>ERZ827037.782-NODE-782-length-39470-cov-9.141444_pt1 | contig 39470 bp, 47 predicted proteins | sample MGYA00519924_ERZ827037 | MGnify/ENA primary metagenome ERZ827037 (study PRJEB31778, sample SAMEA3449250) | human gut metagenome | biome: human gut; feature: human-associated habitat; material: faeces | place: United Kingdom | collected 2010/2012 ...
TTTCCTGAAATATGCTTTCGTTCAGTTCTTTCCCCGCGCGGGTAGATGTGACTTCTGTGTAGATCTGATACTCATGCGCCAGATACTTTTTTACTGCCTCAATTTCTTCCGACAGCATATCGTAGCGTTTCTCCAAAGCAACATCAATGCCCGCGCTGCCTTCCTGCACCTTGACGGAAAGCCGCTGCAAACGGTTATAGAACTTAATGTAAAGAATGAGTAGCACCGCAACAACTGCCACTAAAATAACTATCCACATTATGAAACCCTCCCACACATTGAAATATTAGTCAAAACCCTCAATTTCCTGCGTTTATTATAGCAAACCTGAAATCTTTTGTAAAACTGTTTTGGGCGGCTTATTCTTCTGTTTTTCAACGGTTTAACCTTCTTGGAATGAGGACATAAATCCTGTTCGGCGCTCTGATTTCCCAGCGCACCCGCAGGATCAGAGTCCATCGTCCCAGCTCCCGCAAGGCCCGCTTACAGGTCTGCGTACTGCGCCCCAGCGCCACGGTCGGTTCTGCGAGGGGAAATTCGCGGGGGGTCAGTTTCAGGCATAGGAAAGGCGCGGTCTGCTGGCCGCGCCTTTGTTTTTATGTGCTCTCATTCTTTTTGGCTGTAATCCAATTCATAAAAACTTCTCCTGCACTAATATTAGTTTTTGCGGAACAAATCTCTTTATATTGATAAGCAACATTAAATTTTTTTGTTTTCACATCATAAATCATTTTAATCTCTGTGGGGGTGGGATAGTTGTATTTCGCACATATTTCTTTAATCTTGTCCAGTCCGTGTGTTCCTGTTCTTAAAAGTTCCATAGCACAAGAAGGGACTGTCCCCATTTCATTTAATGTTTTGATTTTTCCGTCTAATTCAAAGAACACATTGAACATCTGGCTCTTGGCTTCTATGGAACAATAGGCAAATATTTTATCTGCTGCTTTACCGACCATGTTTAATGTAAGCGCAATCAGTTCAGACTGCGTATCCATCAATTCATCTTCAAACACCTTATCCTTTTTTCCACCTTTTAGCTTATCAAAAATCCCCATAGAAATTCTTCCTCCTGTTCATCGCCGCCCGCTGGCCGGAAAAAGTGTCCAGAGGTTGGGATAGTCTGCGCTGGTTTCCTCACGAAGCAGTCATTGCTTTCTTAAAATCCTCAAATAGTTTGAAGACTGATTCAACTATTTCATCTAAATCTTCATAAGTTCCAAAAATCGGCTTCTTTATTTTGTAGTTTGGAGCAATCATCAATCTGGAATATTCTCCTATTGGCAGCCCTAAGATTAGATTTCCGTTTTCTTTTACGATCCAGACTATATCTACCAGGCCGCCATCTAAGATCATGTTGCTGGAGAACGTATAGGTTCCTATCTGAACTTCCTCAATCCAGAAATATTTCTCCTTGCTTTCAAAATGTGCTTTATATCCCAACTGTGCAAGACTGTCCAAAACAATTTCACCATCAATATAACGCAGCCTTTCATTTAAGGGCGTTCTTTCTCCGTTAAAAGTATTAGAAAGCATCTCATATCTTTTAATAAAACTTGTTTTTTCTAAAGCAGTTTTTACGTCGCTGGGTAGACAAATCATTGATTGATCCATCCTCTCTACTCCGTTTGCTACATAATTTTTGTTTTCTGCCGTTCTCTTTTGGAGCAAAATGTTCCAGCGGGGGGGGGCGGCCCATCAAATCAATTTCATTTTACCATCCACGGAAGGAAATGGGAAGTCCCTCGCCAATCCATGTCCCTGTCCCGGCGGCGCTGGGTGTGGGTTTGCTCCTGCCTGCGGCGGGCCATGTAAAAGGTGTTGCCTTCCCCTGCTGAAAATGGATGAAAAAAAGACCGTCCTCCGGGGCGTTCCCGGTGAGCGGTCAGGATGTCAGTGTTCGGTTATAAGGCTCTCGGAAGGGGGACAGACGCAGGGCGGGTGTCCCCTTTTTGGGGGCGGGTGGGGTAAGCGGCGTAAGCCACGCAAGGGGGCGCGGGTCGCCGGTGCAACCTCATGGCGTGAAACGCCTTGAAGCGCCGACCGAGCCGGCAGGGGAGACCAGCCCCTTGGACGGAGCGCAGCGACGCAAAAACGGCGAGTTGCTCCATCTGGCAATCCGCCGTCCCGTCCCGCCTCGCAGAGCGCACGAATACATGGCCGTCAGGCTATGTATAGAAATGCGCCTTTTAGTTCCTAAAGGGATTTCAATTTCTTCACTTAGCGAGATTCCCTATTAAATGCTTCGCGAATATTACGGAAGATTTCGCACCCATTTTCTTGAAGTTTTTGTTGGACAAATCTTTTTATATCTTCATCTTCGATAAGCACAAATAATTTATTTATTACATCAACGATAGCATATCCATCGCGAAACTCATTTTTTACCAAAGCATATCGTTTAGGTGATGTCCAAACTTCTTGAAAATAAGCATAGTTGTCAATATCACTTTTGTCCATAACTCAAACCTCCCGCCTTACTTATTTTAACTTCTCGATGGTATTGTGTTCCCTTGCAAACTTCCTCGCGGCTTCCCGGTGTTCCTCGTTGTATGGCGCGGTCAGCCGGAAACAGAAGCGGCCCTTGTCGATCTCAAAGGTCTTGCAGCCCCAGCCATCATCGTCCACCTCCTGACAATGCTCCGGCCAGCGGCGGGCGTAGGCTCCCAGTCTGTTTCTGCCGTTCTCTTGATTTTTATTAGCTGGACTGGATATTAACAGGGCGCACGATAGCTGGCAATGACCTTTCCCTCTGGAGTTAAGAAAAAGCACAGGTTATATCCGTTGCCAATGACAAAAGGATCTTCATCTGCTAACCACCCTAAAAACGCACAATCCGATGGGATGATTTCTTTTTCACACCAGCCCAGCAGTTTGCTACATGGTACTCCCATTTTTGTCCATCGGTAAAAGTCATCAACATTTAAATCGTCCAAGTCGTAGTTGTCTTGTTCTTCTACCACTTCAAATTCAATATCTCCGCCTGCATAGTCCGGGGAAACCGGGCACGAAAGACCTACCTGCTGGATATTTTCTTTTGCATCGAGCGGAAGTTGGATCACTACAATGTCCGAATTGTAATCTCCTTTTTCAAACAACTGATACCCTTGTATACAAAGAGTGTTTGGTATGTTCAACTTTTCTCCATCACAATAAAGTTGAAATAGAAAGGCTAAGTCTGCTCCGTCTATTTGCGGCCATATTTCTGGAAGATGTGTTGGAAGTCCACCGCATTTGTTAATACTCCCGAAATAACCATTCTTAAAAACCATGTGATATGAAGTCACAGCAATATACCTCCCATCTTTATATATAAACTAACCTCTCAGCGGTATTGTGTCCCCTCGCAAACTTCCTCGCCGCCTCCCGGCGTTCCTCGCTGTATGGCGCGGTCAGCCGGAAACAGAAGCGGCCCTTGTCGATCTCAAAGGTCTTGCAGCCCCAGTCGTCATCGTCCACCTCCCGGCAGCACTCCGGCCAGCGGCGGGCGTAGGCTCCCAGCCTGTTGCTGCTGTTCTCTTGATTTTTATTAGCTGGACTTTAGCTTCTAAAAGGGCTTTTGCGATGTATCTCTGCTCTTACTTTGAAATACTCTCAATTTCTGAAAGAAACGATATGTCTCTTTTCCATTTATGGTCGTAATCGTTGATCGTTCGATCGGATAATTATTGCTATTAATCAGCTTGTCAAGAATATTTATTCCTTCATCAACTTGAACACCTTTGACCGGTGCTTTCTCATAAATTGATGTAACTGCAATTTTGATTTGGACATATAACTCTTTCTTACAACGGACACCCACCAGTATCATTTCATTTTGATCAGTTGGCTCGTTAAACAAATCTAAAAACAAACAACCATCATGAGATTGAAATAAGTAAGCGTCACCTTGTCCGCGCTCTACATCGTCATATTCTTTTTCAAGCCATTCTGGATCTATATTTAGACTGAGAGATTTGCACAACATTTCAAAATCATTAGGATTTTCAATCAAATCGAATATAGAAACAATAAATACAAAATCATACATAGCATTTTCCTTATTTTTGATCGTTGGCATTACTATCTTTCAGACTCCCTATGGTATTTATGTTCCCTCGCAAACTTTCTCGCTGCCTCCCGGCATTCCTCGCTGTATGGCAGCGCTGATTTATTACTTTCCATTATAGCGTGTCGCAGGATTTTCTTCAATCCTTCTTCGGCACCAGCACATAAATCCTGTTCGGTGCTCCAATTCCCTGACGCACCCGCAGGATCAGCCCAGCGGCCTCCAGCTCCCGCAAGGCCCGCTTGCAGGTCTGCGTACTGCGCCCCAGCGCCACGGCCAGCTCTGCAAGGGGGAAACGGACAAATAAAATCCCGTTGGCGTCCTCCACGCCCGCTGTGAGAACAGCGCCCAGCAGCTTGGCATACATGACCTTGGCGGTACTGCTCACCGGCAGCCCCAGCATGGCCCCCGGCAGGGGCAGACAGGGCGGCAGGTTGGTGTCGGCGGTCATAAATTCCGTATTCATTCAGGTGTCCTCCTTTCCCTTGGCCCGCTTGGAATGGTAGTGGGGGCAGAGGATCACAATGGCCCGGAAGCTCTGTTTGCAGGCGTGGCGGCATTTCCGGCAAAGGCTGTTATACGCCACCCGCCCACGCTCGTTGAGGAAGAAGGACAGCTCCAGCTTCCTCTTTTTTGACATTCTTGGCATATTGGCTCCTATTCATCAAAAAATCCGCCCAGTCAGCCGTAACAGCCGGAGTGGACGGACAGCAGATTTTTGTGTTGTGTTTCGGGGCGATTTTCAAGGAAAAAACAGCCGTAAAGCCGCCCTGAAATCTCCCGCAGTAGTACGGATAGGGCAGACTATGCCCTATCGGATTGTTGTGTTTCAGTATCAATTCGGTGTTCCTATTTGCCGGTTCTCCTTAATGTCGTTCCTGCCCCTGGCTTTTTCAGCGGCGTTTCGCCCCCATTGGTACGCTCGCTGCAGTCAAGGTTCCTCCATTTCCTCACCGTAGGTCGCCGCGCTACATCGCCGGGGGGCATATCCCATACAGGCCGGTCATTCGATTGGATTTGATCCATCGATGAACTACCCATATCATAGAACATTTTTGTTTCCCCGCCCGTATGTCCATAAAGTAGGAAATCGGCTCCAAAAACGAAAAATTCCACGATTGCGGAATGGTATGCTATAATAGAAGAAAACGGCGGCACACAGGCGCAGGAAGGGGTGGCTGATATGAAAACCCGCATTTCCGTACAGGAACGGTTGAAGGATTTAAGGGTGGAGAAAGGCTTGAAGCTGGAAGAACTGGCGGAACAGGTCGGCCTTTCAAAATCTGCCCTCGGCAGCTATGAGAATGACGAGGACAAGGAAATCAACCACGGCAGCCTGTTGAAGCTGGCCGACTTCTATCAGGTGTCCGTGGACTACCTGCTGGGCCTGACCGACAACCGAAACTATCTGGACACGCCGCTGGCGGAGCTGCACCTGACCGATGAAGCGGTGGCCCTCCTGAAAAGCGGGCGGGTCAATAACCGGCTGCTGTGCGAGATGATGGCGCATAAAGATTTTGTCCGACTGCTGGCGGATATTGAGATTTATGTGGACAGGGTAGCCAGTATGCAGGTGCAGAGCCTCAACGCCTATGTGGATGTGGTGCGGCAGGAAATCATAGACCGCTACCAGCCGGGAGAGGACGATCCCCACCTCCGCGTCCTGCGCGCCGCCCATCTGGACGAGGACGAGTATTTCAGCCAGCTTGTCAGCGAGGATCTGCGCCGGGTCATTCAGGACATCCGTGCCGCCCATAAAGGGGACAGCGAGAGTGCGCCGGTCAACACGGTAGCCGAGGAACTGCGGCGGGACATTGAGGAAACCATGAACTTCAAGGGCAGCGACTTGGAGCGGCAGGCGATGTTGTACTGCAAGCGGCTGGGGATCAATTACAGCAAGCTGACGGAAACAGAGTTCCGGCAGCTTATCCACATTCTGGACAAATCCTCCCTGCTCAAAACACATGGCTCAAAGCGGAAAATGCGCAAATAAAAAGCAGGAAACCGAAGTCTCCTGCTTGGGGCCGCCCGCTGGCTGAACAAAGTGTCGAGAGTTTGGGATCAACGCTCTATTCGCTGTAATTTTTTGAACTTTTTACGAGAGTGGTATGGTAACGATACATTCGGGAGCATCGTGTTGCGTGGAATTAAGACAGTATTGATCTCACGAATAAATTCATTTGATAGGTAGGGTCCAAAACATAACCAGATTTTTGTCTCATCCGATAATTGTTCTAAAATTGTAACCTCCACCACATTTTTTACATCTTCATCGCCGTCATAATACATTTCCTCGATAAAAGAGCAATATTGTTGGATCGTTTTTTTATCGCTGTTTGATTGAAGCAGTAACATGAGCGGTATATTGATTTCATCAGCGAAAAAAATATGCGCTCGCAACTGATTATCATAATCAGTATAATGTTGTGTAAGAGCAGCGGCCTTATCTGGAAAAATCTTTGTTAATTTTATAGCGGCTGCTTCTTTTGTCATAGTCATTGCCTCCATGCAGAAATGTTATAAGAAGTTGCGCTCCTTGCTTGATAAATGGCCCTGCGGTGCTTGCATATTTTCCCGTCTTTGGGACAAAGTGTCCCAGCAGGGGCGGGGCTATGGCTGGCCCGATGGTAGTAATAAAATACAAATTTATCTAACAGATAGAAATCATCTTACATATATTTCTGTTCAATTAAATTCAACACTTCTTTAAATTCCGTTTCAGTTAATAATTTAACCCAGCGCCCATTCTGTATATCAATAAATCCGGCTGTAATCATCTTCTCTGGATTAGAGGCATCTAAGCAAAAGAGTGCTGGCACATTCTCTCCCATTACTCGTTCATATCCTGTATTGCAAAGTACACCCTTATACACAATTTTCATAACCTCAACCATTTCCAGTGATTTTATTGTCCCATTTCGCTTGCGGAAATTATATCATGTTTCAAAGCGATTACATCTGCAATATCACAGTCCAGCGCCCCGCAGATACGCAGCAGCGTTTTCATGCTGATATGCTCGCCCTTTCCCATGTTGGCGATCATGTTGGCGATCATGTTGGTGGTAAGACCGGCGGCCAGCCGCAAGTCCTCTTTCCTCATGCCACGCTCCTACAGGGTGTTCCATAGCGGCTGGAAACCGGAGTTTCCTGCTTGGGTGGGTCTGTATTCTGTTTCTGCCGCCCGCTGGCTGAACAAAGTGTCCAGAGGTGGGGCGGGGATGTTTACTTTATAAGGGAATCTTACATTCCCTTATCGCCCTACATATTTCTCGAAGTCTGCAAACAAATCCTTTACAAAACTCTTTAGATAAGTTTGGTCAAGTTCATTTTCAAAAATAAGTTCTTGTTCATACCCATAGGCATTTCCATTATGAATATTACCCTTCACTTTAATGTGACCTCCATTAAAAGCTATAAACTCTATGTAGCTATGAACACCATACGGTGTTTCTAATATCGCGGAGCCTTTGAGTGTTTCATATAGTCTATTTAGCGATATAGCAAAGTCTGCAAGTCCTCGAACATCAATATCCATCACAGCGTCAGCGGAAAATCCATAACTGAATACCTTTATATTCAGACTGGTGTTTACTGGAAATGGAAGGTCATTTTCATGTATCGTTGGATTAAACTCCAAGCAAAAATTTTCTAATTCTAACCTGTACATGATAGCTATACCTCAAGTTCCCATTTACTTCTCCATTTCATTTGCGAAATTGTTATCTTGCTCCAAAGCAATCACATCTGCAATATCACAGTTCAGCGCCCCGCAGATACGCAGCAGCGTTTTCATGCTGATATGCTCACCCTTTCCCATGTTGGCGATCATGTTGGTGGTAAGACCGGCGGCCAGCCGTAAGTCCGCTATCCTCATGCCGCGCTCCTTCAGGGTGTCCCATAGCGGCTGATAGCTGATGTGCATAGGCTCCCGCCCTTCTCCCTGCATAGGGGTTTCTGTCCTCATTATAGCAAAATTCTTGTGAACTCACAAATATTTCTTGACACAACCGCGGTTCCGTCTGGATTGTGCTTTTCCTTTCTTTTTCTTGATTACATCTATTTCGTCATTAACTACTGCATGGAGGGGGAGCAGTCCTTGGAGATTCCCAGCCTGGGCCTGTCCTGGCCTCTTGACCAGCCGTCCTGTACCGCTACGCCCAGAACAGGGACTATGACACCATCCAGGGCAGCATGGTCATTCGGGAATATGCGGACTATGACCAGATCCCCAATTTTGCACTGGAGACCCTGAACTGGGCTGTGAGCGCCGGGATCATCAACGGCACTGACAGCGGGCCCCTCAGACCAAGCGCCACCGCCACGAGGGCACAAGCCGCCGTGATCCTCATGCGGCTTTGTGAGAAATATGTGAGCTGGTAACTACACAAAAGACGGGAGAATAACAATGCTTTATCGTCCCTTTTGTTCCAGCGGCGGCTAAGCCGCCGCCAAATCCAACACCGCCACCTGCTAAAAAGGCGCAGGCAACCAGCTGGTTGTCTGCGCCTCATTTTGTCCTCGACAAATTATCCGAGCATCCTCCAGAAAATTCTGGGAGATGCTGGGATGAATTGTCGAGATATGGATGTATTTTTTTCACGTTTCCATTCCAGCCCGGAAAAAACATTGAAAATTTAGAAAAATTTTTATATTTTGGCGGGAAAAGAAATTCCTGCCGGGGTCCTCCCGATTTTCGTTGACTGCCCGCGAACCAACGAAAATCGAAGGAGGAACGGACATGCCGCGATACAACATGTACTACCCAGACTATGAGAAGCTCTACCCAGGCATTGAAAAACGTCCGGATATTTTACGTGTACTGCGAGCAAGTGACCGCAAGATGCGCTATATGGAAAAGGGACTCAAATCGGAGCGTTCGGTGTGGGATCGAAAAAAACAAACCATTGCATCTTTACCCAGTCGGGAAATCTCCCTGGAGGAGCTCATGGAGGATGGACGGCAGCAATTTTCTAACGGCCCGACGCTGGACGAACAGGTGCAACATCAGGAGGAACTACGTCACTTACACCAAGCCTTATGCAGTCTGGAAAGAGAATACCAGCTGCTGCTTTATTTCCGCTACTGGAAAGACATGAGTCAGGAGGATGTAGCGAAAATGCTTTCTCTCACCCAGCAAGCAGTCAGTTATCGTGAGCGTTATGCCTTACAACGGCTGAAAGATTTTGTGCAAAACAGAGAAAAGAAAAAATTTTAGAAAAATCGTTTGTGAACTCCCTTACTTATTGCCTGTACATAATGAGGGGGTCACATCTTCCTCCTCTTGATCTTTGAAAATAGAATATCCGGCAGCTTGGATACGTCCGTTGGCGAGAGGCCCCCGAGAGGGAGGCTGAAGCGACATTGGAGGATGCGCCAAGACCATCTGTGCGGGAAGCCCCCGCATCAAAGACGGCCAAATAAGGTGCAGAGCGGTTCCCATCCGTCCATAAAACAGCCTGTGGCGGGCTGTTTCGCATTGCGGCGGGACTCACAGGAGTCCTGCCCGACCCTCGCCGGCAATCCAGTAATGATACTCCTGTCCAGCCACAGCCACAAGCAGTGGGGGCAGCTCGGAGAGATCCTCGGAGGGGTGAGATTCCCGTGACGCGCGCCCGCGCGGTCCAAGCCTGCCGCCTACGGCTCGGGAAGTAGTGTCGAATAGGGCCATCATTGGAAACGCAAATGTCAGAAACGGCGGGGGCCGCCCTGAAAGGTATCGCAATGCTGCCACACATCGTGGAGCGGCCCCCGCTTGTTTTCATACACGACTGAAAAACGAATGAAGGATTGGCTGTGCGCCGGAGCTTATCTCTGGCGCACCATCATGGGAGGCATAAAGCTTATGGCGGAAAAGAAGAAAGCATGGCTGTATCTGAAAGCCAGGACCGATGAAGACCTGAAGGCCCAGAAGTCGCTTTTGCTGGAGTACGCAGATAAAGCAGGATACGAGGTGACGGAGGTTGCCGCTGACTATTCCCCGAGCCAGAGCAGCCTGAAGGATGTGCGTCTTGGCGCGGCGAAGCATGACTTTGAGGTCCTGCTAATTTCTTCGTGGAATCGGCTGGGGAGAGACCTTTCAGAAGCACTTGATACGATGACAGCCCTGAAGGATCAAAACATAGCGGTACAAAGTGTCAAAGAGAAGAACGTGACTCTTGATCGGGCTCTTTCCATAGCGCGCTTTGCAGCCGCGATGCAGATCCCCGATGAAACACTGCCCGAAGAACTGGATGAGACTCCTTTCGAGGACCAGGAAGAATCAGAAGGGTTAGATATGACGCAATCCTTCTGAAAATAAAACTGCCTGGTCTCTCTTTGGATGAAGAAGCCTGATTGGGAGGGAAAAAGCATGAACGCGAATGTAAACTACATTGGTATGGTAAACCTGCTGTGTGCCTTGCGGGACGCCAGTATTATCAGCGAAGCGGAGGCGCGGAAGATCGCCGCGCGGCTCCGGGTAGAAACAGGAGCGGACGTCATATATTCGCCTCAATAGTTGTTGCATTTGAGTATAGCTTTTCAGAGAAAGTTAGGGTATTGTGTGTGGCTGAACAGAGGTGATTTAGATGAACGGACAGACAGCGATCAGTGGATCCCTCGCACTGAACAGCACCCCCCATGTTATCATGATCCCGGCCTCTGGGCCGGTCCGAACCCGGAAACTGCGTGTGGCAGCTTACGCTCGTGTCAGTTCCAACTCTGAGGACCAGCTCCACTCCTTTGCCGCACAGAATGCCTACTACACAGAACTCATCACCGGCAACCCGGAATGGGAGTTCGTGGACGTATATGCGGATGAGGGGATCACCGGGACCTCCGTGGAGAAACGGGATGACTTCCAGCGGCTCCTGAAAGACTGCCGCAGAGGCCGCATCGACAAGGTCCTGACAAAATCCACCGCTCGATTCGCGCGAAACACCAGCGAGAGCCTGATAGCGGTCCGGGAGCTGAGGGACCTGGGGATTGGGGTCTGCTTCGAGGAGCAGGGCATCGATACCGCCCAGATGTCCGGCGAGCTGCTGACAGCTATCTTCTCCATGATAGCTCAAAAAGAGAGTGAAGCCATCTCTGAGAATATCCGCTGGAGCATACGAAATCGAATGGAAAACGGGACTTTTACAGCGACATCCCTTCCCTTCGGCTACACACGGGATGAAACCGGTGAGATCAAAGTTGATCTACAGCGGGCCGGTTATGTAAAAGAGATATTTGAAGCATTCCTGAGTGGAAGGAATACGAAAGAGATTGCGGAGGAAATGAAGCGGAGACAGGAAATAGAGACACCGCTTCAATCCTATCAGTGGACAGTGCATGCCATTGCCCGAATCTTAAAGAATGAAAAATACACAGGAAATTCACTGTGGCAGAAGTCATTTATGACGCAGACGCTTCCCCGCCGTTACAAGGTCAACAAAGGAGAGCTTGCTCAATATTACGTTAAAGACACCCATCCCCCCATTATCACCTGCTCTGTATATGATAAGGCGCAGGAGCTTCTGCGCATCAGGAAAGAGCAGTTCCATCCGCAAGGGATGGAGAGCTCTCGGCTGTCCGGGCACATTGAATGCGGCTGCTGCGGCTCTACCTTCCGTAAGGTCCAACATGGAGGAAAGGTGTACCATGCCTGCCGTGCCCATACGTTAGACCGAAAAAAATGCCCCACGAAGCAGATTCCGGAAAGCGAATTTGAACATGCTTTCCTCCGCCTGTATTACAAACTGCGGCACCGTGGAATGCCGATTCTCTCCCAACTGCTTACGGACCTCCAGACAGTCCAAAACGGGAAGCTGCTCTGGAGCCTGGACATCGTGGAAGCGAACAAACAAATAGCAGATATCGTCCGTCAGGAGCGACTACTGGCCGAGCTGAAGCAGCAGGGCCTTGTCGATCCTGACATTTATATTACCCGGAGCAGCACGCTGGCTGAACAGCTCCGCACCGCCAAACTGGAAAAGGAAAGGTTTCTGGAGTCCGAGGAGGATCAGACCATCCGGCAGACTCAAGTCCTGCTGGAGATATTGGAGACCGGGCCGGAATTTCTGGAGGCGTTCGATGAGGAGCTGTTCAGCGAGCTGGTTGCAAAGATCATCGTGGAGCATAACGAATGCCTGCGGTTCCGGCTGGTCAACGGGCTGGAGCTGACGGAGACCATCGAAAGGACGGTGCGCTGATGGCGAGCAACAGAAAGCAGCCCTTCGGATACCGGATGGAGTTCGGAGAGTACACTCCCCATCCGGCAGAGGCGGAAACAGTCCGCCGGATCTACCAGACCTATCTGGCCGGGGCGTCCTATCAGGAACTGGTGGAGGCACTCCAAGAGCGGGGAGTTGCCTATGACGAGGGAAAGCTGTGGAACAAAAACATGGTGGCCCGCATCCTGGAGGACAAGAGATACATCGGGACAGACCGGTATCCGGCCATACTCCCGGAGGAGCAGTACCGCGGTGCTCAGGAGCGCCGCAGGGACCGGGCGGTCCCAACCAGGAAAACGCCGGCACAGATGGAGCTGCGGCGGCTGTGCGGCGGTCCCCCGCCTGCCTGGGTGGAACAGCAGACCCTGACGCTTCTGAACCGTCTTATCCAGGACCCGGAAAGCATCGTCCCTGGTCGAACAGAGGTGGAAGAGCCAGCAGAGGCCAGGAGACTGCGCCGGGAGCTGGATGAGGCGCTTCACTCCCCACCCGTGGATGGAGAGCGGGCCAGAGATATGGCGCTTCGGCTGGCGGAACACAGACTCAACGCCATTGGGGCGGAGGAATATGAGATGACGCGGCTCCAGAAGCTCTTCCGAAACCATCCGCACATGGAGGAGTTGGAGCGGGAGCTCCTGCATGAGAGCGTCCGACAGATCACATACAGAGGAAAAGGCATTCAAGTCCAGCTGAAAAACGGCCAGATCATGAAGGGAGGACAACAGCCATGACAGAAACCGCCCCGAAAGTCATCGTGATCCCAGCCAAGAAGGAAACACCCCAGGAACAGGCGAGAAAGAGAAACCTGCGGGTAGCGGCCTACTGCCGTGTATCCACCAACAGTAAGGAGCAGCTCACCAGCTATGAAAACCAGCTTGCCTACTACACCGAGAAGATCATGAAGAACCCCGACTGGACCATGGTAAAGGTGTTCGCGGATGAGGGCAAGACCGGAACCTCCACCTGTAAGCGGAAGGAATTCCTCCAGATGATCCGGATGTGTCGTCAGGGGAAGATCGACATGATCCTGGCCAAAGCGGTCTCCCGGTTCGCAAGAAATACGGTGGACACGATCAACTATACCCGAGAACTGCGGGAACTGGGTATCCCGGTCATCTTTGAGGAACAGAATATCAACTCCATCTATCCGGAGAGTGAGTTCCTCATCGCCATACACGGCGCCTTCGCCCAGTCTGAGAGCGAGAGTACCAGTAGCCGGGTCCGCTGGGGTCAGCGTCAGTCTATGAAAAGCGGACGTGTCACGATGCAGTACAAGTGGATGCTGGGGTATGAGAAGGGCCCGGACGGAAGGCCGGTGATCAACGAGGAGGAGGCGGAAACCGTCCGCTTTATCTATCAGCGGTATCTGGCTGGAGACACCCTGCGGGCCATCAAGAGCAAGCTGGAGGCGCAGGGGGCCTTGAACGCGATAGGAAAACAGGAGTGGACCATCAAGAACCTGCTGAGTATTCTGACCAATGAAAAATACTGCGGAGACGCGCTACTTCAAAAGACATTCATTCAGGACTGCATCAGCAAAAAGGTGATCCAGAACAACGGCCAGCTCCCCAAGTATCTAGTCCAGGACCACCATGAGGGGATCGTGAGCCGGGATGTCTTCTACGCGGCGCAGCTGGAGATAGCCCGGCGCAGGGCACAGACAGGCGGTACCAGCAAGAGCGCGCCCACCGGGCGGAGCAAGTACAGCGGGAAGTACATCCTGACAAATCTCATGTTCTGCGGCCACTGCGGGACAGGCTACCGCCGGTGCGTGTGGAACAAGGGAGGAGTGAAACGGGCCGTGTGGCGGTGCGGGAGCCGCCTGGACTACGGATCAAAATACTGTAAGCACTCTGAAACACTGGAGGAAAAGCCGCTCCAGCAGGCGATCCTGAACGCCATCAACAGCGTGATGGGCAGCCGGGAAGAGCTGGAGGCGCGGCTGCTTGGCGCTATGGAGCAGGAACTGGCACCCATCCCCGGCGAGACCATGAGCCTCGCGGACATCGACCGAACCCTGGATGAATTGGAAAAGCAGTTCAACAGCCTGCTGGCTGAGGCGTCCGCCGCGGGCGGCACAGAGGACTACGCGGAGCGGTTCCGCATGATCTCAAACACAATGGCAGACCTCAAGGAACACAAGGCACGGATCAAGCAGGTCCATCAGGAAAATGAACTGTTGAACCAGAGACTGAAAGCAGCCTCAATGGCCATGAGCGCCTATTCGGCGGAGCTGACGGAGTGGGATCAGAGCGTGGTCTACCAGCTGGTGGAGAAAGTAACCGCCCTCGCAAAAGACAAGATCCGGGTCACCTTCCGGGACGGTACCGAGGTGGAGCAGGAGATCGAACAACTGGATTGGAGGAACGCATCATGAGTGCCTATATCACAGGCGATACACACGGCGGATTTCAGCGGTTCGGGATGAAATACTTCCCGGAGCAGAAAAAGATGAACCGCGAGGATACGGTTATCATCGCAGGCGACTTTGGAGGACTCTGGGGTGGAACACCCGCGGAGGAGTATTGGCTGGACTGGCTGGAGGACAAGCCTTTTACGACTGCCTTCTTGGATGGGAACCATGAGAACTTTGCCATGCTGAACGCGCTGCCGGAAAGGTTGTGGCATGGAGGCAGGATCCATGAAGTACGTCCCCATGTGCTGCACCTCATGCGAGGGCAGGTCTTTGACATTGAAGGGTACACATTCTTCACCATGGGCGGGGCGTCCTCCCACGATATTCAAGATGGCATCCTGAACCCGGAGGAACCGGGCTTCGAGGAGCGGTACTGGCGGATGCGACGGGCCAGGGCTATGTTCCGGGTCAATGGCATATCATGGTGGCCGGAGGAACTTCCCTCCGATGAGGAATATGAAGAGGCCCGGAAGAACCTGGACGCCCATGACTGGGCGGTGGACTACATTCTGACCCACTGCGCCCCCACCAGCATAACGCGGAAGATCATCCCCCACGCCCAGACGGACCGGCTGACCGACTTTTTGGAGGAGGTCAAAAACCGGGCCAGGTACCATTACTGGCTGTTCGGCCATCTTCATGACAATCAGGCGGTGGACAAAAAGCATATTCTCCTCTGGGAGCAGATCGTGCAAGTGATATAACAGCCGAAAGCCGTAAAGGAAAGCGCGAAGTCTTCTCCGTGTTTTCCTTTGCGGCTTTCTTTTCGAGAAAACAGTTAGATGATAAAATGAAAGTGGGAAAACAGCTCTTAAAATGTGGCCTGCCATTGGAAATCAGCAGACTAATAAATATGGATTGAAGTTCTGGGATGCAGTGGGTACAATGGTGAGGGCGCAGTCATGGTATAGGGATTTATAATACCGCTTGAAAGATTCATTGAATTCCAGAGGATGATAATATGGATGCACAGGACAATCTAAAGATCATACACACGGTAGATGGTGCCAGCTTGCAGAACCGATACGGCAAGTCTGTTATTCAGAGCCACGACATCGGCCTCATCAGTCTGCCGACAGGCGAGATCGTGATGGCAGATCCAACATTGCGGTTCGAAATCGCTGACTTCAAACGGAAGGCGTTTCAGCGAAAGGTTCGTCCCGGTATGTATCCGGTGTTCGCATATACCGCCCATTCTGACAGGGACTGCGTACTTGCGTTTGCGGAGATCTGTTTTACAGATCGGCCTCCAGTGACTTTCACTGCGGCGAAAACGCTATGGGATGCTGAGCGGTCCCGCCGCAGGAACTGCGGCTATGTTGTAAGCGAGTCGACAACGGGATTTATGGATGGCCAGTATTTCAAAGATGCCTGTATGAAATCTGAGTTTTCCGATTTGGAGCATGAAATGGTCCTGGATGAGATTCTGGATGAGAATCAGGAGCGCTGGGGCATACGCTGCGCAGCCGGGATCTCTCCGGACGGCAGTTACTCAGCGGCCCTTTTTACCGTTCCAAGCGGCGTCTACTACTGGTACTGGGGAAAGGACCAGAAAGGCGAGATCTGCTGCTTGGTAGCTGACTTTTTTACATACCTTTGAGTTGCGTCAACATCGTTTTGATGAAAAAAGAGTATATCCAAGAGGAGGTCGCGGCTGTCAAGAGGCGCGGCATATCCTTCTCTGAAATTAAATCGTACAAGCTATATGATCGGTGGAAGCCGTAAAGAAAAGCGTGGAATGTTCTTCCGCGTTTTCCTTTACGGCTTTCTTTACCAAGGCGGACACGCCGGAAAGGAGCGGACATGAACATTCGGAAACCAAGCGATTATTCTTCTCTGTATTCGGCCCTGAATGTCCTGATGGGCTCCGATCTGGCAGAAACGGAGCTGTACTGTGAGATCGGTAGGGCTGTATGCGCCAGAACGGAGAAGGGCGCGGCTGTCATGGCTGCGGAGTATCTCCAGGCGGAGTACCCGGACCGAAAGGGATTTTCACCCCGTAATCTGCGCCGTATGCGGTCCTTTTATCTGGCCTATGGAAACACACCGGCCCAGCTGGAAAAAGCGCTGAAGCTGGCGTGGACGCAGAATGTGACGATTTTGGAAGCCTGCGAAGCAGCGGAGGAACGGGCGTGGTATCTCAATGCCGCGCTGGAGCATGGCTGGAATAAGACAGAATTGCTCAGACAGATCCAGCATGGCGCGTGGGGGCTTCATAGGCTCGACGAACCGGAGGATATCTGCTATACTGAAGAAAAAGAAACTGTAACGGAGTGCGGAGAACGTGAAAAAGATACTTTTTATTTGCCACGGCAATATCTGTCGGAGCCCAATGGCCGAGTATATCATGAAAGACCTTGTGAGGAAAGCCGGTCTGGAGAGTCAATTCCAGATCGCCTCCGCGGCGACCAGCCGGGAGGAGCTTGGAAATCCAGTCTATCCTCCTGCCCAGCGCAAGCTGGCAGAACATGGTATCGGCTGTTCCTGCCACGCCGCACGGCAGCTCGTGAACAGCGACTACGAGAAGTACGACCTGTTGATCGGGATGGACCAGGCAAACCTCCGGGATATGTACCGCATCTGCGGCGGAGACTTTGCGGACAAGATGCACCTCCTGCTGGACTACACAGACCGCCCCGGTCAGGAAGTGGCCGACCCGTGGTACACCGACAACTTCGAAGCTACATGGCGGGATGTGTCTGATGGGTGCCAGGGGCTGCTTGATCACCTGATGATAACATAGAGAAAGAGAGAAGTGAGTATGGGCCTGGATGATAAGATTCAGCTTTTTGAAGATAAGCGCATCCGCACTGCATGGGATGAAGAAAAAGAGGAGTGGTATTTTTCTGTTGTCGATGTGGTGGCGGTTCTGACGGAGGCTCCGAACCATCAAGCGGCCAGAAACTATTGGAAGGTTACAAAAAAACGCCTTGTGGACGAGGGCTTTGAACCGGTTACATCTTGTAACCAGTTGAAAATGACCGCCGCTGACGGGAAAAAGCGGTTAACTGACGTAGCGGATACGGAACAGCTTCTTCGAATCATCCAATCCATCCCGTCACACAAAGCAGAGCCCTTCAAGCGTTGGTTGGCAGAAGTGGGTCGGGAACGCATTGAGGAAACGATTGATCCGGAACTGACCATTGATCGCGCACTGGAAACCTATCTGAAGAAAGGCTATTCCCGCGAGTGGATCAACCAGCGCCTTCAGGCAATCCAGGTGAGAAAGGAACTCACCGATGAATGGGATGCCCGCGGTGTTCAGAAGGGTGTGGAATACGCCATCCTGACTGATGAGATATCCCGTGCGTGGTCAGGGATGACGACCCGGCAGTACAAAACGCTCAAGGGATTGACAAAAGAAAATCTCCTCGATAATATGACAACACTGGAACTTGTTTTGAATATGTTGGCTGAGGTTACGACTACAGAAATATCAAAGCAGAAAGAGCCGGTAACATTTAGCGAAAATATAGAGACTGCACGTGCCGGTGGAAAGGTTGCTGGCGATGCGCGGAAAGCAATTGAAGCGCAGACTGGTGTCCCAGTTATTACATCAAAGAATGCGGCCCAACTCAGTCAGATAGTTGTAGATATGATCGAGGGAAACGTCGCTCCATCTGGAGAAGATGCGGACTCATAAGTCTTTATACCTATCTGCTTCTGCCATATCGGTTCCGGCATAATTTTATAATGAAAAAGGCCTGAAAATCTATGCGAGAGATGGGACTGAGTTTTGTAACCGTTGCGGCGCAAGGCTTTTATAGATCCAGGGTTCGGAATTGTTACCCCCTGCCATAAAAGCAAAACAGTATAGATGCCGTAGGCCAGAAGCCTACGGCATCAACTGTTTCCGGGCTTTTTGAGCTCGAAAATTCACCGATGATTCCATAGATGCCAACCACTGTTTCCCCCTAACTGGTGGGACTCGAACCCCCCTCTGCTCAGAGGTTGGCAAAATCAAAACCATGTGGCGCCCTTTTTGAAGCAGTATTTTTCAAAAAGGGCGCTATTTTTCTGCCAGTAGAATACACAAAGTTTGGGGCGTCAATTTGTTGGTCGTGATGGGCCAATCGATTGGCGCCCTTTTTCATTTTCAGACAATTTCAAAAAGGGCGCTAAGATTCAGGAGGTAAAACAAGATGGATAGACAACAATTTTTCCGAGAACTTTGCACGGTGCTTGGCCGAGAAGGCTTCACCACACAGCCGGAGCAGGATGACCTCCTCCCGGTGGAATGGGACAGCCGTCCTCTCTGCCGAATCACAGAGGGTGGCGGGGTTCGCTACTGGCAAGAGGATGTGGCCACTTCGGAACGGAACCAAGCCTGTGAGCGAGCCACCAATTTGGCCTGCATGGTGCAGGAGTACATGACCTTGATGGAACAGGCTCCCCCGCTGAAGGCTCAGGGGCTGTCGGGAGATTTCAGGGTGCTGGCTGATTTCAACGGAACGGTTCTGGCCGGACATCCGACCCAATATGGTGTCCACTTTGTTACCTGGGACTGGAACTTTGACCGCACAGGTCTTAACTACGGACGCTACTTTCAGGAAAACTATTCGGGCGCCAAGCAGGACTTCGCCACCCGGTCCGGTCTCATCTCGAAACAGCAGGTATTCAATGAGGCGCAGCTTACTGAAATTTACCGCTGCTGTGCTGATACCTTGGACGCCGGATTCGATTTGACCTATGACCAGGAACAATGCATCAAAGGCGTTCAGGAACAGATCCTGAGCGGAATGCCCAATATCCTGGATCACATCAATGAGCAAGAGCAACACTCTACGGATTCTCAAAGCCAGGAGCTGACAATGTAATACACCGAGCGCTGGAGTTTTAGAAGCAAGACTCCGGCGCTTTTTTATTTCACCGAAAGGAGATCACTACCCATGACGCGCCACTTTATGAGAGATACCCCCTTGTACCAGATGGAGCAGATGATGATGACCCCGCCTTATTTTAAGCCAAGAGGCCACGGCCTGCGCCGCTCCGGATTTCGGTATCAGGCCAAGGATGTGGACTGTGAATACTGCATGAATTACTCTCGCAGGAACCTCTGCCCTCTGGACCAGTGCATTTGTCTGGAGGAACGGATTGAAACCGGGGCTCTCAGCCTTGAGGAATTGCTCCGGGACTGTCTCAACAGTAAGCCGAAGATGAGTCTGTGGAGGCGACTGGCACAGCTTCTGTACCAGCAGTCTCTGCAGTTCTTTCGTACTGACGAACACCGCAGACGATGGATGCACTGGCGAACACGCTACCACCGATTGTCGCAACGCAACCAGGCAGCGCTGTTTCTCCTGACAGCCTACGATGATATCTGGCGCAGGGTGATCTGGAAAGTTGAAGATAATGGCTTCGATTTTGACTCTGTCCGGCTCGCCGGCATCCAGCCGGAGCTTTACAGCGTTTATCAGGCAGCGAAGGCTATTTCCATCGGCAGCCAAAACATTACCATTGCTGATCTCGCATCCCGTGAACTGGTCACAGATGAGGCGTTCCAACTGATTATCTGCGCTCTGCTTCTGGCCAAGTACGGTAATGCGATTTCAAATTTAGAAAGAAAGGGTGATTCCTAAAGCATGATGGAAGCAGTTTTAAGCAATTCGGACCATCCGGAGTTCGGAGAAGCGACTATTCCGCTTCCCATCCCCAGGGAACAATACGACCACTGCATAGAGCTGGTGAATGCACTTGAAATTGGAAGTGTTGTTGCCTCCGACTGCCATGTCAATGAGATCTGCAAAGGGTGGCCGGTATTTTATCGTCTGGAGGGGATGCAGGTCAATCTGGACGAGCTGGATTATCTGGCTAAGCGGCTGGAGAGCTTCGATGTCGGTGAGTACGCACAATTCCAGGCCATGGCCGAAAAGCTGGATCTCACCAGTATGAAGGATCTGATCAACCTGACCTTCTGCTGCCAGCAGGCAACGGTTATTACGGATTTTTCTGACCTGGCAGCCATTGGCCGCAGCCACTATCTGAATACCCACGGTGGATGTGCCAGCACCGAGGAGTTGGAACATCTGGATGGTGAGGAAACGGCAATTCTTCTGATTGAAGGCAGCGAAGGTACCGTCACACGCTACGGCGTGGTTTATGACAACGGTATGCAGCTCTCGCAGCTCTACGATGGAAAGCATCTCCCCGGCTACCACTATGAAGCGGATATGATCATGGTGGGATTGGTTTCCCGGCAGGAACCGGAGAATACCAAAAATGTCACCTGGATATACCTCCCCGCATCCAAAGGACAGATCGAGCGTGCCATACAGCGCAGCGGCATTGTCGATCCCAAGGATATATGTTTCCGCATGGGTGACAGCATGTTCCCGGAGGAAGTGGATGTGGCACTGGACTTTCGCTGTGAAGACATCTATGAACTTAACGATCTGGCGCAGGCCGTGGGTAAACTCTCCCATGATGACTGCATCAAACTGGGTGCTGCTGTGAGCATAGCCGGACCGGAGTGTGCCAGTCAGATCCGTCACCTGGCCGAGAACCTGGATCTCTTTGAGTTTGCTCCCGGCGCTCATACCCCTGCCGAATACGGAAAATACATGATCCAAGAATCCGGCCATTTTGAGTACGACCCCAATCTGGACGAGTTCTATGACTACGAAAGATACGGCCTGCAGCACATGGATCAGGAGTCCGGTATGTTCACCAACCGCGGCTATATCGCCTACCAGGGTACGGTGAGTCTGGAGGAATTGATGGCAGACGATCCGGCAGAAGCGCACGGAGCGGAATATGGATTGCAGATGGGAGGAATGTAAGTGAAAAAGAGAATCGTGATCACACTGGCATCTGTGGCTGCGGTGGGAGCGGCTGTCGCGAGCTACCTCCACTTTTCCGGAAAAACGCCTTTTGGCCATAGCTATTTCCGCTGAGTAGTGATATGTTGTGTAGCTATACCAGCACGAAGGGAGTGAGAAAATGAGCAACAAAACGATTGCCGAGTTTTTGGAACATCATAAACAGTTCAGCCATTTCAGGCCCGCTTCTCGTGAGGAGGCGGGTCTCTTTTATTCGGAGCCGGACCAGGCGCTGGATGAGGCGCTGGGTACGGTTGGACATCTCCGCATGGATTTCGGCTCCGGGGGAAAAGAATTTTTCCACACCTGGTGGCCTCATAACGAAGATCAATTCAACACCGGAGAATTTAAGGACGACCTTCAGGAAGTGGTGGATGCCCTTCGTGCCGATGGTCCTTTGAAGGATCTGACCGCGATGAGCGCATACTGTCATCGGAACGGCGGAGCAATTACGCAGGACGGCCGGAGTTACGGCTACATTGCAGAAACAAAGCATTACCGCTACTGCCTGCGCTGCACCCCGTCCCCCGGCGATTACCAAGGATATCTCTACTGCTACGACCTGCGTCAGCAGCAGATGGCCCATCAGAACAAATCGATTGGCCGAGTGACATTCGCCAGCGGCGAGCAGATGGAGTATCTGGATGGAGAAACATATCTGGCGGCCATTCGGGAAGAATTACCCTATATGGCCACCACCGGATTCCGCTGCGAAACGCTGACGGATGACCCCGCCATCCGCAAGGCTGTGGACGACATCCTGCTGGACTGCGCTGGCGAAGCAAACCCTCGTCGGGAATGCAGCTACGGACTGACAGAAAAGGGCATGAAAGCGTTGCGGGATGCGGCTGACCCGTCGCTTCCGCACAGCTATAGCTGGTTTGTCATCACCGACTGCAATACCCAGGAGGAGCAGTTCCATCGGAATCTTACCTTGTCGGATGCCATTCGGATTTACAGTTCCAGCGACCGGCCTGAAAAGCGCATTGGCGTCACGAAGGATGGCATTGCCACGGTAGACCTTGTTCACACACAGGATGGTGAGCAGAGGCTCTTCGAGGACTATCAGAAGATGAACAGCTTTCAAAATGATCCTGAAATTCTGGCGGCGGTAGATTGTCTCCGGCAGGAGCTGGAGCCGCCCAACCAGGGCATGAATATAGGAGGAATGTAAATGGCGGTATCCAAGGAATGGCTGAGCTTCCTGCGGGAGCAGTATCCGGCAGGAACCAGAATCAAGCTCAGAGAGATGAAAGACCCGTATGCCCCGCTGTCCCCCGGCAGCACAGGTACCCTGAAATACATCGACGATATTGGCCAGTTCCACATGAAGTGGGACAATGGCAGCGGCCTCGCCCTGATTATTGGGGAGGACAGCTTCTCCGTGATCCCGCCGGAACTCACTACTCTGAAGCTGTATATGCCCCTGACAGCGGACCTCTATACCCGCAACGAGTATGGCGAGATGGAGGATGAAAGCACCCTGCTGGATGGCAAAATGCTGCGTGGCTACGAGGGGGACATTCTCAGTGCCCTGATCAAAAATCGTATGCCGGAGGAAACTGCGCGCGGCCTGATGCACTGGTACAGCGGAGATGACAGCGTCAACCGGAAAGTCCAATCCGCCGTGTTCACGGTCGAGGATCGAAACGGCCAGCTCTGGGGTGTGGCTGAATGCCGTGTGGCAGGGACCCTTACCCCGGAGGAGCTGACCAACCTGAAAGAGTACATCTCCGGACAGGCATCGGATGGCTGGGGCGAAGGCTTTGAGCAGCGGGACATCTGCATCGGTGATGACGAGCTGTATGTCCATCTGTGGAACTTCGACGATTGGAGCATCCAGACCGAGGACGAGTGCTTCTCCCCAAAACTTGCGGAAGGTCTGCCGGAGATGTGCTTCTCCACGCTGCAATCCACTGGCGAACTCATCTGCATCAAGAGAGGTGAAACCGGCTACTATCCGTCCCAGTGGAATACTGGGGACAAGGAGAAAAATGTGGAACTGGCTGACCAGCTGAACGAACAGCTGGGTGTGAATATGTGGCAGCGGCAGGCCATGGAGGTGGGCAGCATGTGTGGCTGGGATGTCCCCGGCGCTGACCCCGCCAAGTACCAGGAAGACTATGTACAAACCGGGGCCCCCGCCGAAGCCCAGCACAGCCGGGTCGGCGGGGAGAGGGGTTCCGGCGAAATGAGTGAGCCTTGTCCCCAGGACGAGGCGAAGGATATGGAGTACGGAACGACGATGGGAGGGATGACCCTTGGATAAGGTGTTTCGTGTGGAGCTGTCCGGAAATAAGGACCGTTGCTGTGAGCTGGAACTCCCCGCTGCCTACTACAGCTTTCTGGATGCGCTGGACAAGCTCCAGATGGCCCCCGGCGATAAGCCGAGATGGGAATTCCTCGAACACCACAGCTTTCCGTTCCTCCATGTCCATCTGGCCCATGAATGTGATCTCTATCAGCTCAATGCCCTGGCGACCGTCCTGGGCCAAATGAATAGCCGAGAGAGAACCGCATTCGAAGGGCTGTTCAACATGGAGGTGGCCAAGAAATACGGCCCTATCAACATTGCTAGAACAACTCAAAGAAACTCCCCATTAAGAGGATCGTGAGTCATACAGTTAGCTAATTCAAAAATTATCACTGGAATAAGATAATCCGGGGCAATACGGTCAGTGAACCACATTGCCCCGGACTTCAGTAAGTAGTTTGGTCGGCAATGATTACTTTAGGCGATGATCTCGTCGAAGATGTCGAACACGCACTGATAGTACATCTGCTCTTCCTCAAGCTTCTGCTTGCTCTTGCCGATGTTCATGATTCCCTCGCTAAGCATAGAGCCGACTTTGTAGCTCATGGTCTTGCCTTTGCGATCCTCCCTGGCAAACTCGGCACGATTAGCCTTAGCTCATTACACGATTGTACAATTCTGCGTACTTGCTCATCCCCATTGCTCTCACCTCCGTTTATTTATGTTCTTATCGAATGAGTTTCCACCCGAAAAGTCCTTTTTTGAAATGTTTTAGTTCTTCTTCCGCTTCGGTATTTCCTTTAGATGCGGCAACCGTAAAATGCTTATAAGCTTCTTCAAGGTTTTGAGGAATACCGAGTCCGTCTTTATTCATCTTTCCGTAGCACAATTCGATTTCACCGATGTAGAAATCAGTCGTGGCGGTTTCCTGTGCAAGAGACAGATACCGATGTGCCAATTTGTAGTTGCAGGTTGGTCCTGGTATGCACTTTGATAGAGACAACTATGGTTCACGAATCCGGAACTTACGGAAAAATCGTGGGCTTACACAAGAACAGCTGGCAGAGAAGATGAATGTCAGCACTCCCTACATAGCAAAAATCGAAAATGGAAAACAAACCGGCCCGGTTGAACTGGCTGTGGAATTTGCGGAATTCTTTGCAGTTTCTCTGGATTATCTTCTGATGGGCAAAGGAGATTTTGCGGAGGACCAGAAGCACAGACTGCGGATGGCGATCTCTCTTCTGACCGAATTGGAGGCATCCCTCTAAAAACTTTCCATTTTGGGTCGGTAAACTTTCCATTCTGTTTCTGTTGGAAGAATTGGCACGGAGTTACAATCTTCGTGAGATCAAAACATCTCATGGAACCTTGAAAAACACCGCCCCATCGGCGGTCATATCCGGTAACTTGAATACGTTAGCTGACAGAATGAGCGTCAGGCCGAGTGCGCGAAGACCACCTGTGCGGAGCATTTCGCATCAAAGGACGGCCATATAAGGTGCAGAGCGATACCCACTCAGGCCAGGACAGCCTTGGCAAGCTGTTTCGCCACAACCCTGTCAGCCTATAATGATACTTCTGCTTACGCAGCTCGGAGAGATCCTCGGAGGGGTGAGAGTCCCATGATGTGCGCCAGCACAGTTCAAGTTGCCGCCCTGCCTGGGGAAGTAGTGTCGAATACAGGCAAATAAAGCTATTGTCAAGGAACAGAAGGCCGCTCCAGACTCGGAGCCTATGCGTACTCTCCTGACCTTTGGGGGCGGCCTTCTGTCTCCTTTGATAGTAGAGATATGGGAATCGATTATAGTCTCTTATCTGCCTCCTCTCAAAACATCTGTAACATCCACGCTTCTTTCATTTCCCCCATGCTCCTCCGTTTCCAAGACTTCCTGATTGGTTACCATATTTCTGCTATCAAAAGCAGTATAGGAAAGCGAGGGATCATAATGGAAAATATTGATTTGTGCGGCGTCATCCAGCTGCTCCGTTCTTTGGTAGCGCAGAAGAAAACAACGGAAAAAGAGGCCCGGAAGATATTGTCCCGAATTGCCGCGCAGACTGGCGCCAGCATTGTAATTTCCTTCTGAATTGTTGCTCTTTTCAATAGCTATTTCAGGGGTGTTGTGGTATTGTTTGTGTTGCCAAAGGAGGTGAACTGACATGGCAGAGAAGCGAATGACGGACGGCAGCATGGCGCTGCAGGAAAAGCAGTATCGAGTCATAACCATCGAGGCCACGGGAAAGCCTAAGAATGTAAAACTGCGGGTGGCTGCCTACGCCCGTGTCAGTTCGGCCTCGGATGACCAGCTCAACTCCTTCGCCGCACAGAACCAATACTACACCAGCCTGATTTCCAGCAAGGAAAATTGGAGCATGGTGGACATATATGCCGATGAAGGCATCACCGGCACATCAGCCGAGAAGCGCGAGGACTTCCAACGGCTCCTTGCAGACTGCCGCAGAGGCCTGATCGACCGAGTGTTGGTAAAGTCCATATCCCGCTTTGCCCGCAACACGAAGGAATGTCTGGAAGCGATTCGGGAGCTGAAGTCGCTGGGGGTTGGAGTGCGTTTCGAAAAAGAGAACATCGACACCGCAACCATGTCCGGCGAAATGATGACCGCACTGTTCGCATCCTTCGCTCAGGCCGAAAGCGAATCCATCTCCGGCAATATGCGCTGGAGTTACCAGAAAAGGATGCAAAGCGGGACATTCCTCCCATCCTCTGTTCCATACGGATACAGAATTTGCAATCGTCAGATTGTAATTGATGAGGAAGAAGCCAAAATCGTCCGCAGAATTTTCAAGGACTACCTTGCTGGTATCAACATGGCAGAGATTGCGGCATCACTAAATCGCATGGGAATACCAAAGCGGAAGGACAACGCCGAAATTATCTGGCATAAAACCTCCATACGATATATGCTCTCCAACGAGCGATATGTCGGTGATTCGCTATGGCAAAAAACATATATGACAGATGCGTTTCCTCCTGTAATGGTACGAAACCGTGGCGAAAAAGAAATGTATTATGCCGAGGCAACGCACCCAGCAATTATTAAAAAAGAAGAATTTGACGCAGTTCAGATGCTTCTTGGGCAACGCGCAAAGCGAGAATCATGTCCAGAAAACAGATCCCCATTTGATCAAAAAGTATTCTGCGGTCAATGCGGAACATCCTTTCGAAAAAAAGTCAGCCATGGGAAAGTTTTCTGGAGCTGCAGGAAGCACAATGAGGACATCCTGAGCTGCCCTGTTACGCAAGTGCTTGATGCCGAAATTCGCAGGGCATTCCTTCGATTGCATTACAATCTCAAGATACACGGTGAGGCTATCCTCACCGAAATGCTCAACTCACTCCAGGCAATCCGCAACCGTCGGATGCTATGGAGCCTGGACGTCATTGAACTCAACAAACAAATATCGGAATTGACCAGTCAGAATCAAATGCTGGCCACGCTGAAACAGCAGGGCCTCATTGATCCTGACATTTTTATATCTCAGAACAATGAGCTGACCGAACAGCTCCGTACCGCAAAGCTAAAAAAGGAACGCCTGCTGGTCGCTGATGGCGACAGCACCATCGCCCAAACGCGGGAACTGATGGAAATACTGGATGCAGGGCCGGACTTTCTTGATGACTTCGATGCGGAGCTGTTCGGTGAACTCGTTGAGAAAATCATTGTAGACAGCAGCGAACAGCTCCGCTTCCGCCTGAAAAACGGATTAGAACTGGTCGAGATCATAGAGAGGACGGTGCGGTAATGGGCATCCGAAAGCAGCCCTTTGGATACCGGGTGGAAATGGGTGAGGTTGTTCTCCATGCCCAAGAAGCGAAGCTGGTGGAGTATATCTTCCAACAGTACCTTTCCGGTGCCTCCTTCAACACATTAGTGGCCCAACTGCGGGAGCAGTCAATTCCCTATGACGAGGGGAAGCTATGGAACAAAAACATGGTCGCCCGTATTTTGGAGGATCATCGCTACACCGGAGAAGGTGGTTATCCCGCTATTACCGACCAGGAGACATTGAGTAGAGTCCTCGAAAAGCGGAGTGCGAAACAAGCTCCTGCACAAAAAACAGAAGCTCAAAAGCTCCTGCGCCGGCTCAGCGGCCATACCGCCACAGAACAGATGGAACAGCAGGTGCTGAACCTGCTCAATGGTCTGATTATATCACCGGAACGCATCACGCTTCCAGAGCCGGAACATCTGCCCAAAACCCCAGTGCAAGCGTTGCAAAGGGAATTGGATACCGTGATGGACCAACAGCCAATCGATGAGGATGCCGCTCAGAAGCTCATCCTGGCCATCGCCGCAGCACAATACAGTGCCATAAATCCGAACCAATACGAGACCATCCGGCTCCGCAAGCTGCTCTCCAAGCAGGAGCTTATGACTGAGCTGGACGCTGAATTGCTTCAAAGTTCCGTCTCAGCCATCCTGTGCTATAGAGATGGAACCATGGATATCCAATTAAAAAACCATCAAATGATAGGAAGAAGTGAAACAGTATGAGAGAAAGCCCGCCTAAAGTTATTACCATTCCTGCAAAGCCGGAGGCTGCAGCCCGGCAGACTAATAAGCGGCAACTTCGTGTAGCTGCATACTGCCGTGTCTCCACCGACGATGAGGAGCAGCTCACCAGCTATGAAGCCCAGCAGAACTACTACACCGACAAGATCATGACCAACTGCGACTGGACTATGGCCGGGATCTTTGCTGACGAGGGCATCACAGGCACCTCGGCCCGAAAACGACCTGAATTCCTGAAGATGATCCGGATGTGCAAGCAAAAGAAAATCGACATTGTCCTGACCAAATCCATCTCCCGCTTCGCCAGAAATACGGTGGACTGCCTGAACTACATTCGTGCCCTACGAGAGCTTGGCATCGCAGTAATCTTCGAAAAAGAAAACATCAATACCCTGGAAGCAGATAGCGAGATCCTCATCACCATGCTGGGAGCTTTCGCCCAGGCTGAAAGTGAGAGCATCAGCGCCAATGTCCGCTGGGGCAAGCGCCAGGCCATGCGGGAAGGAAAAGCCATCATTCAGTACGACCGCCTCTATGCCTACGAAAAGGGCGAGGACGGAAATCCTAAAATCATCCCGGAGCAGGCCGAAGTGGTGCGGTCAATCTACCATCAATACCTGACCGGCGCCAGCCTTCGGATGATCAAGGAGCGGTTGGAGGCTGAACAGATCCCCAATGTGTCAGGAAAAGCTCAATGGACCATCACAACTATCCGCAGTATCTTGCGAAACGAGAAATATTGCGGAGATGTCCTTCTGCAAAAAACCTATATCAGCGATTGTATCAGCCGAAAGGTCATTCGCAATACCGGACAGCTCCCCATGTATCTGGTACAGAATCACCATGATGGGATTGTAGATCGCAAAACCTTCGATGCCGTACAGGCAGAGATAGCGCGGCGCAGTGCCGGAAAGAGCCCCTCCAAAAAGAATGCGCCCACCGGCATGGCATCCTACGCCAGCAAATATGCCCTCTCGGAGCGGCTGGTCTGCGGTGAATGCGGAACGCTGTACCGCAGATGCACCTGGTCCAAGGGCGGCAAAAAGCGTGTGGTATGGCGCTGCGTCAGCCGCCTGGACTATGGAACAAAATACTGCCACAACTCGCCCACGCTGGACGAGGAACCCCTCCAGCAGTCCATCCTTACCGCTATCAATTCCGTTATGAGTCAAAAGAGCGCTCTTATCCGGCAGATTACAGCCGCCATGGAGGTGGAGCTGGCCCCGGTACCCGGTGAGAGCATGAGCCTTGCAGATATCGAACAACGCCTGAACGAGCTGAATGACCGGACAAGAGAGCTGGTGGCAGAAGCCGCACGAACCAAGGATGCCGAGGCATACACTGCCCAGTTGCGAGAAATTATGAATGAGGCTGCCGAATTAAAAGAAAAGCGAGTCTACATAGAAGAACAGCGGCAAAATAACGCACAGGCAGTCCAGCGCATAGAGGATGCGGCAGCCGCTATGGAACAGGCATCCTGCCACATCTGTGAATGGGATGAAACCCTCATCCGGCAACTGGTGGATACGGTCAAAGTCCACTCTGCCGAGAAAATCACGGTATACCTCCGGGGCGGCGTTCAAGTCGACCAGGATATGATATAATGAGTGAAAGAAGGTGAAGCAATCATGATCTATGCCACAGGCGATACCCATGGCAACTTCCAACGGTTTGCTCCAGAACACTTCCCAGAGCAGGCTCAAATGACCAGGGATGATTTTATGATCATCTGCGGCGACTTCGGCGGTGTATGGGAAGGCGGCAAAAAGGATGCCCGCAGCCTGGACCGGCTGGAAAACCTGCCGTTCACCACGCTGTTTGTCAGCGGCAACCACGAAAACTTCGATCTGCTGGGGAAATACCCCGTAGAGGAATGGAACGGCGGGAAAATTCAGCGCATTCGGCCCCATGTAATCCATCTGATGCGTGGGCAGGTCTTCGACCTGCAGGGATATTCCTTCTTCACTATGGGCGGCGCCAGGAGTCACGATATTGACGATGGTATTCTGAATCCCAATGCGCCGGATTTTGAAGAGCAGTATTGGGCTCTACGAAGAATGGGCGCCCGCTTCCGGGTCAACCATCACTCCTGGTGGAAACAGGAGCTTCCCAGTAAGTCCGAGTATGAAGAAGCTCGGCGCAGTCTGGAACGCATTCACTATGAGGTGGACTATGTGATCACCCACTGCGCCCCAAGCAGTATCGTTGACATACTGGGGAACGGCGGATATGTCCACGACCACCTGACCGACTTCTTGGAGGAAGTCAGAGAACGAGCTAAGTTCCACTACTGGCTGTTCGGACATTACCACGACAACAGGATTATCGACAACCGCTTCGTTCTGCTCTGGGAGCAGATGGTGCAGGTGGTGTAAAACAGGCCAAAGAGAAGCACAGGAAATACTCCTGCGTTTCTCTTTGGCCTGTTTCTGAACAAGGCAGATTCTGCCGGAAAGGAGGAGGCCATGAACATCCGCAAAAACATCGATTACTCTGCCATGTTTGCCGCTATGGATACGGCAATGGCTACCGGAATGTCTCAGATGGAGCTGTACTGCCAGCTGGGCGCTTTGGTCTGTGACCGACCGGAAAAGGGCGCCGCTGTCGCAGCTGCCGAATACCTGAAAAACCGTTACCAGGATGCTTCCGGCTTCTCTCCCCGCAACCTGCGTCGGATGCGGGACTTCTACCGGATGTATGGTGGGAAACCGGAACTGCTGAAGCTGGCCATGGAGGTCAGCTGGACACACAATGTAGTCATTCTCGAAGCAGAACTGAATCTGGAAGAACGGCGCTGGTACTTGCGCGCTGCCCAGCAATTTGGGTGGTCAAAGGCAGATCTCCAGAAAAAGATTGCGGCAGAGGCCCATCTGGAACTTCTCCTCGACGAATCAGAGGTTCCGTGCTATACTGAATGCGAAGATAGCAAATTGGAGTGTTCAAAGCATGATCAAGATACTTTTCCTCTGCCACGGCAACATTTGCAGAAGCCCGATGGCCGAGTTCATTATGAAAGATCTGGTGAAGAAGGCCAATCTGGAGCAGAGCTTTCAAATCGAGTCAGCAGCCACCAGCACCGAGGAGATCGGCAATCCGGTGTATCTGCCGGCTCGCCGCAAGCTGTCCGAGCATGGCATCGATTGCTCCGGCAAAAGGGCCCGTCAACTGCTGAACAGCGACTACGAGAAATACGACCTTCTGATTGGCATGGATCATGCCAACCTGCGGAGTATGTACCGCATCTGCGGCGGCGATTTTGCCGACAAGATGCATCTGCTGATGGACTTTACCAACCGTCCCGGCGAGGTAGCCGATCCATGGTACACCGGGGATTTCGATACGACCTGGCGGGATGTAGAGGAAGGTTGCCAGGGACTTCTTCAAAAAATAATCAACAAGGAGGTGTAAGTGCGTGGAAAAACTGGTTGTCAGGGGAACCGAGATCAGTGTACAATGGAATTCCAGCCGGGATGACTTTATCAGCTTGACGGACATTGCCAAGCTGAAGGACAGTGACAACCCCCGATACATCATTCAAAACTGGCTTCGCAACCGGAATACGATTGAGTTTCTTGGCGTCTGGGAGTCCCTTTACAACCCGGAATTTAACCGTGTCGAATTCGATGCGTTTAGGAGTCAGGCCGGTCTGAACAGTTTTGTGATGACTCCCCAAAAGTGGATAGAGGCAACCGGCGCTATCGGCATCATCTCAAAAGCTGGTCGATACGGCGGCACTTATGCACACAAAGAGATTGCCTTTGAGTTTGCCTCCTGGATTTCTGTTGAATTCAAGCTGTATCTGGTCAAGGAATTTGAGCGGCTCAAGACCGAGGAGATGAAACAACTTGGCTGGGACATCAAGCGAAATCTGGTCAAGATCAACTACCGCATCCATACGGACGCCATCAAGGAGAATCTGATTCCGCCGGAGCTTTCCGCAAAGCAGGTTTCCATGGTGTATGCCAGTGAAGCCGATGTTCTGAACATGGCTCTGTTCGGTATGACTGCAAAGCAGTGGCGGGACAGCCATCCGGATCTGAAAGGAAATATCCGAGACTACGCCAATGTCTCTCAGCTGGTCTGCCTGTCCAATCTGGAAAACCTGAATGCGGTGTTCATCAACGAGGGGATGTCTCAGGCCGAGCGGCTGGCAAAGCTCAACGCCATCGCCATCAGCCAGATGGAGATTTTGACACAGGATCACCGCATCGAAGCCCTGGAGGCCCATAGCGGAGAACTATCTCCCATCGAGTAAAAAATAACGCTTGCGAGTGGGCGAAGACCGTGGCATCTATAGTGTTGCGATGTTCCAAGTATGAAGTTGCATTTTAGCCTTGTGAAAAAGGTTGAAATGCAACTTCTTTTTATTATTAAAACTATACGCCAACAGGCATTCAACCCATCAGAACTTGCTGGTTTATTCAAAATTATATCATCTGCAAATTGAGCGTAATATTTCAGGATCTTGGTGACCGAGGCCTATCTCTGCAACGAGTCGTCTGATATAATAATATTGTATCCGTCTACAGAATGCTTAGGGCAAAAATCGGCACAAGGAGTGACTAAAATGATGATCCGAAGTTTTTTACCAATCGGGCAAGGTGCATTTTATCTAGAATGTTTTAAAAGGCATGATGCACAACCTATCAATGTTGTCTACGATTGTGGGTCATTGAACGGGGAGAAGATCGTAAAGGCCGAAATTTGCGGCAATTTCCAAAAGGAAGAGGACATCAGCGGAGTTTTTATATCTCACTTGGATAGAGACCATATCAATGGGCTCCCATATCTATTGCAATACTGTAACGTTAAAAATATTTTTTTGCCTTTAATTACAGAAAAGAACAGAAAGTGGCTTTTATTGAAGGACTTAGTTGAATCCTCCTCATTAAAACCATCCGAAACGGATTTTGTCCGCAAATTTCTACAAGACCCTTATACTGCTATTTTAGAAATTACTCACACACCTCCTGTGATTTATTACATCTATGAAACAGATCAAATGCAAGCAGATTTGTTTCCTTTAAGCAATCATGTGCAATATTTACGATCCGGCCAGAATGTAGCCGACTATATATTCAGCTCTGTCCATTACAACACAAATGATAATTTTGAGTGGAAATATATCCCATATAATTTTAATGAAGAGAAAAATTTGAAGTATCTGATAAAAGCTCTATATACACAGCTTGGGAAGAATTATTCCTGTGAAGAATTATCAGTTATGATAAAGAAGGATCAGAGAATACGCACTGAAGTGAAAGCAGCGTACAAAAAAGTACCTGGTTCATTCAATATTAACTCCATGACGCTTCTTTCAATGACAGAGAATAGGGGCAAATACCAGTATCCGGATTATAGATGCTGTTTTCCATTTTGTAATTGTTTCACCGTACCCAATGGATGTCTTTATACAGGCGACTATGATACAAATCACCAGAGCAATTGGAAACAGCTTATGAGTGCATATGAGAATTACATGGAATATATTGGGTGTATTCAAGTTCCCCATCATGGCTCTCGCTACAGTTACAACCATGGCCTGTCTGAGCTGGTCCGCTGTCAATATTATGTCATTTCAGCTGGAGAAACAAATTCATTTCGCCATCCCCATGGTAGTGTGATAAGAGATATCCTGATGGCACATAAACTCCCAATGATAGTAACTGAGCAGCGTAGCAATATGGTGCACTTTATTGTGGAAAATTAAGAAGATAGCACTTTTAACCATTTTTTCAAAAAGAAGGACATCCATGTGGATGTCCTTCTTTTTTGAATTCCGCTCCCACGGACCGCCTCCAAATCCACGGCCTGGCAGAGGCGATTTTTTGTGCCGTTCTCCCCGGAAAAGCGGTTGACAGCAGCCTTTGTTTCCGATAATATAATATGTCGAATGAATTGACAGAGGAAGGAGCTTTTCTATGGATTACCTGCTGACCGGCGGTTCCGTTTTCCGGAATGGCGGCTTTCACCAGATGGACGTTGCCGTCCGCAACGGCCGTATTGTTTCCATTTCCCCCTCTCTTCCCCGGAAGGGTTTTTCCGTAATTGAATTAAATGAGCGGCTTTTGGTGCCAGGTTTCGTTGATGTTCATGTCCATCTTCGGGAGCCTGGTTTTTCTTATAAGGAGACCATCGCCGCCGGTACGGCCGCGGCCGCGGCAGGCGGCTACACCGCCGTGTGCGCCATGCCCAACCTCAAGCCCGTGCCCGACTGCCGGGAGGCCCTGGACGAGGAGCTGCGGGCCATTGACCGGGGTGCCCGGATCCACGTCTATCCCTACGGCGCCATCACCCGGGGCGAGCAGGGCGCAGAGCTGGCGGATCTCAGGGCCATGGCCGCCGACGTGCCCGGCTTTTCCGACGACGGCCGGGGCGTCCAGTCCGAGGAGCGGATGCGCCAGGCCATGGTGCTTGCCAAGGAACTGGACAAGCCCATCGTGGCCCACTGCGAAGATGAATCTCTGCTGACCAAGGGCTGGTGCGTCCACGACGGTGCCTATGCCAAGGCCCATGGCCTCACCGGCAACAATCCCGAAAGCGAATGGCGCCAGGTGGAACGGGACCTCCGGTTGGTCCGGGAGACCGGCTGCCACTACCATGTCTGCCACATCTCCACCAAGGAGTCCGTGGCTCTCATCCGGCAGGCCAAGGCGGAGGGGCTCCCCGTCACCTGCGAGACCGGCCCCCACTACCTGGTGCTGTGCGACGAGGACCTTCAGGACGACGGCCGTTTCCGCATGAATCCCCCCATCCGCTCCGCTTCGGACCGGGACGCCCTGCTGGAGGGTCTGCTGGACGGCACCATCGACTGCATCGCCACCGACCACGCCCCCCACAGCGCAGAAGAGAAATCCGGCGGCCTGCGGGGCAGCCTCAACGGCATCGTGGGGCTGGAGTGCGCCTTCCCCGTGCTCTACACCCAGCTGGTGCAGACCGGCGTGGTGCCCCTGGAGCTGCTGCTGGACCGGCTGTGCGTCCGGCCCCGCCGGATCTTCGGCCTGCCCGGCGGTGAGATCGCCGAGGGCCAGCCGGCGGACCTGACGGTGCTGGATCTGGACGACCCCCATGTCATCAGTGCCGCCGACTTCCGCTCTCTCGGAAAGGCCACCCCCTTCGACGGCTGGGGCGTTTCCGCCGGCATCTATATGACGCTGTGCGGCGGCAACCTGGTCTATGTCCATGAAAAGGAGGACATGTGATGAAAAAATCCTGGTTTACTCTGGAACACACCCGGCAGCTGACGGCGGACACCTATGAAGTGGTGCTCTCCGGCGATACCTCCGCCATCACCGCACCGGGACAGTTCGTCAATCTCGAGCTGCCCGGAAAATTCCTCCGCCGCCCCATCTCCATCTGCAACTGGACCGAAGAAGGCGCCCTGATGCTGCTGGTGAAGGTGGTGGGCGAGGGCACCCGGGAACTGGTGCGCTGCGTGCCCGGCACGGAGCTGGACGTGCTCTCCGGCCTGGGCAACGGCTTCGACCTCTCCAAGACCGGCGCTCACCCGGTACTGGCCGGCGGCGGCATCGGCATCGCCCCCCTCTACGGCCTGGCCCGGCGGATGCTGGACACCGGCGTGACTCCCACGGTGGCCCTGGGCTTCCGCACCGCCAAAGACGCCTTCTATCTGGAGGAATTCGCCGCTCTGGGCTGCTCCCTCTCCGTGGCCACGGAGGACGGGAGCCTGGGCACCCGGGGCTTTGTCACCGACTGCATCCGGGCCCTGCCGGAGTGCGACTATGTGTACACCTGCGGCCCCCTTCCCATGCTCAAGGCCGTCCATCAGCTGCCTCAGCTCACCGGCGGCCAGTTCAGCTTCGAGGCCCGGATGGGCTGCGGCTTCGGCGCCTGCATGGGCTGCACCGTGCCCACCGTGGACGGCTACAAGCGGGTGTGCAAGGACGGCCCCATTCTCTATAAGGAGGAGATCGTATGGTAGACCTCTCCGTTTCCCTGGCGGGCGTGGAACTGAAAAACCCCGTCATCCCCGCCTCCGGCACCTCTGGCTACGGCCGGGAATACGCCGAAGCTTATGACCTGAATATCCTGGGCAGCTTCTCCTTCAAGGGCACCACCGGTGAGGCCCGGCTGGGCAATCCCCAGCCCCGCATCGCTGAGACCGCCTCCGGCATGCTCAACGCCGTGGGTCTCCAGAATCCCGGCATCGACGCCGTCATCGCCCAGGAGATCCCCAATATGGCCCGGCTCTTCCAGGGCCCCTTGGTTGCCAATGTAGGCGGCTTCTCCCTGGCGGAGTACGCCGACAACTGCGCCAAGCTGGACGCCTGCGAGAACGTGGGCATTCTGGAGGTGAACATCTCCTGCCCCAATGTCCATGCCGGCGGCAAGAACTTCGGCTGCGACCCCCACGCCGCCGCTGAGGTGACCCGGGCTGTGAAGGCCGTGACGAAAAAGCCGGTCTTCATGAAGCTCACCCCCAACGTCACCGACATCACGGAGATCGCCCGGGCCTGCGCCGACGCAGGCGCCGACGGCATCTGCCTCATCAATACCCTGCTGGGCATGCGGATCGACCTGAAGTCCCGCCGCCCCCTGCTGGCCAACCGCACCGGCGGCCTCTCCGGCCCTGCCGTGTTCCCGGTGGCGGTGCGGATGGTGTGGGATGTGTACGAAGCGGTCAAGCTCCCCATCATCGGCTGCGGCGGCGTCAGCTCTGCTGAGGACGTGTGCGAGATGATGATGGCGGGCGCCACCGCCGTGGAGGTGGGCGCCGCCAACCTCCGGGACCCCTACGCCTGCAAGACTATCGTGGAGCAGCTGCCCCGGGTCTGCGAGCAGCTGGGCGCTGCCCGCATCGCAGAACTCACCGGCGCCGCCCACCGCTGATCCCTTCCAAATCCCTGAATTTCAAGAGAAAGGACTTGTTTGCTATGAGCGCAAAAGACGTTATCATCGCCCTGGATTTCCCCACCCGTGAGGAGACCCTCACCTTCCTGGACCAGTTCCCCGCCGGGGAGAAGCCCTTTGTGAAGATCGGCATGGAGCTCTTCTACGCTGAAGGCCCCCAGGTGGTCCGGGACATCAAGGCCCGGGGCCACAAGATCTTCCTGGATCTGAAGCTCCACGACATCCCCAACACCGTGGGGCGCGCCATGAGCGTTCTCTCCCGCCTGGACGTGGACATGGTGAACCTCCATGCCGCCGGCGCCTCCGAGATGATGAAGGCTGCCCTGGAGGGTCTCACCCGGCCCGACGGCACCCGCCCCATCCTGATCGCCGTCACCCAGCTGACCTCTACCGACGCCGCGGCGCTGAAAAATGAGCTGCTCATCGACACCCCCATGGCCGAGACCGTGCTCTCCTACGCCCAGAACGCCGCCAAGAGCGGCCTGGACGGCGTGGTGTGCTCTCCCCTGGAGGCTGCACTCGTCAAGGAGCGCTGCGGAGACACCTTCGTCACCGTCACCCCCGGCATCCGCTTTGCCGACTCCGCCGCCGGGGATCAGAAGCGCATCATGACTCCGGAGAAGGCGGGCAAGTCCGGCTGCGACTACATCGTGGTGGGCCGTCCCATCACCCAGGCCGAGGACCCCGTGGCCGCCTACCGCCGGGCCGTGAAAGACTTTCTGGGCTGAACTATGCAGCGGGAGGGGCTTGTCAGTCTGCTGCTCTGCCTGACCCTGTGCGGCTGCGGGGCACCACGGTCCCAAGGCCAGATCCCCGGCGGGGATGTCCCCGCAGAACCGGTTCCGCAGGAAGACGTATCGTCCGTTTTGCAGGAAGCTCCGCTGGATACTGCCACCTATCTGCCGGAAAGTTTCATTGAGGAACTTCGTTTCCGCATGCTCAATGGCAGCGACACCTATGAAGCATTCCAATCCCTAGAGATTGGCCGATCCCTCTCTGAAGAGGAGGCCGCCGTGCTGGCTCCGGACCTCTTTTCCGATGACAGTACCGACGACGCCGTATACAGCACGTATCATGCTGTGGACTTTGACAATGATGGTATTGAGGATCTGTTCGTATGCCGCCGCATGGGAATGGGCAGTATGGGGATGTTTTCCTACGACTTTTACCAGGGCCTCTCTGACGGCACTTATGTGCAAACCGATTCTATGGAAACCTACATGGTCTCCCCGCTTTTCATTTTCTGGGATGCCAGTTCCTACCTGCTCTGCTTGCAGTGGGACCAGTGTTCAAAGAACGGTATCTGGCAGGAGAGTTATATTGGCCTTTCCGTGACCGCCTTTGCCGATGGCCGAGCCCAGGAAACTGCCTGGCTTACCTTTGATCCCACCGCGCTTTGGACAGAGGCCATCTACGATGAAACCGGCATTCAGACCGGCTGGGCAGAGGGCGCCCCGGAGGATCGAAATATTACGCTGTCCGTCTACACCCGGGGGATCAATACCGATTTTCCGCTTCCCGCTCATTGATCTGGCATCTCAAAATTTTGTATTTACTTCTCAAGGAGGATATAGATATGAATCTGGAACACGAAATCGCCCATGACCTGCTGTCCATCGGCGCGGTCTTTCTGCGCCCCGACCAGCCCTTCACCTGGGCCAGCGGCATCAAGAGCCCCATCTACTGCGACAACCGCCTGACCCTCACCGCCCCCGCTGTCCGTACCCAGGTGGAGCAGGGCCTGGTGGAGCTCATCCGGGAGCACTATCCCGACGTGGAAGTGCTGATGGGCACCTCCACCGCAGGCATCGCCCATGCCGCCATCGTGGGCCATCTGATGGATCTGCCCATGGGCTATGTCCGTTCCGGCAACAAGGACCACGGCCGGGGCAACCGCATCGAGGGCAAGCTGGAGCCGGGCCAGAAGGTCGTGGTCGTGGAGGATCTGATCTCCACTGCCGGCAGCTGCATCGAAGTGGTAGAGGCCCTGCGGGAGGCCGGTGCTCAGGTGCTGGGCGTGGTGTCCATCTTCACCTACGGCCTGCAGAAGGGCCTGGACCGCCTGGCGGCCGCCAATGTCACCAACTACTCCCTGTCCAACTTCGACGCCGTCTGCGAGGTGGCCGCCGAAGAGGGCAAGATCCGTCCCGAGGACATCGCCCGGCTCAAGCAGTTCCGGGCCAATCCCTCTGACGAGAGCTGGATCACGTCGAAATAAACGTCACTCATTCCGCTTCCGGCTCTCGCCGAAAGCTCCATCCGTTCCGTTTATTTCTCCTTCTCCCCACCGCGCGGGGCGCGGCGGGGGCCCCATGAGATAAACGTCACTCATTCCG
>ERZ827037.784-NODE-784-length-39377-cov-4.054728_pt1 | contig 39377 bp, 34 predicted proteins | sample MGYA00519924_ERZ827037 | MGnify/ENA primary metagenome ERZ827037 (study PRJEB31778, sample SAMEA3449250) | human gut metagenome | biome: human gut; feature: human-associated habitat; material: faeces | place: United Kingdom | collected 2010/2012 ...
CCTGCTCCTCCCATTCCAACAACTCCTGCGGTTCCGATTGCATTCAGAATGTCTTCTTTGCTCATCTCTTCCAGCGGAGTTACAGCTGGATATTCTACTTCTTTGTACTCACCATCGTTTTCAATTACGATGCTGTTCACTCTTCCTCCTGTTGGATTCAGATGTGGTGCGATAGCTTTTACAGTTCCTGATACGGATGCATAGATAGGGGCTGATACAAATCCTCCCGCCTCTGCTATCATCTGGCCTTTTAAAACATGATCGCCAACGGCTACTACTGGATTCGCCGGAGCACCGATATGCTGCGATACCGGATATACCAGATTGCCCTTAGGTTTTACTTCGACAATTGCCTTATCTTTAGCCAGGCTCTTGCCGTCATCCGGGTGAATTCCACCCTTAAATGTTAACAATGCCATCCTTTTTTCCTTCCTTCCTATTTACTCTTTATATAATATACAGGAATTACAGGCAATTTTCTATAGAAAATGACGAATTCCGTGTATATTTTCGGAAACATCTTGTTGCATTTTTAACAATGCATATAATTATAAATTTTCCTCTATATCCTACAACACGCAGAAAACCTGCCGGTGGCAGGTTCTCAAATTCGCGGCACAACATAAATATAATTTCAAAAAACTCAATTTTCTGACTAAAATATACACCAATCGTGCGTTGTACCAACGATGTAGGCGTAGAAAGGATAGAGGTTTTCCTCTATCCTTTCTGCTTCTTTTATATCTTACTTGATATTATTCTGCTTCAATATTATTCAGCATCTGTCTCTTCAGCTGCTTCTTCTGCTGGCTGCTCTAAAGCTTTCATGCTCAGGCTGATCTTCTTCTCAGCTTCGTTCAGATCTACAATCTTAGCTGTGATCTCCTGTCCAACTGAAAGTACATCAGATGGTTTGTCAACATGAGCTCTTGAAATCTGTGATACATGAAGTAATGCATCTACTCCAGGAGCAAGCTCTACGAATGCACCAAAATCTGTCATTCTTGCAACTTTACCTGTGATAACAGTTCCAACTGCATAATTCTCTGCTGCATTAGCCCATGGATTAGACTCTGGGAATTTCAGGCTGAGTGCGATCTTTGTATCGTGGATGTCTTTGATCATAACTTCTACTTTATCGCCAACCTGGAATACTTTCTTAGGATTCTCAACACGTCCCCAGGACATCTCAGAGATGTGAAGAAGTCCATCTACTCCACCGAGGTCGATGAATGCTCCGAAATCTGTAACATTCTTTACAGTTCCCTCCATTCTGTCACCTACGCTGATCTTCTCGAATAATTCTTTCTGTTTTTCAGCACGCTCAGCAACAAGAAGCTGTCTTCTGTCACCGATCACGCGGTTTCTTCTAGGATTGAACTCGCTGATCACGAACTCGATCTCCTGTCCCTGATATTTGCTCAGGTCTTTTTCATATGTGTCTGAAACAAGGCTTGCTGGAATGAATACTCTTGCTTCATCAACAACAACGCTTAATCCACCACCAAGAATCTGTGTTACAGGAGCCTTTAACACTTCGTGATTCTCGAATGCTTTTTTTAATCTTTCGTTTCCTTTTTCTGCTGCAAGTCTCTTATATGTCAGGAGAACCTGTCCTTCTCCGTCGTTTACTTTAAGAACTTTTGCGCTCATTGTGTCACCAACTGATACAACTGTTGTAAGATCAACATTTGCCTCGTTAGTATATTCGTTTCTTGTAATGATACCGTCTGCTTTGTAGCCTATATTCAAGATGATTTCATCAGGTTTAACGTCGATGACTGTACCATCTACAACCTCTCCATTTCTTATTGTCTTAAAAGACTCTTCCAACATTTGTTCAAAAGTTAATTCTGACATTATTTTGAACCTCCTCAATTATTTTATTGGGCGTGGATGCCCCTGCTGTAATACCTACTGATTCCACGGACCTTAATTGATTAATATCCAAATCGTCAAGTGTCTGTATATAGTACGTATTCAAACATTCCTCTTTGCAGATTTCAAATAGCTTCTGAGTATTCGAACTACGCTTATCACCTATCACAACCATAGCATCTACTCTCGCTGCAATTTGACGGGCTTCTGTCTGCCTTTCTTTTGTCGCATTGCAAATCGTATTTAAAACAACTATATCATACCTCTTTTTTGAAATAATTTCAACTAATTCTTTGAATTTATTGTAGTTAAATGTCGTCTGGGCCACGATACATACTTTTTGCTCTTTCCGGACCAGTTCAAACCGTTCTGCATCTTCCGGTGTCTGTATAACACTTACCTGGTCACCTGCCCATCCCTTGATACCTTCTACCTCAGGATGTTCGCTGTTTCCAATAATTATAATATAAGAGCCTTTTTCGCTTTCTTCCGCCACAATCTTGTGAATCTTTTTTACAAATGGACAAGTCGCATCTACACATGCGATTCCTCTTTCATCCATGATGTCATAAATATATTTTGCCACACCATGGGAACGGATTACAACTACATCTGCATCCACCGTCCGGAGTTCTTCTTCATCCTGAATCACTTCCACACCATGGCTTCTCAGATCCTTAATCACTTCTTCATTGTGAATAATCGGTCCGTAAGTGAAGATTTTCTCATTCTGGTGCTTTTCCACTTGTTCATACACTGTATCAACGGCACGTTTCACACCAAAACAAAAGCCCGCTGTCTTCGCAAGTTCTACATTCATATATGTTGTTCCTTCCTGTTACCAATCTTTATTGCCGTGATTTTCCCAGCAATTCCTGCATCATCCCGGAGATTTTTCCTCATTACCCGGACCTTCCGGCATATTCTTATCTGCACAGATCTACAATCGTCTGAACAACCTCTTCGATCGTCATATCCGAACTGTCGACCAGCACTGCATCATCTGCCTGCTTTAACGGAGCGATCTCACGGTTCATATCTCTGTTATCACGTTCTTCAATATCGTGCGCAATCTCTTCCAGATTGCACGGTTCTCCTTTTTCCAGAAGTTCCTGATAACGTCTTTTTGCTCTTGTTTCAACACTGGCTGTCAGATAAATCTTTACATCCGCATCCGGAAGTACACATGTTCCGATATCTCTTCCATCCATGATCACATCCTGTGTCTTCGCCAGATTCTGCTGTAATTCCAGAAGTTTCTTTCTCACTTCCGGAATTGCTGATGTCACAGATGCCATGTTACCAACCTCTTCATTGCGAAGGCGTGCTGTAATATCTTTTCCATTCAGATACACATGCTGCACACCGTCCTCATAAGCAATCGTAACCTCTGCATCTTTGCATGCCTCGATTACCTTTTCTGTCTCACCTTTTTGAATCCCTTTATCAAGGAAATGTATCGCAAGCCCTCTGTACATCGCACCTGTGTCTACGTAAATGTATCCTTTTTCCTTTGCTACCAGTTTTGCGATAGTACTTTTTCCTGCGCCTGCAGGTCCGTCGATTGCTACGTTATATCCCATGATTTTCTACTCCTTGTCTTTCATTTTTATCTTTTAATTCTCGCATACTCAAGCTTTTAAACTGCTTACACTAAATCCTTATGATTCAATTCCTGTTCCTGCAGCATACGCTGTTGACCACGCAATCTGTAGATTAAAACCACCAGTTACTGCATCCAGATCCAACACTTCTCCCGCGAAATGTAACCCTTTCACAAGCTTTGACTCCATCGTACCTGGATCTACTTCTTTGATCTTAATGCCACCTTTTGTGATGATTGCCTCATTATAATCTCTAAGGCCGGTAAGTGTTATTGTTAATCCCTTGATCAATCGTACAAATCCAAGTCTTTCTTCTTTCGTGATCACATTTACCTTCTTCTCCGGATCAATGCCGCTTAATCCGATCATAATCGGAATCAGCTTTGATGGAAATAATTTGTGGATTGCATTCTTAAACTGACGGTTCTGGTTTTCTTCAAACTCCCTTAACACGCGGTGATCCAGCTGTTCTTCCGAAAGTGCCGGCTTTAAATCAATTTTAAGCGTCAGCTCTTTTGCGTTCAGTTTCTTTCCGACATAACTGCTTGCACTTAAGATCAACGGTCCGCTCACTCCATAATGTGTAAAAAGCATTTCTCCAAAATCTTCGTATAATTTCTTTTTGCCATCCAGAATCGTGACATCGACATTTCTAAGCGAAAGCCCCTGAAGATCTGTTACCCAGTCTTCTTTGCACTCCATCGGTACCAGTGCAGGCATACATTCTGTCACCGTATGGCCAAGACTCTGTGCAAACCGGAAGCCATCTCCGGTAGATCCTGTTGACTGATAAGAAAGACCGCCGGTTGCCACTATACATGCGTCTGCATAAACTTCCGTGTCATCTCCAAGAACAATCTTTTCAAAATGTCCCTCTTTTTCCACCACTTTTTTTACCGCTGTTCTCAAATGTACCTTCACACCCAGACGGTTCATCTCCCGTTCCAGCCCGCATATGACATCCGATGAATGATCCGATACCGGGAACACTCTGTCTCCTCTTTCTACTTTTGTCGGGACTCCGATCCTTTCAAAGAATTCTATAACCTGTTCATTGGTATAGCCATAGAAGCTGCTATATAAAAATTTTACATTTGTCCGTACAGCATCGAACAGGCCTTCCATGTCGCAGGCATTTGTGATATTACACCGCCCTTTACCGGTTATAAAAAGCTTTTTCCCAAGCTTTTCATTTTTCTCATATACTTCAACCTGGTGTCCGCATTCTGCAGCTGCTATGGATGCAAACATCCCGGCTGCACCACCACCAATGATTACTACTTTACTCATTCACTTCTTCCTCATCTTCTGAAAATTCTACTCTGTCACCAACCATATTCAGTTCATCTTTACTGTAGACCTGATATTCATCCCATATCTGCTCCAGTGTCTCAAGCGTGGTAATTACTTCTTTTTGCTTCTTCATGCATAATGCAACCACCAATGCATTGATCACGCTGAGCGGCGCTACCAGAGAGTCTACAATGGATGCCATGTCACTTCTTGCGATCAGATTGCAGGAAGAATACAGGGTCATCGGCGAATGTATACTGTCCGTAAGTGTGATGACTGTTGCTTTCCGGTTGCTGGCAAATTCCAGAGCTTTTAATGTACGCATCGAATATCTCGGGAAGCTGATTCCAATCACTACATCATCTGCACTGACACGGATCAGTTGTTCAAATATCTCACTCGAGCTGTTCGTATTCACCGCTGTCACATTATTGCAAATCAGATTCAGGTAAAAGCTTAAGAAACTTGCAAGTGGCGAACAGCTCCGGATTCCAATTACGTAGATCCTCTTCGCCTTTAATATGGTATCAACCGCCATTTCAAATGCTTCGTGATCGATTGCCTCCATTGTAAGCTTGATTTTCTCTATATCTGAGTGCAGTACTGATGTCAGAATCTCCCCCTGACTGATTCTTCCATAGGTTACTTCCATTCTCTGTATGGAATTCAATTTCATGCGGACCAATTCCCCAAGTGCCCTCTGAAATTCCGGATAACCATCATATCCAAGTGCTGTCGCGAACCGGACTACCGTCGATTCACTGACTCCAACTTCCTCTCCCATCTTTGCAGCCGTCAAAAAAGCCGCCTTATCATAATCCTCACGGATAAAATCCGCCAGTTTTTTCTGTCCTTTGCTGAATTTCTGATATTTTTCATCTATCATTTTCAGCAGTTCATTCTTTGCGCTCATGCAATGTACCTCTTTTTCAAACAATAGTTTTATTATATAGCTTTGTGGGGGAATAGTCAATTGGTGCCGGGAGTGTGTGGTTACGGGAGAGGCGTAGAGGGCTTTCCAACATCTGCAAAAAACATTCACTCTACCATCCCTGCATAGTTTCACGAACAGCCAAGTGTAGAAGTGCCTGCTCCAATGCATTCGCAGGGTGCTTTGCAAGGCCGTTGATGAAAAAAAGACGGTAAAATAAGATTCGGGATGTGCCACAAGCACATCCCGAAAGAATACCTGAGATGAGAAATCATCAAGATTTCTCGTCGAATGTATTCGGTTCTTATTTTATCGTCTTTTTTCAACTTACGGATTGCTAGTGCCTGAAGTAGCATTGTAACAGGCACTTCTACACTTGGCGTCCTGCGAAAACTATACAGGATAACTTCCATTCTCCGTATCCGCTACTGTCGCATCCACCTTAGTCTGCTGTGCTTCTCTATACTTAAAGAACTCAACAGCAACCTGCGGGAACAGTGCGTAAGACAGTACGTCTTCATCCTGCTGGATCCACTTCTCGCATTCTTTGCGGAGTGTATCTAATTCATCTGGAATCAGGTCAGCTGGACGGCATGTGATAATCTCTGGATCGTCTCCAAGAACTTTCTTGATTACGTCTGGATTCATCGGTTTTACTGTCTGTCCGTATTTTCCACTTAAGAGGTCTTTTGTCTCTTTTGTAGCTACTTTGTAACGTTCTCCCATCAGTACGTTGAATACAGCCTGTGTTCCAACGATCTGTGATGAAGGTGTAACAAGTGGTGGTTCTCCAAGGTCTTTACGTACTCTTGGTACTTCCTCAAGTACATCATAGAACTTGTCTTCAGCACCCTGCTCTTTTAACTGAGATGTCAGGTTAGAAAGCATTCCTCCAGGTACCTGGTACAGAAGAGTCTTGATGTTAACACCAAGGTTCTTTGGATTTAAGAGTCCACTGTCAAGTGCTTCGTCACGGATTGGACGGAAGTAATCAGCGATCTCAGCCAGAAGGTTCTGGTCAAATCCTGTATCATAAGGTGTTCCCTTGAATGTCTCAACCATAACTTCTGTTGCAGGCTGAGATGTACCAAGTGCGAATGGTGACATAGCTGTGTCGATTACGTCAACACCAGCTTCTACAGCTTTCATGTATGTCATAGAAGCAACACCTGATGTGTAGTGTGTATGCAGCTGGATTGGAAGATCTACTGCTTCTTTCATTGCTCCAACAAGCTCTGTTGCCTTATATGGTGTCAGAAGACCCGCCATATCTTTGATACAGATAGAGTTTGCACCCATATCCTGAATTCTCTTGGCAATATCTACCCAGTAATCCAGTGTATATGCATCACCCAATGTATAAGATAATGCGATCTGTGCTTCTACTTTTTCTTTGTTTGCTGCTCTAACTGCGGTCTTCAGGTTACGAAGATCATTTAAGCAGTCGAAGATACGGATGATGTCGATTCCGTTTGCAGCAGATTTCTGTACAAAGTACTCTACTACATCATCAGCATATGGACGGTATCCAAGGATATTCTGTCCACGGAATAACATCTGAAGTTTTGTATTTTTGAATCCATCACGGAATTTACGAAGTCTTTCCCATGGATCCTCTTTTAAAAAACGAAGAGATGCATCGAATGTTGCTCCACCCCAGCACTCTACGGAATGGTATCCAACCTTGTCCATTTTATCAACGATCGGAAGCATCTGCTCTGTTGTCATACGTGTTGCGATCAGGGACTGATGAGCATCACGCAGGATCGTTTCTGTAATCTTTACAGGTTTTTTTTCTATAGCTGCCATTTTATTTCCTCCTAATTATATATCGCTTAAATTCCTACGCCAAAGATTGCCATGAATGTTCCGGCAGCTACGGCTGTACCGATAACACCCGCAACGTTTGGTCCCATTGCATGCATCAGAAGGAAGTTTGTCGGATCTGCTTCAGCTCCAACCTTCTGTGATACTCTGGCTGCCATTGGAACTGCAGATACACCGGCAGAACCAATCAGTGGATTAACCTTACCATGTGTTGCAACACACATCAGTTTACCGAACAGTACACCTGCTGCGGTACCGAATGCGAACGCAATCAGTCCGAGAATTACGATCTTGATTGTATCCATATTAAGGAATGCCTCGGCACTCGTTGTTGCTCCTACGGATGTTCCAAGCAGGATAACTACGATGTACATCATTGCATTGGAAGCTGTCTCTGTTAACTGTCTTACAACTCCGGACTCACGGAACAGGTTACCAAGCATTAACATACCAACCAGTGGTGCTGTTGTAGGAAGGATCACGCACACAACGATCGTAACGATGACCGGGAATAAGATCTTCTCAAGCTTGGAAACAGGTCTTAACTGTTCCATCTTAATCTTACGTTCTTTTTCTGTTGTCAGAAGCTTCATGATCGGTGGCTGGATGATCGGCACCAGTGACATATAAGAATATGCTGCTACTGCGATTGGTCCAAGTAATGCTGTCTGCTGTAACTTACCTGCAAGGAAGATAGAGGTAGGTCCGTCAGCTCCACCAATGATTGAGATCGCTGCTGCCGCTTTGTCAGAGAATCCCATAGCCATCGCTCCAAGGTATGCTGCAAAGATACCGAACTGAGCAGAGGCACCAAGAAGGAAGCTCTTAGGGTTAGCGATCAGTGGTCCGAAGTCTGTCATCGCTCCTACACCCATGAAGATCAGGGAAGGGAGGATTGACCACTCATCCAGTTTATAGAAGTAGTAAAGCAGTCCGCCTGTTCCATTTGCCGCATCTTCTGCATGAAGCATGATGTCCGGATAAATGTTAACCAGTAACATACCGAATGCGATTGGAACAAGAAGCAGAGGCTCGAATCCATGCTTGATTGCAAGATAAAGGAAAACACATGCAACCGCGATCATGACTACATTGCCCCATGTAAGACTGAAAAACGCCGTCTGATGCACGAGGTTTCCTAATGTTGTCGTTATATATTCCATTTTTTAACCTCCAGTCGTGTTAGATAAACACCATACAAATGATGTTAGTTCAATGTAGCAAGAACAGCGCCTGAATCAATTGCATCGCCTACTGCTACATCAATGCTTGCAACGGTTCCGTCTTCCGGTGCTACAACTGGGATTTCCATCTTCATAGCCTCGATGATGACAACTGCATCACCCTTCTTTACAGCCTGACCTACATTTGCTTCGATCTTGAATACCTTTCCTGCTGCTCCGGCTTTTACTTCGATGGATCCTGCTCCACCTGCAGGTGCTGCCTTTGGTGCTGCAGGAGCTGCCGGGGCTGCCTTAGGTGCTGCAGCTGGTCTTGCAACTGGTGCTGCACCTGCTCCGTTTTCTTCTACTGTTACATCATATACATTGCCATTCACTGTGATTGTATAATTTTTCATTGAATTCATCCTCCTAATTAATTATGCGTGCCACTTATTTGATGGACGACGCTTGATGCTTCTTACTACGAAGCCGTCTGTGCTTCCACCAGCTTCTGCTTCATAAGCTGCAATTGCTGCGGAAATAACTGCTACCAGTTCATCATCATTTGATACTTCTTCTGCTACAGGTGCTGCAACTGCTGCCGGAGCCGGAGCTGCTTCCTGTTTTGCTTCTGCTTTTCCTTTGTTCTTGAATTTTTCTTCAAGTGCAGGAATGTATTTGAACAGGGAGATCAGAATTGAGATAAAGATCAGGATTACGAATACGGTACCCATTCCAAGGATTGTATTCAGTCCTGCTTTTTCCATGATCTCACCGATGCTGTAATGTGCATCGATCGTTGTACTGTCCAGATAAAGGTCCTCATCAAAAACAAATGTAATATCTGCATCACGGTCTTTGAATTTTGCACTGGTCGTTACTTTCAGTTCATCAGAGGATGGTTCGAATTTGTAATCACCGTGGCTTACATATTCCCCACACTCTTTTGTTCCCTGCTGCCATGCATCCAGAGCTGCAAGGAAACTATCTTTTGTAAATGGAACACCTGCCTGATTCAACTGAGACTCGATCTGGAAATCCGTCATCTTGTTCCACTGTTCGATAGTATCTGCATCTGCACTGTTGCAATACTCGATCAGAAAATCTGTTGCCTGTGTGATTGTTGATTTATCATACTGAAGATTTTCTTTCTTACTTCCACAAGCGGTAAAGCAGAGCATTGCGACGAGCACACAAAGTAATACGCTTAATTTTTTCTTCACTTTGCCTCACCTCTCTAAACCGTGCCGTGCTTTTTCACCGGACGATCCTCTCTTTTTGTGAATAACATTTCAAATGCACCGATCACATATTTTCTTGTATCTGCTGCTTCGATGATTGTATCCACATATCCTCTCTTAGCTGCTGATAATGGGCTTGACTGCAGATTCTTGTACTCTGCTGCTTTTTCTCTGATAGTTGCTGCATCAGCATCTGCATACATGATCTTCGCTGCCTGGTTTGCATCCATCATTCCGATCTCAGCTGTAGGCCATGCATATACCATGTCTGCTCCTGTAGCTTTGCTGTTCATTGTTACATAAGCACTTCCGAATGCTTTACCGATTACAACATTTACCTTTGGTACTGTTGCATTAGCGAATGCATAAGTAAGTTTTGCAGCTGATTTTGCGATACGTTTTTCATCATATTCACTTGCTGTAAATCCGCTTACATTTGTAAGTGTCAATACAGGGATGTTAAATGCGTCGCAGAACTCAACAAACTCTGCTGCTTTTTCTGCTCCGTCAGCTGAAAGAGAACCATCAAATTCTGCTTCCACTTCTGCTTCTTCGTTATATACTTTAGAACGGTTCGCAACTGCACCAACTGTCATTCCATTCAGTTTGATGAATCCTGTCACCATATCTTTTGCATATGCTTTTTTCACTTCAAAGAAAATGTTATCATCAGAGATCATTGTAAGAGCAAGTGCTGTATCTTCTTTTGCATTTTCAAGATCTGCACAAGCACGGTTCAGATCATCGGTGCATTCTTCATAAGAAACATCTTCTTCATTGTTGCATGGTAACATGCATACAAGAGAACGGATATCAGCAATAACCTCTTCTTCTGTTCCGATTCCGTCAACAAGACCTGTTGTCTCACTCTGGAATTTCGCACAGGATGTATCGCATTTTGAAATATCATTTCCCGGGATTGCATTTGGAGTATTTGTGAACAGTTTTGCGTTCTTAGTCTCCATAAATGTAAAATCAGTAAGTGCAGGTACGATAGAAAGTCCGCCGCCGCATGTTCCAAAGATTGCTGTGATCTGTGGAATCACGCCAGAAGCCATAGACTGTTTCTGGTAAAGCTTTCCAAATGCCTCTAAAGCATCTGTAGCTTCCTGAAGTCTGAATCCGGCACAGTCTACCAGTCCGATTACTGGTGCTCCCATCTTCATTGCCATATCGTAGATGTTAGAAATCTTCTTTGCATGCATCTCACCGATTGCACCGTTTAATACAGTTGCGTCCTGGCTGTATACATACACCAGATTTCCATCGATCACTCCGTATCCGGTGATAACACCATCAGCTGGAGTTTCTTTTTCCTGCATGTTGAAATCAGTTGTTCTGGCAGTTACTGCTCCACCAATCTCAACAAAACTGCCGGCATCAAGTAAACTGTTGATTCTATTACTTGCTGCATTGTCTGCTGCCATGTTGCCCATAGTCTAGCCCTCCATTTTCATTATTTTAAATTGGGTTTTCGTTTTTTATTCAAAAAGTAAAACCAAATTTTTTCCAATTATATTATACTGTCTTTGTTACATTGTTGCAATAGTTTTATTGCTTTTTTGTTAAATACTTGACAACATTTCTCTTCTATTATAAGTAGGAGCATTTTTCACTTTTTTAAAGTTAACTTTTGTTTCAAAAAAGTTGACTTTTAAATATTCATTTTCTTGGTATATTATACCACACTTTGTTTTGATTTTGTATCCATGATTTTTTTCTACCAGGCCGTGCAAGCTATGGGAGCGGGATTTCCCGGCTTTTTTCACTGCCCCCCCTCAGCTTCATAAGGCCACGAGGACGGAATTTCCCGACTAAAAAAAACAAAGCGGTCATCTTTCAAATCATCAATTAAAAAGATAACCACTTTGTTTCTCTGTCTTCATTCTTTATTATATTGTTTCAAAATATATCTAAAATTTTTTCACAGTCTTTCTCCGCATATTCGTACATCTTTCCAGCAGAAAGTTTTTCAGTTCTTCCACTTGTCCGCCTTCCAATGCATCTTTTGGAAAACCTATCATTGCTCTCGCTGACCCCTTTGTCTCCATATCAGATTTGATCACAACTCCAAGCGCTTCCTTCGTTTCCAGGATCTTTGTTACCTGTTCATACGAAAAGGATCTGGTTTTCTTTTCTGTTATACTTTCAAAATGATCATTCGTAAAACGTATTTCAGAACTAACCGGACCACCATTTAATTTACATCGTCTTTCAAACTGCTCTTCTGCCTGTCCGGTTGCCGTTGCATTCAACGCTTTTCTCCAGATAGTTCTATTTAGTACCACTGCCAACGCAAACGCTAATAACCATATTATAATGAACTTCACAAGGAACAGCACCATCCCCCCTGTAGTTCCTCCTCCAGGATTCCCATAGCTGCACATGAAGTACAGAACCAACGGACCCAGTACTGTCATCACGAATTTTATTGTTATATCACTGCTGTCCACCTGAAACAGTTCGCAGATCTGCCGCAGCGTATTTTGTGACTCTTTATATGCCACACGGTAATAGTTTGCCATATCACAATTTCCCCTTTACAAAACATTGAATTTATTATATCCTTATATAGTTGATTATTCAAGAAATATTCTGTTTTTGTTTATTAATTATCTATAAACATTTCTGTTTATTCATCCTATCAATTATTCTTTTTATCTATTATTACCTATTTATTTCCATTTTTACCTCCCCTTTTACAACATTTCAACATATAATATCAGAAGAAAGTATAAAAAACCTTAACTTTTTCTTAAACAATTAGTTGTACTTTAGTCTAGTTTGTGATAAGATTAACTGCGTTGAGAGTTTTAATCATAAGAGGGGTTCTCCTCGTATTGTTAAAACCAAAGAAAAATTTCATATTGGAGGGTGAATCTCATGGAGAACACTAAGAAAAAATTACCATTTGGTTTCTATGTGTGCTGTCTGACTTTCTCTTTTGAAAGACTTGCATACTACGCTGCTAAATGGGGGCTTACGATTTTCATCGCAGCCAGTGCAGCAAACGGTGGTCTTGGACTTGACAAATCCGTAGGTGCTGCAATGAGTTCTAACCTCGTAGCGTTCACTTATATTACACCTATCATTGGTGGATATATCGCTGACCGCTGGATTAGTCCTCGTATCCTCGTACCAGTTGGAGAGATCTTGATGGGTCTTGGTTATCTGTGTGCTTGGAAAGCTAACGGAGTCGGAATGCTTTGGGCAATGATCATTCTCGTTTCTATCGGTACTGGTTTCTTCAAAGGAAACGTATCTGGTATCAACGGACGTCTCTTCCCATTAGCTGATCAGGACGAACTCGACACTGTATTCAACTTACAGTACATGTTCGTTAACATCGGTTCATTCTGCGGAACTACTTTCCTTTCACTGGTTGGTAAGAGCGCCGGATACCGAGCAATGTTCCTTGTCTGCGGAATCTTCCTGTTTATCGACTGTGTATGGTGGATTATTGGAATGAAATCATTCGGCGAAGCCGGAAAGAAACCATTCCTTGTTGACAACCGTACAGAAAATGTTGACAAAGCCGATAAAGAGAAAGACAACGCTCCTCTTACCAAGCTTGAGAAAAACCGTGTTATCGCTATCTGCATCGTAACACTCTTCTCTGGTATCTTCTGGCTGATCTGGTACATGGCTTACATGCCTGTTTACTATGAATTCGGTCCAGTATCAGAGGCCGGACTTGGATGGGCTAACTGGAACATCGGTTCCTTCGAGATGCCTACAGCATGGTTCGACTCACTGAACGGACTTCTCTGCATCATCCTTTGTCCTGTATTCGCAGGAATCTGGGCTAAGATGAGACAGCGTCCACAGGGTGACTGGGGTATGTTCACAAAGACTGCTATCGGAATCATCGTTCTTGGTCTTTGTACAGCATCCATGGTACTTGCAGCAGTTCTTTGCGGACAGAGTGCAGATAAACCAGTTGGTATCTGGGTAATCATCCTGGCTGCTGTATGTATGACAGTCGGAGAAGTTATCTTCTCACCACTTGGAAACTCATTCATCAGCAAATATGCTCCAAAGAAACTTCTTGGAACTATGCTTGGTGTATGGCCACTGATCATCTTCTTCTCTGGTAAAGCTTATGGACCACTTTATAACTGGCTCGAAAACTTTGATTTCATCAAAGCTTATGGTGCTGTTACAATCATCATCATTGCCTGCGGTGTTATCATGCTTGCATTTACTAAGAAGTTCGACCAGATGGTTGAGGGTAAATAATTACGAATTAAATACCTTACATAAAAGAAGGCTTGCATTTTGCAGGTCTTCTTTTTTTGCTCACTATGTGGTTACCAAAGCATCCATAAGGAACTGTTCAACGGCAAATCCTGTAGACGAAGTCCTCTATGCAAAAAGAAAACCACAGCATTTTTTGCAAATGCCATGGTTTCCCTTTACCTTTCACAGTAATCTTATCTTCTCTTTTTATTTCCCTTGCTGTAGCTTCTCTTAATCTGATTATTATTATTTTTCTTCTTTTTACTGCTTTTTTTCTTATTATTTTTTGCATTAATATCCCGTGATCCATAAGGCGTTATTTTCTTCTTGCTGCCGGAACCAATCTCCTGCTGATCTTCAAACGCAGGTTTTAAGAGTAATTCCGCGCCAATCACAAAACATGCCACCTGTACTCCAAACTGTACCATCTCGCCCCAGTCCCCAAGACTGTCAAAGAATGGATCCAGTACTCTGGCTCCCATAAGAATGACAAGGCTGAGCCCTGCATAAGTAAACAGCGAATAAAACATCATCGGCTTTCCGTGTCCTTCATTCTGTTTCATGTAGTAATATCCAGCGATGAAGATTACTCCTCCCAGAATCATCAATATGTACTTTAACATTGTTATTCTTCCTCCCAATTATCATAATATTTTTAGCCGCTCTCTATGGTAGTTCTTTTCATTACTACTCATACTCATTGCTATTCTAAGCGCTTTTCTTACTTATTATACATGATATTCCGTATAATTCCCATCCTTTCTATGAGATTTGCAAAATTAATTCCAGATTTTCTGGCATCCTATATCAGCATTTCTATTTCCCATTTTGTTTTATCCCAAACAATCATGATAATATATTTATTTTCGCTTCTCTTTTCTATACTCATTTTCTATCTTTTCAAATTATTTTATCTATATATTTGTACTTTAGTCTAATTAGTGTTAAAATATAGACATATTAAATTACCAAGGAGGTTTTTTACATGAAAGTATCAGAAAGAGTCGCAAAGCTGCGTGCTCTGATGGCTGAAAAAGGAATCGACGCATACGTTGTTCCAACAGCAGACTTCCACCAGAGTGAATATGTAGGGGAACATTTTAAAGCAAGAAAATTCATCACAGGATTCAGTGGTTCTTATGGAACAGCCGTTATCGCAAAAGATGATGCCGGCCTTTGGACTGATGGACGTTACTTCTTCCAGGCAACGAACGAGCTGGAAGGAAGCGGGGTACGTCTGATGAAGATGTTCGTTGATGACACCCCATCCGTTACAGAATACCTTGCAGAAAATGTACCGGAAGGTGGCAAAGTTGCATTTGACGGACGTGTACTTGCAGTAGATGAAGGAAAGGAATTCGAGGAAGCTCTGTCTCCTAAGAACATCACGATTGATTATTCCGAAGATCTGATCGACCAGATCTGGGAAGACAGACCACCACTTTCCGACAAGCCTGCATTCTTCCTAGAAGAAAAATATTCCGGAGAAAGTTCTGCACATAAGCTGGAACGTGTACGTGAGGTTATGAAAAAGAACGGAGCCACGGTGCATGTGATCGCATCTTTGGATGATACCGGCTGGCTTCTTAATATCCGCGGAGACGATATCGATTTCTTCCCTCTTCTTCTTTCTTACTCGATCGTAAGAATGGACGGTGTAGATCTCTATGTGGATGACAGCAAGTTAAATGAGCAGATCCACGAAGAACTGGCTAAAGTAAATGTAACGATTCATCCATACAACGATATCTATGAAGATATCAAGAAACTGGATGCATCCGAGACATGCCTCATCGACCCGATGAAGATGAACTATGCGCTCTATAAGAGTATCCCTTGTAAGGTTGTGGAGGCTGCAAACCCAACCATCCTTATGAAGGCTATGAAGAACCCTGTAGAGCTTGAGAACATCAAAGAAGCTCACATCAAAGACGGTATTGCCATTACAAAATTCATGTACTGGATTAAAACACGTTACGACAAAGAAGATATCACTGAGTTAAGCTCTGCAGATAAGCTTACTTCTCTCCGTGCGGCTCAGGAAGGCTATATCAGAGACAGTTTCGAACCTCTGTGCGCATTTGCCGATCATGCAGCTATGATGCACTACTCTCCTTCCAAAGAGACAGACGTAGTATTAAAAGAGGGCGCCATGTTCCTGAATGACACAGGCGGCGGATACTACGAAGGATCTACCGATATTACACGTACATTTATCCTTGGATCCATCGACCAGGATATGAAGAAATATTTCACAGCCGTTGTACGTGCCATGATGAACCTGTCACGCGCAAACTTCCTGTATGGATGCCACGGTTACAACCTGGATGTGCTTGTAAGACAGCCAATCTGGGATCTGAACATCGACTTCCAGTGCGGATCCGGACACGGTGTCGGATATCTTGGAAATGTACACGAACCACCGACAGGCTTCCGCTGGTACATTGTTCCAAGTAAGAACGAGCATCATCAGTTAGAAGAAGGCATGGTCATCACAGATGAGCCGGGTATCTACGAAGACGGTAAATTCGGCATCCGTATCGAAAATGAATTCATCGTACGAAAGGGCGAAAAGAACAAATATGGTCAGTTCATGCACTTCGAGACCATTACATTTGCTCCAATCGACCTGGATGGAATCGATCCTGAGGAAATGACAAAATCTGAAAGAGAATGGCTGAATAACTATCACAAAGATGTATATGAGAAGATCGGACCTCATCTTACAGATGAAGAGAGGGAATGGCTGAAGGAATATACACGTGCGATTTAATCCTCTTTTAATCCCAAAACCATGCCTGTAGTAAGATACAGAAGAACCTGTCACTGACAGATTTTCTTGTATACTCTGACATAACAAAAGGGACATGTGAAAATAGGTTTTTATTTTTACATGTCCCTTTATTTATCGCTTCCGAATATATAAATTTTACCCACAATCAAGTATTAATCACTATCAGCCGGGCAATTGCGTCCCTATTTCTGATTACGGAACTGCATAGGAGTCATATCATAAGCCTTCTTAAACAGGCGGTTAAAATGCTCCACATTCTGATATCCCACAGACATCGCAATATTCTCAACCGTCATATTGCTGCTCTTAAGCAAAGCCTTCGCCTTCTTCATACGGATCTTCTTCACCAGATCCCCAAACGTCATTCCTGATTTTTCCTTAATGTATTTTGACAGATAAGGCTTTGACAGGAAGAACTTCTCAGCCAGATCATCTAATGTAATATCGATATAATTTGCCTGCACATAATTCATGATCTCGATCATTCTCGGATCTGTACACGCATCTGCACTTCCAAGCTCTTCGATCTTATTCACTGCAACGATCAGCGCTTCAATTGATGCACGGATGATGTCAGGATCAATTCCAACTCCCCAGAACATCTTGCCCTTGCAGATAATACCTACATAAGCTACGGCCTTAGAAGAAGATCCCTTTGTGAGCGAATGTTCCTCGTATACAGATAATTCATAGCTGATGTTAAAGTACTGTTTAATCGCATTACTTACAGCATCCAGACGTCCATTTCCATTCGAAGTAATCACTTTGCTTTCTCCGGCATGGTTGATTGTAACTTCTGCTGTAATTCCATCTACCTGTTTGAAATGGCATTCATCAATGTGGAAGATAGACTTTGTATTAATATAATGATCTGTGAAGATCTGATATACCCAGTCAGGTGTCAGCTCTTTGTGCGCTTTATCAGATACATCTTTTACCATGTAACCTACCTCTTCACGCATTGCCTTTGGAAGATTGATTCCGTGGCTGTGCATCAAGATATAGTTTACGCCGCCCTTACCCGACTGGCTGTTGATACGGATAACGTCTGAGTCATACTCTCTTCCGACATCCTTTGGATCGATCGGCAGATATGGAACTGTCCATTTATCACATTTCTTCTCATCTCTCCATGCCATACCTTTGGCGATCGCATCCTGATGAGATCCAGAGAATGCAGTAAATACAAGATCCCCGGAATATGGCTGACGGTCATATACCTGCATTCTTGTCAGGCGCTCATAAGTCTCACGGATCTTCTTCATATTAGAGAAGTCAAGTCCAGGATCTACGCCCTGTGAATACATATTCATACCAAGTGTAATGATATCCACATTACCGGTACGCTCACCATTTCCAAATAAGGTACCTTCAATACGGTCAGCACCAGCAAGGATACCAAGCTCTGCAGTTGCAACGCCACATCCTCTGTCATTGTGCGGATGAAGTGAAAGTACAACGTTCTCTCTGTATTTCAGATGCTTATGTACATACTCTAACTGGCATGCAAATGTATGAGGCATTGCATTTTCAACGGTTGTTGGGATATTGATGATCGCTTTATTGTCTGCTGTTGGCTGCCATACATCCAGAACTGCATTACATACTTCTACCGCATAGTCAACTTCTGTACCATGGAAACTTTCCGGACTGTACTCAAATGTAAAGTTCCCATCTGTTTCACTGGCCAGTTTCAGAAGTAATTTTGCACCGTCGATCGCGAGCTGTTTTACCTGCTCTTTATCTTTTCTAAATACCTGTTCTCTCTGTGCAACAGATGTTGAGTTATACAGGTGGATCACTGCGTGCGGAGCACCTTTTACAGCTTCAAATGTTCTTTTGATGATGTGTTCTCTTGCCTGAGTCAGAACCTGTACCGTTACATCGTCCGGAATCATATCCTTTTCGATCAATGTTCTCATAAACTTGTACTCTGTCTCAGAAGCTGCCGGGAAACCAACTTCGATTTCTTTGAATCCGATGTCGACCAACATCTGGAAGAACTCCAGCTTTTCATCCAGGCTCATTGGCTCGATCAGTGCCTGGTTACCATCTCTTAAGTCAACGCTGCACCACTTTGGCGGCTGTTCTACTGCATCTTTTTTCGCCCAGTCGTATGTGACCTCCGGCGGCATAAAATAACTTTTCTCATATTTCTGATAATTCTTCATAATTCAATATCCTCTCTTTCTACCCCATATTTTAAATGTGATCACTTCGACAAATTTCTTTCTCTCCATGAATAATAATCATCAATTTCGTTGTTCATTTTTAATACTTTTATATCCTAACATATGTACACACAAAAGGGAAGTGATAAATTTAATCACTTCCCTTGATGTTTTTTAATATGTTTGATTTTTCAGATTATTATGTTTAATTCTGTTCCAGAGAACGCTTTTTCGTAATCACAACTTTTTCATCGTAGCATGTAAATATTTCATCTACTTTCTCTTTCTGAAGCTTCGGTGTGATCAGGCTTACAACCGGTACAATAATCATTCCTGCAACCATTGCAATTGCTCCCGCATTGATTGGGGATGCGATAAAGTGGAAGAACAGATTCAGAACTGTAATTCCGACACCAGCTGCAAAACTTGCCCATACAGCTGCTCTTGTCACACCTTTCCAGTACAGACCATACATGAACGGTGCAAGGAATGCTCCCGCAAGTGCGCCCCATGAGATACCCATCAGCTGTGCAATGAAGGTCGGAGGATCCATTGCGATCACTACCGATAATACAATGAAGAATACTACCATCACCTGCATGGTGCGTACCTGTTTCTTCTCGCTCATGTCTTTCATCACGTTATCCTTTAAGAAATCCAGTGTCAGTGTCGAGCTGGATGTAAGAACCAGTGACGCAAGTGTGGACATGGATGCGGATAATACCAGTACCACTACGATACCGATCAGGATATTCGGAAGTGTTGATAACATATGAGGAATGATTCCGTCAAAAATCATGTTTCCAGCTTCATCATGTAATTCTGCTGCATCAAACAGTCTTCCGAATCCTCCAAGGAAGTAACATCCTCCGGAGATTACGATTGCAAACAATGTAGAAATAACGGTTCCTGTGTTGATGGATTTTTCATCTTTGATTGCGTAGAATTTACCAACCATCTGTGGAAGTCCCCATGTGCCAAGAGAAGTCAGGATGACAACTCCAAGAAGATTCAGTGGATCCGGTCCAAAGAAGGAAGTGAATGCTCCCGGCTGTCCCATCGTTACTGGTACATCACTTGGAATCTCAGCCATCACCTTCACAGCCTGGATGAATCCGCCCTGGCCATTTAACACTGCCAGGATAACTGCTACGATTCCACCTAACATGATGATACCCTGAATGAAGTCATTGATCGCAGTTGCCATGTATCCACCAAGGATTACATAGATTCCTGTAAATACAGCCATACCGATTACACAATATTTGTAAGGAATGTTGAATGCCATTCCGAACAGTCTGGATAAACCATTGTATACAGACGCTGTGTACGGTACCAGGAAAATGAATACAATTGCGGACGCTGTAATCTTAAGCGCCTTACTTCCATATCTCTCACCGAAGAAATCCGGCATTGTCTTGGAATTCAGATGCTGCGTCATTACCTTGGTACGTCTTCCAAGTACCACCCATGCCAGCAGACTTCCGATGATCGCATTTCCGATTCCGATCCATGTCGACGCAAGACCGTATTTCCATCCGAACTGTCCTGCATATCCTACAAATACAACCGCAGAGAAGTATGACGTACCATACGCAAATGCCGTAAGCCACGGGCCTACCGATCTCCCCCCTAACACATAACCATCTACACTTGTCGCATGCTTTCTTGCATAGATGCCAACCGATACCATAATTGCAAAAAATATCACCAGCATCAATAATTTCATCGCCATAACCTTTCTCCTCTACTTTCCTCATTTCTTTTTTACTTGTTACTTTGCTAATCCGCTTTAAAGTGTTACGCTTTAAAGCGTTAAAGTTTGTAGTGTTAGAATAGCACAGATGTTACAGTATGTCAATCTTATTTTGCAGAAATATAAAAAAAGCCAAAAACAGCTGCGATTCCTTTTTTACGGAATACGCAGCTGCTCTATGGCTTCTATTTCATCTTCTCCACTCTGTCCTGAATGGTCTTATTAAAGTTCTCTACCTTTCTTTCATATGTAGAATTCATAAATTCAGACTTCAGCATGAAATCTGCTGTTGCAAGATTATTAGCCGTAGGGATATCGTAAAGAACGGCAATACGGGACAATGCTCTTACATCCGGATCGTGTGGCTGTGCCTCTAACGGGTCCCAGAGGAAGATCATGAAGTCGATCTGACCTTCTACAATCTTAGCACCGACCTGCTGGTCTCCACCAAGTGGACCACTGTTGTATCCTTTTACCGGAAGTCCTGTCTTCTCGGCGATCAGACGTGCAGTTGTACCTGTACCGCAAAGGAAATGTCCTTTTAAAATCTCTTTATTCTTATCACACCACTCAATCAGTTCCTTTTTCTTACCGTCATGGGCAACCAGTGCGATATGTTTTGCTTTTCCTATCTCAAATGTTACATAATTTTCATTTAACATAGCATTCAGCTCCTTTCTGTTATTCTTCTTTTTACATGCAGAGGACCTGCCACTGGCAGCTCCTTTCGAACGCATGGTGCTCTTAAAAGAAACGACATCCATTTCATCACCTGGAATTCTTTCCGGCCCCGAATTGAAATCAGGATAAAAAGCAACGCCAGCACAATCGTGACCCCGATACTCCAGAAACTCACTGCCTGTATTTTAATCTTCATCCGTCCCCCTTCTTTCACCTGCGTTAACATGCATTATTTTTAGATTTCCTGCATTTCATATTTTAACGCAGTAAAGTCTTTCCTTATAATTTTAGCAGTTGTAACAAGGAATATCAACCTGTAAACGAAAAATTTACATATTTTGGTATAAAAAAGATGAACTGTTATATATTAAATCATCAAACAGTTCATCTTTCTTGTTCTTATCATATTTCTCAGTGCAATGTCGGAAGCAACCGGCTGGTATAGATTCCATTATTACAATCCTTCGCCCCTATGCCTTTGCGTCCCTGTCTTTCGGCAAGTTTGCCTTTGTTTTTTCATTACATCTTATTATGTTTCACAAAATAATTGTAATATGCCTCGATCATTTCCCGTCTTCCGCGGACACGGATCGGGATGATCGTATCGTCTTTTAATATAAAATCATCTTTCACATCTTTTATGTAGTCCATATTGACCAGATAGCTCTGATGGCAGTGGAGGAACCTTGGTTCGTCCATCTTCTCTTCCAGAGATTTTAACTTTTCGGCAGTCACGATCTCTGTCCCGTCTGCAATATGTATCGTCACATAATGACGGTCGCTTTCCATATATAAGATGTCGTCTATATACGGATAACGGTACTGCCTCCGTTCTTTGATTACGACTCTGCGCTTTAAGTCTACTTTTAAAATGTGATTCAGGAGATTTTTCAATTTGTCTTCTTCGAATGGTTTTAAAAGATATCCTGCTGCCTGCACGTCATAGCTTTCCACCGCAAAATCCGGTGATGCGGTCAGGAACACGATCGGTGCATTGCAGTTCAGATCACGAAGTTTCTTCGCGGTCTCCATTCCATTCAATTTCTTCATGTAGATGTCCAGAAGGATCAGTTCGGCTTCCACGTACTCTTCTTCAATATCCGCAACCAGTGATTCCCCGGAATCATAGGTCAGGATCATCACTTCTTCATTAATTTCTTCGAAATATGAGGTTAAAATTTCTTTCAGCATCTCGCGCTGAATTTCTACATCTTCACAGATGACTATTCTTCTCATCCGCTTTCCCACCTTTATCTTCTTGCACTTTCTCCCAAAACGCAATATATTATAACAACTCATGTCGACAATTTCAAGAATATTTCTTCATATGTCGAATGGTTTTTCCGGAATTTCGCAAATGCTCCTCTTATCATTGAAATTCCTCTCATAACATACTATACTACATTTATGAAAAAATATACACATTCGAGGTGAAATTATGCATAAAGAATTTTTAATGGGTAATGCTGCCATCGCTCTTGGAGCTGTCGCTTCAGGGGTAAATGTGGTCGCCGGTTACCCAGGTACACCTTCTACAGAAGTGCTTGAAACTATCGCAAAGCACCGTCCTGACGATGTCTATGTGGAATGGTCTGTCAATGAAAAAGCAGCCATGGAACTCGCCGCAGGTGCCGCTTATGCCGGTGCCAGATCCCTTGTTACGATGAAGCAGGTCGGGTTAAATGTTGCATCCGACCCGTTGATGAGTCTGGAATATGTCGGTATCAAAGGCGGTATGGTCGTTCTCGTCGCAGATGATCCGGGACCGATCTCTTCACAGACGGAACAGGATACAAGACATTTTGCCGCATTTTCAAAGCTTCCTTGCTTTGATCCTTCTTCCGCGCAGGAAGCCTATGAGATGATCCAGGAGGCCTTCGAATATTCGGAAAAATATGGCACACCGGTATTCTTACGCCCTACTACCCGTGTCTGTCATGGCTATGCTTCCATCGATATCAAGGATGAGAGCGAATATACCGTACATACACCGGAAGGGTTCATCAAAGATTCGAAACGCTGGGTAATCTTCCCTAAGCTTTCATTTATGAATCATCAAAAAATTGTAGCAAGAAATGTGGAATTATCCGACGTATTTTCTTCTTATGATAAAAACAAAATCATCCCGGCCTGCGATACCTGGAAGGATTCCAAGAAGGGAATTGCTTCTGCCGGCATCAGTTATACTTATGCAATGGAGACACTTCAGGAAACCGATATGGTAAGACATCTGAAAGTATCTACTCCATATCCATTTCCTGAGAAGCTGGCTGTCGAATTCCTGACGGGTCTTGATGAGGTTCTCTGTCTTGAAGAGCTTGATCCGGTAATCGAGCAGGAATTAACTTATATCTGCGGGAAATACCATCTGCCAACAAAGATCACCGGCAAGTTAGACGGAACCACTGCCTGTGCAGGTGAAAATACACGTGACAGCGTATCTTCCTATATACATACATTTCTTGGTCTTGAAAAGGCTGGTTCCTCTTCACTTCCGACACCGCCGGAGCTTCCGGTCCGTCCACCGGTTCTTTGCGCCGGATGTCCACACCGCGCTTCTTTCTATGCGGTAAAGAAAGCAATGAAGGGTCAGAAGACGATTTTCTGCGGTGATATCGGATGTTACACTCTGGGAAATGCAATGCCGCTTGATATGGTTGATACCTGTCTGTGTATGGGGGCCGGACTGAATATTGCACAGGGTGTGGAAAAGGTAGAGCCTGATACCACCTGCTTTGCATTCGTCGGGGATTCCACTTTCTTCGCTTCTGCGATCACGGGTGTGGTTAACGCTGTATACAATCAGGCGAATATGGTTCTGGTCGTGCTCGATAACTCTACGACTGCTATGACCGGTCATCAGCCGCATCCGGGAACCGGACGCACGGTCATGGGTGAAATCGTCCAGAAAATTAATATCGAACAGGTGCTGCGCGGCATCGGTGTGACAGAGGTAGAAACGGTCAATCCACTGGAACTTGAGGCTTCTGTTCTATGTGTACAAAAGATGGCCAAAAAACCTGGCGTGAAGGCAATCATTTTCAAATCACCTTGTATCGCCGTGACCAGGCCGGATGCCCCGCTTCATGTGAATCCGGATAACTGTATCGGATGTAAAAAATGTATCCTCGAGCTCGGATGTCCTTCTATCGTTCTTGATCAGGGTAAGGTCTGTATTGATAATTCTATGTGTACCGGATGCGGACTTTGCAGCCAGGTATGTCCGGTGCATGCGATAACAGGAGGTGCTTCTCATGAGTAATACGATTCATACAACGGATAATAACCATAACATCGTTCTCTGTGGTGTCGGAGGACAGGGAACGGTCCTTGCCTCCAAGCTTCTCGCAGCAGCCGCTATGAGTAAAGACATCCCGGTTATGAGTGCCGAGACCATTGGTATGGCACAGCGCGGCGGAAGTGTATTCAGCCACCTGCGCATGGGCGATAACCTGTACTCTCCGATGATCGAAAATGGAACTGCCGATCTGATCATTGGATTCGAACCCGGGGAGACAGTCCGGATGCTTCCTTATCTTAAGAAGGACGGCTATGTAGTTGTCAGTACGCGTGCTGTCAAGCCTGTCACAGCCACTTTATCCGGTTCTGATTATGACACGCCGCAGATGCTGGATTATCTGAAGGAAAATGTCGAACATCTTACATTGGTTGATGCAGAAAAGGCCTGTACCGATATTGGTTCTGCCAAAGTACTTAACATGGTGCTTTTAGGGGCTGCTATACGTACGGGAGTTTTGGGTTTTACGATTGAAGAGATTGAGGATATTATGAAACAGACATTGCCGGAGAAATTTCACGAGATGAATCTGAAGGCATTAAATTATAGCACCCAATAATATTTACTCACAGAAAGGATAGACCATATGCAGATTACAGAAACACAACTTGCACAAGTAAACCAACAGATCCAGGCTCTTATAAAAGCCGAAAGCTTTTATGGGAAGAAATTAGAAGAAGCCGGAGTCAGCAGCATCCAGTCTGCGGAAGATTTTGAAAAGCTTCCATTTTCTGAGAAGGATGATCTAAGAAATGCTTATCCTCTCGGACTTATGACCGCTCCGGAAGAAAAAATCGTAAGAATCCACTCTTCTTCCGGTACGACCGGACTGCCGGTCATCATCCCTTACACAGCTAAGGATGTAGATGACTGGGCAATTATGTTCGAACGCTGTTATAAAATGGCCGGCATGACAAACATGGACCGCATCCAGATTACTCCGGGATATGGCCTCTGGACCGCCGGTATCGGATTCCAGGCAGGTGCTGAAAAGCTTGGTGCCATGGTTGTTCCTATGGGACCTGGTAATACCGATAAGCAGTTACAGATGATGATGGATATGAAGACTACCGTTCTTGGTTCTACTTCTTCTTATGCTCTGCTTCTTGCAGAAGAGATTGAAAAACGTGGTATCAAAGACAAGATCCATCTTAAGAAAGGTATCATCGGTTCCGAGCGCTGGGGCGAAAAGATGCGTAAACGTATCACCGAGGAACTTGGTATCGAGATCTATGATATCTATGGCCTGACTGAGATCTACGGACCAGGTATCGGTATCAGCTGTTCGCATGACTGCGGTATGCATTACTGGGATGATTACATTTACATTGAGATTATTGATCCTGTCACAGGTAAGGTCCTTCCGGATGGCGAGCTTGGTGAGATTGTCATCACAACACTTGTAAAAGAAGGGGCTCCTCTGATCCGTTACCGTACACACGACCTGTCACGCATCATCCCTGGGGAGTGTCCTTGTGGAAGTAAGTTCCCTCGTCTGGATCCGATCATGGGACGTACGGATGATATGATGAAGATCAAGGGTGTCAATGTATTCCCTGCCCAGATTGAAGAGATCTTAAAGGAATTCCCTGAGGTTTCCAGCGAATACCAGATCCGTATCTCTCATCTGGAAGGCAAAGATACGATGCGTATCTACGTTGAGACCAACGGAACTGTTGATTTCTTAGATCTCGCAAAACGTATCGCTGCTACCGTTAAGAGCCGTATCGGATTCACTCCGCTTGTGAAGGTGGTTGAGATTGGCCTGCTGCCTCGAAGTGAGAAGAAGACGAAACGTGTGATTGATGAGCGTTATGAATAAAATGTTGCTGACAGCTCTACTGGATACATAGATATAAAAACCGCAGCTGATGTGTGCTTATAAGATGCACATAACGGCTGCGGTTTCTATATTTTTGCCTATTTTACCTTTTTCTATTTGGTTTGTCACCCACTAATTGGTTCTTCATTTTTTCAAGCTCTTTAATACTCTTGCGCTGATCACACATCCAGCCATACACCCCAGACTATTGTGTATGATATCATCAAGCTCAAACAGTCCTCTATGCAAAAGCAGCTGTAATGATTCAATCCCGAAAGATAACACGATACCGCATAGTAGTCCCTGCCACCATCTTACTTTTCTTCCGCACATAAATGGCAGAAGCAATCCAGCCGGGAATAACAGGATGCAGTTTAAGAGACTTTCTTTTAACATCTCACGGCTTCCTGCCATCACTGCCTTCCATGACCAGAATATCTCCAGATTGTAGCGGGCATAGGGTTCCGGATTTCTTGTGAATACGGTTGATGCGTAGACAACGGCTATGAAAGTCAGAAATAAAAGTCCCGCAATGACCTGTGATTTCCGGATCTTTTGTTCTTTTACTTTTCGTATGGATATTGCTGCTGCGATGGCAAATATGAGTAGAAATGCCAGGATTTCCCGCTGTGTCCATGCTTTGTTGTATTCTATAAAAAGCTGATATATATCCATTCTTTTTTCACTTCCTTTGTATCTATCTAATGCCGATTGTCATAGCTTTTAGTCTGCCATAAGTCAAGCTCCCGCAAAGCGAATCACCTAAATTGCAGGAATGATTTTTCAGACGCGCTCCAGAAGCTTCGTCGACTTCCGTATACAATACAGACAAGTCGGTGCAATATAACAGCAGGCTGTGATCCAGGCTGTCTGATCTGCAAAGCAGATGGCCGTGTATCCATAAGTTCCGACAAATCCAACACTTACAACGATTCTCGCTATCATCTCCGTCACACCAGAGAACACTGCTCTTCCAGAATATCCAAGGCCCTGTGTCACCATACGGCATACGTTGAGGATTCCAAGACTCCAGTAAAAGAATCCAAGGCAGCGCAGATATCTGCCCGATGCATTCAGGACGTCTACAGCCGACTTGCTTACAAATATCATCGAAAGGGTCCGTCCCGCAAAGATCAGAACCAGTCCGCTTACGATACCGTATCCGACTCCTACCATAAGGCTCTGGCGGAGGCCCTGCTTAATTCTGTCCGGTTGTCCGGCACCAAGGTTCTGACTGCAGAATACGGAAGCCGCTGTTGCAATCGCATCAAATGGACACATTGCAAACTGTTTGATACGCATCGCTGCCGTGAATCCGGATACGCAGACGCTTCCAAGTCCGTTATTTGCTGACTGCATAACCATACTTCCGATCGCAGTAATCGAAAACTGCAGTCCGGTTGGAAGCCCCATTGCGAGAAGTTCTTTCACCGCACGACCCTTTACCTCCATATCTGTTTTCTTAATACGAAGTACTTTCACCTTACGGAACATGTAGACAAGACATAAGATTCCGCTGATTGCCTGCGCTGTGATCGTTGCAATTGCAGCTCCTGCGCAGCCCCATTTTAATATTACAATGCAGAACAGATCCAGGAAAATGTTCAATACCGCTGAAAATGCAAGGAACATGAACGGTGTCCGGCTGTCTCCTACAGATCTTAATATGCTCGATAAGTAGTTATATAATAAGGTAAATGGAATTCCAAGAAAGATAATCAACAGATACGAATACGCTCCGTCGAAGATATCTTCCGGTACAGATAATATATGTAAAATCTGCGGACATAATATAGCACAGGTACTCGTTACGACCGCTGCGATCACTACGGTGATCACGGCTCCGTTAAAGACGTAATTACGCATCGTGTCTAATTTCTCCGCCCCGAAATATTTTGCAACCGGTACGCCAAATCCGGTACAGCATCCCATGCAGAATCCAAGTACCAGAAACTGCACGCTGCTGCTTGCTCCTACACTTGCCAGCGCCTTGGCTCCTAAGATCTGCCCTACGATTGCTGCGTCAATAATATTATAAGTCTGCTGTAATAAGTTTCCAATTAAAAGAGGCAACGCAAACTGCAGCATCAGCTTTAGCGGGTTGCCCTTTGTCATAGATGTTGTCATGTATCTTGCTCCTCCCTTGTGACGGATCCGGATTTTTCTTGAATATAATATACATAGAATCTATCCGTTCCTTACGAACACATATTGATTCACATAAATTTTCTATACCAAATTTTCGAATTATGTATGCCGGATTTCGTACAATATCTTATTATATATCATTTTGTTTTAACTGCAATACCTCTGTTTGCAAATTTCTCTCTATATTAGTAGTGACTTTACCACACAAACGTGATAAAATAAACCAATCCCGTGTATGAATATTTTTCATACACAATCATCAAAAACTTATAAGAAAGAGGGGAATGGCTGATCTGTTTATAGAGACAGGTCAGGAAATAACATGAACAATGAAACAAACAAAAGAAGTACCTTCTCCGGTAAGATTGGATTCGTCTTGTCGGCAGCAGGTGCATCGGTAGGACTGGGAAATATCTGGAGGTTCCCGTATCTGGCGGCAAAATATGGCGGGGGTATCTTCCTGCTGGTTTACATTTTGCTAGCACTGACATTTGGTTACACGATGATCGTTGCAGAATCGGCTCTTGGACGTATGACACGCAAAAGTCCGGTAGGCGCTTTCAAATTTTTCGGGAAAGCCGGATGGCTATCCTTTGGCGGATGGATCAACGCGATCATTCCAATCCTGATCGTACCGTATTACTCCGTAATCGGTGGATGGGTCATCAAGTATCTGGTCGAGTACATTCAGGGAAATGCAAAGGCACTTGCAACAGATGGATATTTTTCAGATTTTATTTCAAACGGGGTATCCACAGAAGTCTGCTTTGTAGTCTTCTGCCTGTTCACGCTGATCATCATCTATGCTGGTGTGCGTAACGGAATCGAGCGAGTATCAAAATTTATTATGCCGGTGCTGATCGTGCTTTCTATCATCATCGCCATCTACTCGGTAACAAGACCCGGTGCAATTTCCGGTGTGAAATATTTCCTCGTACCGAACATTAAGAACTTTTCATGGATGACAGTTGTTGCCGCAATGGGACAGATGTTCTACTCTCTGTCGATCGCCATGGGTATTCTGGTAACATTTGGTTCTTATATGAAGAAAGATACTTCAATTGAAGATTCTACAAGAAATGTAGAGGTATTCGACACTGCGATTGCGATTATGGCGGGTCTTATGATCATCCCTGCGGTATTTGCTTTCTCCGGCGGTGATCCGGATACTCTGCAGGCGGGACCATCACTGATGTTTATTACAATTCCAAAGGTATTTGCCAACATGGGATTTGGAACGGCTGTTGGAATTCTTTTCTTCCTGCTTGTATTATTTGCAGCAGTGACAAGCTCTATCGCACTGACAGAAAGTGCTGTCTCTACTTTTGAAGATGAGCTTGGCTGGGGACGTAAAAAAGCAACTGTGATATGTGGTGTTATCATGCTTGCACTTGGTACACTCTCCTGCCTTGGATATGGACCACTTGCATTTGTAAAAATCATCGGTATGCAGTTCCTGGATTTCTTTGATTTCCTGACGAACTCCGTAATGATGCCGATCGCAGCTCTTATGACTTGCTTATTCATAACAAAAATTGTTGGCCTTGACCGCATAGAAGAAGAGATCCGTCTTGGAGAAGGATCCTTCCGCAGAAAGAAGATCTTTGTCGTTATGATCAAGTATCTGTGCCCGGTTTTTGTTATTATTATTCTGGCAAGTTCTGTGGCGAATGCGTTTGGGTGGATTTCTATGTAAGATAATTTCTATAGTAAGACGATTTAAAAAACAAAAAAGACTGATAAGATATTTCTTCTGCCTGCTTTCTCTTTGAAGTATGGCAGACAGGGATTTTATCTTATCAGTCTTTTCTCTTATAACATTTTATTCTGTTTTCATTATTTAGCGTATCAATTAAGTGTATATGCTTATAGTCACAAATGCCTTGTGTGCTTTTGACACTTCTATCATACTTATACGTATTTTTTCAAAATAGCATTCATCTCATCAAACTGCTCTTCCATCTCTTTTACCAGACGGAACTGTGTTCTTGCGCGGACCAGGTTGTGCTCCGGGTAAGCTGTCTTAAAGTACACATCTCCCTGAAGGAAATCTGCGAGGAAACGCATGCCGCATTCCAGTGTCATCAGCCTTGCTCCCCAAGGAAGACTATCAACTTCTGCCGGAGTCAGGACATCTTTTGCCATCTCCAAGTATCCTTTTACGTAAATATCATAAAGATCTATATCAAAATGTACCTTGTCCAGATCTTTCTCATCCTCTTCTGCAGTCGACGCACCAAAACGGATCGAATCGCCAAAGTCATTCGCTGCAAGTCCCGGCATGATCGTATCCAGATCGATGATACATAATCCTTCGTCTGTATCCTTATCAAAGAGAATGTTATTCAGCTTCGTATCATTATGTGTAACACGAAGCGGCAGTTTTCCCTCTTCTAACTGCTTTATCAATACATCGCAGTCATCCTTACGGGATAATACGAAATCAATCTCCTCACGGCACTGGCGCGCTCTGTTCTTTACATCTTTTCGCTGTGCGTCTTCAAAATCACGGAAGCGCTTAGCAGTATCATGGAACTTCGGAATCGTCTCATAAAGGCTCTCCGCCGGATAATCACCCAGCTGCTTTAAGAAATGTCCGAAACTAAGCGCAGACTGATAGAACTGCTCCGGTCTTTCCACCATCTGATAGCATACGGAATTCGGCACATAGTGCAGGCAGCGCCATGGCTGTCCGTCTGCGTCTTCAAAATATGTCTCACCGGATTTTGTCTTAATATAAGATAGCGTCTCACGGTCCAGATCGCCGCCTTCCTCACGAATCACATTTCTTAAATATTCGGTAACGCCAAAGATATTGTCCATAACCTGATCCGGATTCTTGAATACGTTGATATTGATGCGCTGAAGCACATACAGCGGCACATCCGTACCGTCTGCTCCCGGCATATAGACCGCATATGTCTCATTGATGTGTCCTTCTCCAAACGGCTTCACATAGCTGCACTGCGTTCCAAAACCAAATGCATAGATCGCATCTTCCAGGCTTCTGCTGTCCACACCTTCAATCTTTCTTCTGGTAGAAAAGATCACTTCACCGGCCTCGACTTTACGTCCAGACTCAATCACGCAATCAGATTTTACGACACTTCCAAGTCCAATATGTGCACCTGCACCGACACTTGATCCGTGATCTACGATTGCACCACTATTTACCAGTACGGCGCGTTCAATCTTCGTATGTGTATTCACGACCGCTCTTTGCATCACAAAGCATCCCGGCTCCAGAACTGCACTTGGACTTACAATTGCTGACGGGTGCACAATTGCCGGAACTTCATAGCCTTCTTCCAGTAATTTGTCCGTCCAGTACAGACGTGTCTTATTATTCCCAAATGCTGCTACTGCGACCGGATATTCCTCATGCCGGATCACGTAGTCACAGCACATACCGATGACATCATCACTTTTCACTGCGTCATCTAAAAATACTACTTTTTCATACCCCAAAGCCTGCGCGGTTTCCTTTACCATACGACCGAAACCACCGGCGCCTAGAATTAGTAAACTTTTCATTACTTTTTTCTCCCAACTGTATTTGTCTTTTGTATTTTTTCAATACTGAGCTTTTTATATCATAACATATATTTTTATACATTGTATATAAATATTGGTTTTTAAATAAATAATCTTTTCATCTCATTATCTGTTTAGCCATGTGTTTTCCGGACGTGTATGAAATAGAAATGCTTAATACAAAATATACACCAGCGTCTTAAGAGATCCAAGAGGCTGGGTGTTCTCCGAAGACCTTGGAGGGGTCGATCCGGTACTTAAAATTCATTATCTGGATGATGCCTATCTGAAAGGTGATCCAGATTTTGTCGGAAGATCAACCGTGCCGGCGATTGCAGATGTAACAACCGGCGCCATCGTGCAGAATGAAGCGTGGGATATTCCGAGATATTTCGTCGTAGACTGGAAAAAATATCATAAAGAAAATGCCCCGGATCTTTACCCGGAACATCTCCGCCCGGAGATCGATGAACTCAGTGCATTTATCAACAAACGCATCAATGCATATGCCTGCGGATTTGCAAGATCACAGGAGGCTTTTGATGAGGGGTATGCAGGTTATTTTGAAGCGCTGGAGGAACTGGAAGAACGGCTTGGTACGAAGAGATTCATCAATGGTGATTATATTACGTTGTCAGATATTCATCTGTATGTGGCGCTGATAAGCTGCTCTATCAGACATTATTGCGCCATGATTATATCTATTATTATCTCTATAAATTGAATTTTGCGAAGAGCTTTGATTTTGAGAATATTGCAAGATATGTGACGGAATTGAAAGAGATTCCGGAAATCGCTGATTCGATACAAATTGAGGAGGAAAAGAAGAAGGCTTATCTGGGGCTTGAGGAGGCGTGGAATCCTTACCGGCTTGTTTTTGACGGGCCTGAGGATGAAATCTGGAGAAGGTAATAAAATACTTCAGATTTACCTATCATAAAGGAACACTCTTAACGGATGGATTCATTTTCCCCGCTATGAACCGTAGTCGCTCTTATTACAAGGCATCTTTCGGGCAATGCTTCACACATTCCATACATAGAATACACTCTGTTCCGTTCGCTCTTTTTCTTGAATTATCCGTAACATCCACTTCCATCGGGCATACTTTTTTACATTTGCCGCAGGAAATACATTTGCTTTTATCGCATTTTATACGGACCAGTGAGAAATAGCTCATAGGTTTTAAAAAGACGGTAACCGGGCAGATATATTTACAGAATGCCCTGTTATCTTTACATATAAAAGCCAGGATTATTCCAGTTATGTAATATAAAACATTACCTATAATAAACGCCCAGAACATAATCCTCTCAATATTTCCCACATGTACAAAGAATAACGCCAATACAAACAGCAAAGATACACCAAATACAATATATCTGATCCAGCCGATCTTTTTTCTCGGCTTCTCCGATGTCTTATACGGAAGAAAATCCAGAATCATCGCTGTCCAGCAGGCATAGCCGCACCAGCCTCTTCCGAAAACCAGTGGGCCAAAAATCTTGGCAACAGCATAGTGAATCGTGGCCGCTTCAAATACGCCTGTGAACAGATAATACCAAAATCCTTCGATCTGCATATTCTCACCGCAGATCAGGCCTAAGTATACCATCATATAGGTTCCAACCAGAAGCTGTGCAATCCTGCGGGCGTAACGGTATCGCTTTATATATAAGAACATCGCAAGTGATAAGGATACTCCGATATATGTGAAATTGAACAGGTAGAAAATATTGTCTTTTGTTAACCATAGGGTGATGGCTATGGTTTCGAAAATTGCCAGTAGGATGAGTGGGATGGATTGTTTTTTCATTCTTGTATGTCTCCTCTTCTGCTTTTGCCAGAGATTGTATTCAAATTTTTCTTTTATCTTTTCTTTATCATAAGAAAAAGAGAAAGAACAACCTCACTTACAATGCGTCCACATACGGATAATCTTTACCGTTCCCTCATATTCTACCGAATCAACCACTACTGGTTCTTCATAGACTTGATATACTAATCTGTGCTGGATATTAAGCCTTCTTGAATATAGTCCTTCTAAATTACCAACCAGACACTCATACGGAGGAGGATTCTGAAATGGATTTTCTTTCAAAATCTCTATAAGCTTTTTTGCTTTAACATCCAATCTGATACCTTTTAATTTCTTCGCATCTTTTGCCGCCTGTTTATCAAATAAAATACGGTACATAAATTTTTACCATTCTATTTCATCTTCTGTCAGGCAATCGTCTAGTGAAGATTCTTTACCTTCTGTTAAGGATTTTACCATTCCTGGAATTGAATTCAAATATATAGTTTCCTGAATGGCATTCCAGTCTTCTTCTGAAAGAAGTACTGCATTTCCTTTTTTGCTCACAATTAATGTAGGCTCACTATAACGATTGACATTTTCAACAAGATTATAGAGTTCCTTTCTCGCATTTGTAATATTAATTGCTGACATAAAAAATCTCCTTTTCTAAGCTTTCATAAAAATTAAATTCACATATAAATATTAAATAAATCCGTAAAAATTATTACTGTTAACTTCCAAATGAATACGTATTCTAAATAATGTTTTGAATCATTACTATAATTGTTCTCGTGCATTCTCTGCATACTCTATTATTAAAATGTATTTGCATATATATTATTGTAGTTTTCTAATAAATTGAATGACGAGATTTTTTATATCATCTATATTATAACGTACGTTTTTCCGTACGTCAATATATTTCATCTTGTTTATTATTTTTTTATGTTTTCTTATTATATCCAAAAAAAGAGAAAGAACAACCTCTTCTGTAATTCGCCCTTTCTCTTTTTCATAAGTATCACACACTCAAATCATATACCAGATCATGCCTTAATATTACTTAACTTTTTTGACTGATTATCTTTGATGAGTGTAATTAATTATTCCATAATAGATTCAAATATGAAAGGTACTTATGTTCTACTGTTTACGTTACCCAAAAACTAAACGGTTCTTTCCATACTTAGTTGAATTTAACGCGAAAGAGTTCTCCGAATAGCACTTTCGCTTTCAATAGTTCAAAACTGTTTCGACCATACATTACCCGTTTTATGACTTTGATTTTATTTACACTGCCTTCTGCTAAGCCATTATTATACGAATATATAATTCCATTTTTTACAGCTGTTATATCCTTTTTTATGCCGTTTATGAATCTTTGAAGTTCAGGGATATCATATTTTTGTGCTGTATTGATCCATTCATCTAATTTTGTAGGATTTTTAGAGAATATGACATTACAAAAGTCTTTGGTTAATGTATATAACTCACTCAATAAAGGATATTTTTTTAATACTTCCTGATACTGTTTGACAGTGATTGTGCCAATATCCTCGAGTTTTTTATAAACCAGCTGGCATAAGGATTTCCTTTGCACATATTCAGAATGCGGCTTTTCTGTTTCATTCTGTTCATGCATTCGTGTTCTTTCTTTTTGCATAAACATTCGTAACGAAGCTACACTGCCAGTATATCCCTTTTTACAAATAATATCATGTATTTGGGGATACGTTAATCCCTGACTCCTGAGTTTTATTACCTCATTCTCATATGGAGCTAATTTTCCTGGAATTCGAACATTATAGTGACCATTTGTAACTGAAAAATCAGGATTTAAATAATTTTGTATAGTCTTATGGGCACGGTGCATCTGAGATGCAATCTGCTCAATCGGATATCCTGCCAAAGCCATTTCTCTTGCTTCTTTTATTTCCTGTTCTTTTTGTTTTATTGCCAGCTGGTGTTGCCGTTCCCTGGCAATTTCCTTGCTTTCTGGAATCTGGTCTTCTGGAATCGCAAGATATTTTTGGATTGTTTTAGGTGATGAATGTAACAATAATGCTATATCCGATATGGTCAGTCCTTCCCTGCGTTTTTCATGGGCGAATTTTATACGCAATGACCGGTTTGCAGTGTTATATAATGCTTTCATTTCATCCGTAACGCTTTCTGTTAATGGTATTTCAACCCTTGCAGGAAACTCACGAAATATATATTTACAGATAACTTCCGAAAGTCCCTTTATCAAGTGAAAACGGTCACTAATCTGTATGACATCAGGATGAGAATTTGTAGCAGCGGATGCGTATGTAATGGCTCCATCCCTTGAAATAACTTCGATATTGTGAAACGTTTTCAGCCAGTTGCAGACATCATTTGTATCTCTTGACGGAATCATATCAACAATCCGATGATTTTCCAAATTTATCATAACTGTTCCATAAGAAAATCTTTTACGGAGAGCAAAGTCATCCACACATACCATTTTTACAGAAGATTTATCCACAATGGATGGCATTTTTTTTAAGCAGATCACAGATGCTGCTTTTGCAAACTGAAATATTTTCGCTTTTTAAAAGTTTAGAAGCATTCAACGAGCTTAGTTGGGATGATGTATATAAAATATTTTGGATTAACCTGTTCGTTTTTTTCGATTTAGCAGCCACAAATGGATGTTTCTCGGAAAAAGTTTTATGAGAACAGTCCAGATTCATACATCGCATTTTCCTGGTATCTACCAACAGAATGACCTTTTTCCCTTGCATAGGAAGATCTTGAATTTCTCTTTCATAAATAGAATGAACTTTAGATGTTTTTCTTCCACAAAACGGACATTCTAATTCAGTTATTGTTGATGCAATATGAAAAATCACTTTATCTTCTTTTAAGCGATATTGTATTAGTTCATAGGCTGGGTCAAGTAACTTAATAAATTCGTCCATATAAATATCCCTCTTGGTAAATATATTTTGAATGTATTATATAACTTTAACACATCAATTTCAACTAAGTGCGGAAGAAACCAACTAAACGCTTACTTCACTACTGGCAGCAGGACAAAGAAAAGCACTAACAGAAGCTTCTTTTTCTTCCGCTAGTGCTTATTATTACTTGTCGCTATAATGCTGTCTACAAGCCAAAATGTAAATATTTTGTTCATCAATTCGATAAATCAATCAGTCTTTATCATTAATTCGCCTGCTCCTCTTCCCAATCATTATCAGTAAACATTTCATTCATCTTCTGCTACCTCAACTAATATTGAAAAGCAAAATTTCCATTTTCTAACTGTGCTTTTGATTCCATTAGCCAGTCATAATTAGCTTTATTTCCCATAACATGAATATTTTCCATCCAGTTATTGTAAGTTTCTTCAGACATCATAACAACGTTTTTATTGTTCTTACGAGTAACAATCATTGTTTCATAATCATTAGTTACTTAATCCATATAACTTTTCATATTATCTTAATGACGTATAATTTACGACTAACATTTCATTCGCCTCCGTACATCTTTCTATACTTAAATCATAACGTACAATATTCTGTATATCAATATTATCATAGATATAATTTCACTATCTAAAATGAATTTTTAAATTCCACCGCTCCATCAATTCTTCTCAAATACTTTTTGATTTTTGGTAAATCAAAAATGTCCGAAACAGCATTTTTACTCGATATCGCTCAAACCTTACTTTACGTCTCATAAATATAAGTGCTGCAATACACAAACCTATTATTTCATACTTTAAAAACATAGCATTACACGAACCGCCGTACAACAACCATAAATTTAAAACAATTGTTGCAATACAGCCCCAAAATAATGCGCGGCTTAATTCTGATATTGCAATCATTCTGTCTATTTTTGCACTCATACCATTTAATTCACATATGTTTAGACAATATGAGAAGACAAGTGCATTATAGCTTTCATCATCCATCTCTTTTTTTATTTTCGGAGATACATATTCATCTATATATTCTTTAATTTCTAACATATTTTCATATGATAGCTCGTCATGAAAAATTCTTTCTTTATATTCATTCAGCAAAAATATTTTTCGAGGTTCCCCTCCGTATAAAATTTTACACATGAATATTTTATCCATAAAATCTCCAATTTCTTGAAATAAAACTCCGCAGAAATAAGAGAAAACAAAGAATATTACATATTTCTCATTTCCATAAGTTTCCCATTTTTCGTACCATTGAAATGATAAAGAAATTCCAAACAAACTCATAATAATGATCCCTGGTATCAATGTTGTAAATAAATCAAAAACATTAAATTTCTCCACAAATTTTTCCATATACAACAATCCTCACAAACCTTAAATATTTTTATTAGAGATACTATCTCTATTTTCCATCTACAGAACACAACCTGACGCTGCCAGTTTCTTCCGAGAACGCATAGCGATTAAAAGTCTCTCTAATATATAAACACTTTACATTGCAAAAACTGTCGCATTTTGTCAAAAAATAATAGCGAAAAGCCCAATCAAAGAACGTAAACGGTAGAACATAAGTACCTTTTTCCTTTGAGTATATTATGGCATAATTACACTCATCAAAGATAGTTAGTCAAAAAAGTTAAGTACTCAACTTTTTTGACTGGCCATACTCGGGAGGTGTGTTATGACTACACAAACTAGTCTTATGGCAGAACAGGTCAGACTCCAACAGTGGGCAGAACAAGTGCGGGATTGTAAGAATCGTCCGAGAGGAATGGACGTTGAAACATGGTGTGCTCAAAACAATATTACAAAAGCTAATTATTATTATCGACTCCGGCGTGTTCGAAAAGCATGTTTAGATCAAATGCAGCCAGAACAATCAAACTTTATTGAACTGCCAATACCATCAGAAGAAAATATATCTATAGGTACTGAAAATGTTTCGGATTCCGTTCCGGCAATCCGCATTAAAACGAAAGAAGGAGTCTCTTTTGAAGTATTTTCGAATACTTCCACTGAAGTACTGAAATATCTCATAAAGGTGGTTACGCATGCTGAATGATGCAAACGCTTCTGAATTCAAAAAAGTTTATCTAGCAACAGGCTTTACAGACCTCAGACGCGAAATTGATTGCAAATTCCGCTTCATCGGATCAGTGATTCCGCTAGCAATGGATCAGTGTTTCCGGTCGTAACGGAACACTTTTCCGCTTCGTCGGATCACGCAT
>ERZ827037.803-NODE-803-length-38727-cov-5.208988_pt1 | contig 38727 bp, 42 predicted proteins | sample MGYA00519924_ERZ827037 | MGnify/ENA primary metagenome ERZ827037 (study PRJEB31778, sample SAMEA3449250) | human gut metagenome | biome: human gut; feature: human-associated habitat; material: faeces | place: United Kingdom | collected 2010/2012 ...
GGTTCAAGTCCGTCCACCAGCTCCACCTGTTTTCATCATCCGTTCGCCGGTGCGATACGCGCGTTTTTCATTGATATTTGGGAGAGTTCCCGAGCGGCCAAAGGGAACAGACTGTAAATCTGTCGTCACTGACTTCGGTGGTTCGAATCCACCCTCTCCCACCAGAAAGGTTGCATAAAATAGATGCAGCCACGAAAAACCTCGATTTTATCGAGGTTTTTTGCTATATACAGGCTCAAAAAACAATAGGGTTGACTCACAGATGAAAAAGCCCTTTTTCAATGATTTTAGAGAGTTGAACTCTCGTACAACCGGATATAGAACCACAAAGGCAGATAGAAGAAAAATCTATCTGCCTTTTTTGCTGCCCGGAGTTTTGCAAAAGACTCCGGGCTTTTTTCATTTCACAAAAAGGAGAAAACCAAAATGTATTTTACCAATACACCTTCCCTCAACAGCATGGAAGCGATCATGAAACAGCCGCCGGGATACCGTCAGCGAGGCGGAGGAAGAAAGAGAAAACCGTATCAATACACGAAAGCGGATTGCAGTTGCAGACTCTGCCCCCACTATCAGGGGAAAAAAGGGTGTGCCGTTTCCGTCTGCCCGGTGCTGGACATCCGGTTGGAATGCGGAGCCGCCTCTTTAGAGGAAGCCGTCCAATCCACGTTTCAGGAGGTGAAGCACCCTCTCTTCCAACGGCAGCTTCAAAAAATATACAGAGAAAAGCGAGATGATGAATGGTTGCTATATCAGAACACCCTGCACCGGAAAATCTTTGAAACGGAAATGCTCAATCTCCGTTCCCCGGATAACAAGGCCATGGCGGTGCTGTATCTGCTGACAGCGGATCATGCGCTTTGGAGCGAAGCAAGACACCATATCCAATCCGGACGGATAGACCTGAAAAATATGCATATCGGTCAGGTGTCCCCCGACAGCTATGCCCTATGGAAAGCGGCGAGGGAATTCCAGAGCGGAGAAAAACAGATCACCCTGGGTGAGCTTGCAGACCGGGAAATGGTATCCGATAAAGCGTTCCGGTTAATCGTGCAGGCAGCTGCTGTTGCCCGGTTCGGCAAGGCAGTATTACAAGGAAAGAATGAATAAAGCCATGATAACAGCCGTAATCCAACAAGAGATACAAGAAACAGAATGGAGATGAACGGATATGAACGAATGGGAAAAGAACCGGAGAATGGCGGAACAGTACCGACAGTCGTATCCGCCCGGCACAAGAGTCCTGCTTCTTGATATGGATGATCCGTATGCGGCGGTGCCGTCCGGGACCAGAGGTACGGTTGCTTTTGTCGATGACCAGTCCCAAATCCATATGCAGTGGGACAACGGCAGAGGTCTTGCGCTAATCCCTGGTAAGGACTCTTTCCGCAGGCTGACAGCGCAAGAACTTGCGGAGGAACAGAACAATGAACCGACCGAGGGACAAGACTGTCCAGCCATGCGTATGTAAACCTATATTTCCAAGAAAGGTTGTGAAGGTAAGTGAACATTGAACAAAGGATCAAAGCATTTAATCGAGCGAATCCTCCCTTCTATCTCGTTGAACATGATGATGGGACATTCAGCCTATGTCTGGCGTTTTCCTTTTTAAGAGGAAAATATGCGGGTTTCGGTCAGGACGCGTTTAATCAATATGCCAAACAGATCGGAGAACCCGTTAAAGAGGACGGATTTTACACCCATGGTAACGGATACGAATGGGAAAGCGTATTCAAAAAAGCCTTTGAGAAAACCCCTAATATCAGTAAAATTAGGTTTGACTGCGAGGCCGGTGGATTTTTCTGTTACAGCAGGGATTTGTCGGTTTTGGAAGACTTAGGCAGCCAATTCCGGAAAATCTGTCTGGACAAAAACGGGTTTGCAGAGCTTGTCAGTACAGCTTTGGATGAAGCGGAACTTCAGAATGAGGAGGAGCAACAATGCCTAACCATGTGATAAATAAAATATGTATGCAGGGTGATCCGAAAGAAATTCAGAGTATGCTGGAGAAAATCAAGAATGATGAATTTGGCATTGGAACAGTGGATTTTGATAAGATCATCCCCATGCCCAAAAGCCTCGATATCGAGGAAGGCTCTCGAACGGAGGACGGTCTGAAAGCCTACCGGCAGTTCATCGAGTCATATATTTCCGGAAAAACAGCCGAGCAGGCGCTGGAATCTTTGCGGAGTATCCCTGCCAAAAACGAGGAAGCCTTCCTCAAGCAAAGGCCGGAGATTTCTCGTGAAGAATGGGAACTTGGCAAAGCTGCGTGGCACAACCTCCAGAATTATGGCGTTGCTACCTGGTATGATTGGTGTATCGGGAATTGGGCGACCAAATGGAACGCTTACGGGTATGAAAAAGGTGTGGATTATAGCGGTAATGACAGCCTGTGCTTTCGGACTGCATGGTCAGCACCGCATCCGGTTTTGGATAAACTGTCGGAGATGTATCCGGAAATTGTGATGGAGCATCGTTGGGCCGATGAAGATATCGGCTGCAACTGCGGGCAGCGGACTCGGCTTGGCGGAAAAATAATTGACGAATATATTCCTGAAGGAGTCCGCGCAAAAGACTTCGCGATGGAAATGTGGGGATATGAACCAGCCGAATTAGGTCTGTGTTTGAATGCCAGCGGTACAGGATATATTTATGTGGACGATACGGATTTTGAAACAATCAAACTGCTGGGCCAATCCGCCCTGTTTACCAACGAACGGCTTACCAATGAAGATATCCCCCAAGGGATGTACTGCTATCACCTCCGGCATGGGGATGACGGACAATTCTGCACCGTGGAACGAAAAGTGGCAGTCAACCATGGCGGATCGGTTATCACCAGGGAACCCATTGACTTTGGTGAGGAAGGATATATTTCGTTTACAGAGGAAACCTCTCCAAACTTTACGGGCGAATCCATGACCTTGGAAGAATTTATGCGGGATCAATCCCCACAGGAGGGCGAGGTGATGAAACTGTGCTAAACCTTGTTATCGGACTGCTTTTGGGCGGCTGCATTGCCGCGGTGATTCTGTGCTGTATACAGATCAACCGCGTGGGGCGCTGTGAGCAGGAGATCCGAAGGCTCAAAGAAAAACTGAATAAGCAAGGCTAAATAAAAGAGGTCGTTTTGCGTGTATGGAAACCCGTACATGGAAAACGGCTCCTTTTTTCTTTCCCACGGGTTTTTGTCACGCGGGACACCTCCCCAAAGGAGGTAAGCGTGAATGATATGCAGTTACGGATTTTGAAGTTGACTGAATTCACGCCCGAAAATGCTTCGCATTTTCCAAAGATGGGTGGTGAAGGCAATGAACAGCTTTATGTCCTGGGTGGGAGGCAAGAAAGCATTGCGGGATGAAATCCTTGCTCGGTTCCCTCTGGAATACAAACGATATATCGAAGTGTTCGGCGGCGCGGGTTGGGTGCTGTTCCATAAACCGCCCGGCAACGATTTTGAAGTGTTCAATGATTTCAACGGAAATCTTGTCAACCTATACCGCTGTGTGCGGGAGCAGCCGGATAAACTCAAGGACGAACTGCGGTATATTCTCAATTCCCGTCTGGATTTTGAATATATGAAGTATGTTCTCCATTCTCAGGCGGTGCTGCCCGATGTCAGGCGAGCCGCCTTTTACTATGCCCTCATCCGGTACAGCTACGCAGCAGGGACCAGTACCTTCGGCAGCCAGCCACACTCGCTCTGGAACGACTTCCCGCCAATTGATGCGGCGGCCGGCAGGCTGCAGAAGGTGGTCATCGAGAACAAGGACTGCGTAAAACTCATCCGCCAGTACGACCGGCCGGACAGCTTCTTCTATTGTGATCCGCCATACTATCAGGCGGATCAATACTATGAGGCGGTGGGTGCGGACGGATTCGACCATGACGGCCTGGCACAGGCGCTGTTTTCTCTGGACGGGAAGTTCCTGCTGTCCTACAACGACTGCCCATATATCCGGGGCCTGTATTCCCATCCAGGCATCGTGATCGAAACCACAACACGCCTGTCCAATATCGCACAGCGGTATGATAACGGCAAACAGTATCCCGAACTGCTGATCGCCAACTATGACACAACGGGACGTGCCCGCTCCAGCATACAGCTCACCCTGTTTGGCGAATACGATTTTGATCCCCGGCAAATCTTAAATGAAAGGATTATCTGCTATGAAACGAACTGAATTCAGATTACTTCCGGTTCCCGCCGAAGTGTTCGATGAACTGGGATTTACGGAAGATATGACGCTGGAAGCTTTTGTGGAGGGCCGCCGCCTTGTCCTGCAGAAGATGGATGAGGAAGACACATTCTGTGAGGGGTATGATGAGGACTGCGAGGGTTGTCCCTATTGCTGTCCCTGCTGCGGCGAATGCCTGAAAGACCAAATCGAGGAATTAGCCGGAGAGGATGAGGAAGATGAATAAGCTGTACCGTGTTCTCGGAAAACGGGGCCGGATCACTATCCCCTTTGAAATGCGCCGTCGCGCAGGCTTTTCTTTCAATGATGTGCTGTCTTTTACCCAGCAAGACGATTGCACCGTTGTGGTTAAACGGGAAAAAATCTGTGATGGCTGCGGTGAAGCAAAAAAGACTGCCGGCAAGGAGTCGGATGGCGTCACCCTGCTCGAATTCCTCGATGGGCTGTCTGCCGATGAACAGCGTGCAGCCCTCATTCATTTATCTGTGAAATGGGCGGAGCAAAAAGGCGGCATTTGTTAAAACAAAAATATTTTAATAAGGCTGCCATAGTCGCTGGACATTTTGAGGATAATCTGTATCCTGAAAGGTGTAAGGAGTGATTTGGAATGAAAAAAGGGAAAATCTTCTTCGCAGTTTTCTGCGGGATCATACTCATAAGCCTTGCGGGATGCGGAAACCAGCCGGTTCCCATACAACCTGGGACTGACGAAACGGGCGGTACAGCAATGACGGAAAGTTCATCGGCATCCAGCCGGAGCAGTAATGTCCTTTCAGACCAGCTGGAGCAGACTAAGCCTACCGCTTCTGAAACCGGTTCGTCTGTCCCCTGTCCATCGACAAAACAGGAGGAGTCCGAGGCAGAATCGTCTGTGCCCACGAGCTCCCAGACAATTTCGGAGAGCCGACCGGAACAGACCAAGCCGCCAAAGCAAGCGGAGTCTTCGACTGTATCTATAGAGCCTAACACACCGACTTCGGCGGAACCCTCCCGGCCAACAAAACCGGAACCGGATGAGCCTACAGTTCCTCCCCAAACAGAGGAATCAAAGCCGACGAAACCGACAGAACCTCCGGTCACCGAACCGGCCGATCCGGTATATACCCAGGCAGACTATGACCGCATTATACGGGAAGCAACCGCCTATGCCGAAAGCTATGCGGAGAAAGGCTTCACCTTTGAGTGGAAAGACTCCATGGAGTTTGGCTGGGATGTTGGATATATGGGAACACCGAGAATCGAAAGAGACGGACTGAAGGGTACCATTCGAATGTTAAAATATCATATAGATTTGATTGTTGATACCTCAACCGATCCGGCAAATGGGATCACAACCGACTATATGACCTACAAGGTGGTACAAATCATCATCGATGGGGATATTGCCTTCGCCGTGATCTACGGCGGATAAGAAACCAAAATATACTATACAAACAAGGACATCGTCTGAAAAACAGACGGTGTCTTTTTTTGTACCCTGAAATGGAGGAAAAACAATGCTTACCAAATCAAAACGCATCCTGTCTGCGGTGCTGGCAGTTTTCATGCTGGTCACGGTGTTTTTGCCTATGAGCGCATCGGCAGCGGATGTGACGATGGACCTGTCCAAATGCGAAGTCAGCTGGGACTATACGCTGACGGATAAAGAAGGCAAGACGTTTTCAGCCGCTTATGGATTGAAAAAGGAAGATAATCCATTCGGCTATGAAATCAAACCTTTGCGGCGGAGTATGCATGACTATACCGCTAAACGCCCCGGCCTGACCGGGGACAAATCCGATTGGGTGTATGGTGCGGATTACGTCTATTGCTATTGCATTGAACATGGTATCCCGCTGCCAGATTCCGCCAGCTATGCGGGTTCCAGCAACGCTACCCACGGAAACAAGTATGAGATGCTGTCGGAAAGCCAGAAAACACTGCTATCACTCGCTCTGGCATACGGATATCCTAATCGAACCGATCTGGAAACCAGCAAGGACGCCAATGCCTGTTACGCAGCCACCCAGCTGATCGTCTGGCAGATCACGCTGGGATTCCGGTCATCTCCGACAGAACTGAACGACAAGACCTATCCCATAAACGGATATACCGGCACAATGACCGAGCAATACTGCCGCAACAAATATTTTAAGGATTACTATGACCGCATCCTGTCGGATATGGCGACCCATTATGTCCGGCCAAGTTTTACAAGCAATGCCCCTTTAACGGCCAAGACGTATGAGATGGACTACGCCAACGGCAGATATACCCTTTCGCTGACCGATGAGAATCATGTGCTGAACAAGTTCTATGTGTCTGTCAGTGGCGGAGCATCTGTAAAAATCAATGGTGATGTGCTGACAATTACCTCTTCCAAGCCGATTAACGAATCCGTTACCATTAAGCTGAACCGCCGGATGCCGTCTACCAACCATACCACTGGAATGCTCATTTGGTCGGTTCCCGGCAAGGAAGATGGAAATCAGGATATGATATCCGGAACAACCGCTGATAACGATCCGGTGCCGGCATACTTTAAGATACAGACGGCAGCCGGGAATATGAAGATCGTCAAAACCGCGGAAGACGGCAAGGTTGAGGGTATCCGTTTCCACATCTCCGGGAATGGCGTGGACAAAGACGTGATCACCGGGAAAAGCGGTGAAATCCAGGTGGAGAATCTCCGGCCTGGGATATATACTGTAACCGAGCAGTCCTACGACCAATATGAGCCGCAGGAAACCCGGAGAGTCACTGTGGTCAGTGGGCAGACGGCAACCGTCACGTTCAGCAACACACTGCGGCGCGGTGATCTGGTTGTTACCAAAACCTCGGAAGACGGTCTCAACGAGGGTGTGAAATTTCACTTGTCGGGTACTTCGCTGTCCGGCCTGCCGGTGGATGAGTATGCTGTGACGGACAGTTCGGGGACGGCGCGGTTTGAGGACGTATTGAGCGGCTCCGGCTATGTATTGTCCGAGGTGGGTATGGGGGACCAGTACGTTGTCCCGGATAACCAGACAGCAGCGGTTGAGTGGAATAAGGTGACAAACAAATCATTCCACAATATCCTCAAAAAATGGAACGCAACCATCACCAAATCCGATTCCGAAACCGGTACGGCTCAGGGCAATGCTTCCCTGGCTGGTGCGGTCTACGGTTTGTATAAAGGCGAACAGCTCATCGACAAATATACCACGGACCTGTCAGGACAGTTCGTTACCAAATACTATCCCTGCAGCAGCGACTGGTCCATCCGTGAATTGGAACCAAGTGAGGGGTACCTTCTGAATCCCGAAGTCTACCATGTGGGTGCTGAACCGGAACGCTACGAACTCGAATACAACAGTATCGCACTGGACGTCCAGGAAACCGTCAGAAAAGGAAAAATCGCCATCATCAAGCATCATGATGATGGCTCAACTCAGATCGAAACGCCGGAAGAAGGCGCCCAGTTCGAGGTGTTCCTCAAGAGTGCGGGCAGCTATGCAGAAGCAAAGGAGTCGGAACGAGATATCCTTGTTTGTGATAAATTCGGCTTTGCTGAAACAAAGGAGCTACCTTACGGCGTGTTCACGGTAAAACAAACCAAGGGCTGGGAAGGCACGGAGCTGATGCCTGCCTTTGACGTGTATGTGAGCGAAGACGGCGAGGTGTATCGGTATCTCATCAACAACGCCGCCTTTGAGTCCCTCATTGAGATCGTCAAAAAAGACGCGGAAACCGGAAAGATCATCCCAGCGGCGGGAATTGGCTTCAAGATACGCAATACCGATACCGGTGAATGGATCACACAGCACGTCAACTATCCCACGCCGGCGGATATTGATATCTTTTACACGGATACAACCGGAAAGCTCATGCTGCCGGAGCCTTTGGCATACGGAAATTTTGAGCTGGTGGAACAGTGTACAGCACACGGCTATGTTCTCGACTCCGAGCCCGTCCCCTTTACGGTTGACGGTACCCAGACGGTGGTGACGGTTACCAAATACAACACCGCACAGAAAGGGACCATCACCGTATCCAAATCCGGCGAGGTGTTCTCCTCGGTCATGGAATCAGACGGCGTCTATCAGCCGGTGTATTCGGTTAGCGGCTTGGCGGGAGCTGTTTATGAAATTTATGCAGATGAGGACATCGTTACCCTTGACGGCACTATCCGGGCTAAAAAGGGCGAGTTGGTCGGCAGGATTGAAACAGGTGCCGGAGGTTCCGGTACCAGCGGACTGCTGTATCTTGGCCGGTACAAAATTGTGGAGAAAAAATCGCCCTTCGGCATGACACTGAATCCTGATCCGCAGATTGTGGAACTCACCTATGCGGGACAGGAGGTGGAAATCACCACCCTTTCCTCTGCTTTCTACAATGAACGGCAGAAGGTACAAATCGATCTGACCAAGGTGCTGGAGCAGGATGAACGGTTCGGCATCGGCATGAACGGCGAGATTCTGTCGGTGCAGTTCGGGCTGTATGCCGCCGAGCCGCTGGAAGCGGCGGACGGCAGCGTGATTCCCCAAGACGGCCTGTTGGAGATTGTCTCATGCGATGAAAACGGTAAAGCAGTTTTTTCGACCGATATACCGGCCGGAGCGAAGCTCTATGTCAAAGAATACAGCACCGATGGGCATTACCAGATCAGCAACCAGATATACCCTGTTGAATATGAATACGCCGGGCAGGACGTGGCGGTTGTTCACATCTCCATCAATGGCGGCGAACCGATCTGCAACGAGATCATCCGCGGCTCTGTCATGGGCAAAAAGGTGGATGAGGACGGCTTCGCCATCTGCGGCGCTGTGTTTGGCCTGTTCAAACCCGATGAAACCACCTTTACAGAAGAAACGGCGCTGATGACCGCGGAATCCAATCCAATCGGCGTGTTCCGGTTTGAGTCCGTACCTTTTGGGAATTGGGTAATTCGGGAATTAAAACCCGCACCGGCCTTCGTGTTGAGTGAAACCCTATATCCGGTTACTGTCAGCCAGGAGGAAGAAGTTATCGAAATCGAGATTGAAAACCGCTTTATCACCGGATCTGTGCAGACCACCAAGGTAGATGCGGAATATCCTGACCACAAGCTGACCGGCGCTGTGTTTGAAGTTTATGTGGATGTGGACGGCAGTCAGGCATACAGTGCGGAAATTGACAAGCTCATCGGTGAGATGAGCGAGACCGAGGCCGGCGTGTACCAGATGGACGGTCTGCGGTATAACGGGTATTTCCTGCATGAGAAAACGAGTCCCGAAGGTTTCCTCAAGGACGACAATTACTATTATTTTGAGATTCGGGAAGACGGCGAAATGGTCACCGTAGAGAACGAGGCGGGCGTTGGTTTCATCAATCAGCCGATTACCGGAAAACTGGAGCTCACCAAAAAGGACATTTCGGATGGTAAACTCCTCCCCGGCGTTGGGTTCCGTATCCGGAATGAGCAGGGCGAAATTGTTGCCGAAGGCTATACGGACCAAAATGGTATCGCTGAATTTACCCTCCGTTACGGAAAATACACCTATCAGGAATTCGATCCTTTGGACAACTACCAGCCCGATGAAACGGAATATCCTTTTGAAATCAGGGAAAACGGTGAAATCGTCAAAGCGGAAATGACTAACGAGAGAATCCCCACGCCGGAGGTCCCGCAGACCGGTGATAACACCAATCTCGGCTTCTGGATCGGTCTGGGAGCTGTGGCGCTCGGCGCACTGGTCTCTCTTGTGATTATCCAAATCAAACGCAAAAAGGATGACGATGACGAATGATGAAAAAGGTGTATATCTGTTCTCCCCTCGGCGGTGATGTGGCCGACAACCTGGAACAGGCAAAGAGATATACTAAATATGCGCTGATGTGCGGCACGGCTCCGGTCGTGCCGCATTTCTATGCGCTGTGTCTCAATGACCGGAACGCAAAGGAGCGAGAGATTGGAATGGCAGCGGGACTTTCCCTGCTGTGGTTCTGTGACGAAATCTGGGTGTTTGGAAATACTGTGACCGATGGAATGAAAGGTGAAATCAGCTTCTGCAAAAATCTGAATATCCGCATCCGCCATGTGACAGAAGCGGAAATCCGTGCCAAGATGGGAGGAAAAACAGCATGAAAAAAAGAACGATGAAATTACTGGTTTGTCTGACAGTGCTTGTGCTGGCAGGGACGGTGTTCGGCGTCCCTGCATTTGCGGCGGGCGATGTGGCAAGCGCAATTGAGCAGACATGGAAAGCAGCACAAACGCAGATCAAGAATGTGGTCAATAACGTGGTTTTTCCGGTAGTGGACATGATCCTGGCAATCCTGTTTTTTGTGAAATTGGGGACGGCATATTTTGATTATAGGCGTCATGGGCAATTCGAGTTTGCCGCGCCTGCCATCCTGTTTGCCTGTCTGCTTTTTACCCTTACTGCCCCGTTATATATTTGGACGATTTTGTGATGTATAAATATGAGGAGAATGGAAAATGGGAACACGACATTTGATATGTGCGGTGAGCGACAATAAATACCGTATTGCACAATACGGCCAATGGGACGGTTACCCAGGCGGACAGGGACTCGCTGTCCTTACCTTTTTGAAAAGCCCGATGATTGAACGGCTCAAGCAAAATTTAAACTGTTGCTCCTGGATTACAGACAACGAGTACAACAAACGATGGGAAGACATGGGGGTTGATACAAAACAGCGCTATGTTGACAATGATATCTATAAAAAATTTTGCGTCAGATATCCTGAACTCAGCAGGGACACAGGGGCAGGCATATTAGAAATCGTAGCCAATGCGTCCGGTGATATTAAATTGATAGATGATTCCGATTTTGCACAGGACAGCCTGTTTTGTGAATGGGCATATGTGATCGATTTTGATAAAAACACTTTTGAGGTTTATCAGGGATTTAACGAAACGCCTCTTGAACCATCCGACCGATTTTATACAGCAGAGCAGGACGCGGATGAAAACGGCCTATATCCCATTAGACTTTGCCAATCCTTTGATTTATCAAATCTTCCTTCAGAGGAGGAGTTTTTGGAAATATGTGAGCCGGAACAAGATGAACCGGATGAGGAAGAAACGCCTGTCCTCAACGGACTGACGGGTATGTAGCAAGCACATTATGTTTTTATTCAAGAGGTGAAAGCCGGTGTTTGACTGGTTAGGCAATATTTTTTCAGGGATCGGCGATGCCATCGGAGGCGTATTCGACACCCTGGGGCAGCAAATATCCAATGTCATTTTTGATACCATGCTGCAATGGTATTACAACAGCATCTACAATGCCGTTGCGGACTTTTTCACCATGATGGGCAATATGGGAGCGGACATTTTCAAGCTTGACTGGGTGAAAGCAACGATCCTGCTGTTTACCCTGTTTGGGTGGGCATTGTTTGTAGCGGGCGTGGTGGTTGCTGTGTTCGATACGGCGATTGAGTACCAAAACGGCCGTGCAGACATCAAATCAACGGCAGTCAATGTCCTAAAAGGATTTTTCGCCTGTTCCCTGATCGGCGTTGTGCCGATAGAACTGTATCAGTTCTGCATCAGTTTGCAGAACACATTTTCCCATGATCTGTCCGCCCTGTTTGCAGGAGGCCAGTCCCTTGATCTGGCGGGGCAAAGCACCAGCGTCCTGCAGGGCAGCTTTGCCGTGGCAAATAACGTCAGTGTAAATTTGTTCAACATCCTCGCCTTGATTGCCTTTGCTTATTGCGTGATCAAGATTTTTTTCGCAAACATTAAACGAGGCGGCATCCTGCTCATCCAGATGGCGGTCGGTGCCTTATATATGTTTTCTGTCCCCCGCGGCTACACAGACGGGTTTAATCAATGGATGAAACAGGTAGCCGCTCTGTGTCTGACGGCCTTTCTGCAGACAACGCTCCTGTTCCTTGGCCTGCTGACCTTCCCCGGCAATATGCTGCTGGGACTTGGCGTTATGCTGGCGGCCAATGAGGTTCCCAGAATTGCCCAGCAGTTTGGGCTGGACAGCTCGGTACGGGTGAATATGATGAGTGTGGTTCATGCGACCACAACGGCAGTCAACCTGACGCGGAGCGTGGCAAGAGCCGCAGGAAGATAAAAGCAAACTTTCTGTTGCAGCTCCCGATAACCTGTTGATATTTGCAAAAATATAGGTTATAATATAGGCAATACAACAGGAAAAGAGAGAGCAGAATGAACAGTACAGCGGAGCGTATCCGGAAGATCGAAGACGAGCTCGCCGGACTGCCGGCCGGATATATCTCGAAGAAGATGATCCATGGCAAAGAACGGTTCTATCTGCAGTGGATGGAAAACGGCAAATTGAAAAGCCGGTATATCAAAGCGGCTGAATTCGATGCGGTTTCAGCGCAGGTGGAAAGACGGAAGCAGCTGCAGGAGGAACGGAAAGCCTTAATGAAATCCCCCGAAGGCATACGGGAACAAAATCTCAAACGAAAGGCGGCGAGAAACATGCTGAATATCACAGGGGAAATCCTGTCGGAGGATACGGTTATAGCGAAGGTCAAAGACGGTGAGATGACCGAGTACAACGAGCAACTCGTCCCGTTGTACCTGAAACGGACAAAAAACGTGGAAGGCTGGCTGTCATCCCGTGCCATTGACACGCACCGGATCAATTCCCGCCTTTTGAAAAAGGCCCTGCGGCTCCGTACAGCAGATGACGCGCAGACGGTGCTGGCTGTCAATGCCGCAACGGTGACCGACCGCTATTGGTTTCGGCCGGAAGGTTCAACCGTCTGTTATGAGGATATCCGGTTTAAGGAAAACTACTTTGACAGCCTTGCACTCCGGGGCGATCCCAACGGCTTCTCGCATAAGCCGTCAAGGACGCCGGAGCTGACCAACACCGGAAGCTATGAAAAATGCTGGCGGCTGATTGACGGCAGCTGGTGGATGTATAAAAGCGGAACGCAAAACGAATATTTTTCCGAACTGTTCATCTGCAAGCTGGGGGAAAAGCTGGGACTGGATATGGCGCATTACGAAATGGATAATGGATATATCCGAACAAGGAACTTCACAGATGGGACCGGGCTGAATTTTGAACCGATCTCCTCGCTGATGGGGGAAAATGAGGATTACAGTGCTTGTTTTGACGCCATTTCCACCATTTCCTCCCAGCTTGCAGAACAGTATCTGAAGATCGTCTGGATGGATACTGTCTGCTACAATATGGACCGGCACACAGAAAACTTTGGCTTTCTGCGGGATGTCAAAAGCGGAGAGATTGTATCCATGGCGCCGAACTATGACAACAACATCGCCTTGATCTCCAGAGGGTATCCCGATGACGTCAGCCGCAAAAGCGATGGACTGATCCGGTTTTTCCGGGAATTCCTTGCGGAAAATGAAACGGCCCGGCAGATGTACAGGGATATGGAGCTGCCGGTGATTACGGAGGAGCACATCAGGGAATGCATGGATGAGATACCAGCCGAAGCGGACCGGGAATATATCCAGCCCTTTATTCTGAACGGGCAGACGGCTGTTCGGGACATTATCCATTCCGAGAATCTCACCGAGGTGCAGGATCAGTCTATGGGGCTGACGCTGTAAAAACAATAAAATATCCGGAGGGCATCGTTTGAGCAAAACGGTGCCCTCTTTTTTGGGGAGGGTTATCATGACACAATACCTCTATCCGCAAAACCTCAAGGCCACCGCCAACCTGTGGCTTTGGAGCCTGCGGGACTTCGCCATTTTATGTATAGCTGTTCTGCTGTCTGCGTTGGCGCTGGTGCAGCTTGGAATATTTGTCCCAGCCGCTGTTACGCTGTGCTTTGGCTTTCTGACCATCCGTATGGATGATACTACCGTTCTCGATTATATGCGGTATGCAGTGAGGTATCTGATTAGTACACAGCAATACTTTGAATGGGCAGTTTGATTTTGCACAAAGAAAGGATCTAACTGGGAGGTGTAATCGCTGATGGCAAAAGACAAGCAGCAGAAAAAGAAAAAAGGCCGCTCTACACAGGAGTTGATCGGCATTAGGACATTCACACCCTATGGACTGGAAACCAGCAAGGGAGAACTCCTGTTCTTTTTGGTGTCCCCGACCAATATCTCGGTGCTGTCCCATACCAATATTGAAATTAAAATCCGGCATCTGATGATGGTGCTGTCGGCTGTCCCGGACATTGAGATCGGATGCACCGACTCCTGCGAGTGCTTTGATGACAACAAGGCGTACCTGCAGGAGCGTCTGGAAGATGAACCGAATCCCCATGTGCGCAGGCTTCTGAAACAGGATATGGATTTTCTGGATCATATCCAGGTAGAAATGGCAACCGCTCGGCAGTTTCTCTTTATCGGCCGATGCAAAGGAATGAAGCCCGGTCAGGTGTTCGATACCGCCAACCGGATGGAGAAGGTGATCTCCGAACAGGGATTTGAGGTGCGGAGAATGAAAAAAGAAGATATCAAGCGGTTCCTCGCTTTGTACTTCGATGCTTCCATGAACGGGGAGCAGATGCCGGATGTGGATGGCGGTCAATTTTTTGAACAAACAACAGAGAACGCAGTATAAAAGGAAAATCATCAAATCAGTCGTTTTGCGGACGAAGCAGGACGGCTGATTTTTTTGCCTTCTTTTGTCCGCAGGCGGCGGAAACGGAGGCAAATATGTTCAAGCGAAAACCAAAGGCGCTGACGCCGGAGGAACTGGAAGTGATCCATACCAAAGACTTCTTTGATATGATCCTGCCCAGTACAGTCAAATTCCTATCCGACCACTATATCGTAGGCGACAGCTATCGGTGCGTGTGGGTAATCCGGGAATATCCGCCATTCACGGAGGAACAGGCGCTCTTGTCCCAGCTTGCGGATCGGAATGGCGTGACCATCCGCATTTACCACCGGTTGGTCGAAGCGATGGAACAGCGCAAAATCATTCAGAACGCCACCCGCCGCAACAAGCTGAAAAGCGGCGGTAACGACGTCAATGAAACAATTGAGGCGGAGGGCAATCTGCAAGACGTGGTAGAACTGCTGGCCAATCTCCGTAAAAACAAAGAGCCGCTGCTTCACTGCTCCGTATTCATAGAACTGAAAGCAAGGAATATGGAGGCCCTCAAGGAACTGCAGAGCGAGATTGCAATGGAGCTGACCCGTTCCAAAATATCGGTTGACCGGCTGACGCTCCGTCAAAAGGAAGGATTTCTCTCTGTTCTGCCTGTGGGCGCCAATATGTTCGGCAGCCAGTATGAGCGCGTCCTGCCTGCAAGTTCGGTCGCCAACCTCTATCCCTTTAATTTTTCCGGCAAGACCGATCCGCAGGGACTGTATATCGGCCGGGACAAGTATGGAACCAACATCCTTGTGGATTTTGATCGGCGGACAGAAGACAAAACGACCAGCAACATTCTCATCCTTGGCAACTCCGGCCAGGGAAAGTCGTATCTTCTCAAACTCATTTTGACAAACCTTCGGGAATCGGGCAAATCGGTGATTGTGCTGGACGCCGAAGCGGAATATATGGATTTGGCGGATTCACTGGGCGGCTGCTATATCGACTTCATGTCCGGTGAATATATCATCAATCCGCTGGAGCCCAAAGCTTGGTCGGATGGCAGCGACAATGACGGCGATCCCAATACGCCTGCCGCATTCCGCAAGGTCACACGGTTAAGCCAGCACATCGCCTATCTGAAAGACTTTTTCCGAAGTTATAAAGATTTTTCGGATGTACAGCTCGACACCATCGAAATCCTGCTTGCCAAGCTGTACGCCCGGTTTGGGATCACGGATTCCACCGATTACAGCAGGATGAAACCAACCGATTACCCTATTATGAGCGACTTCTATGCGCTGTGTGAAGAAGAATTCATGACCTACGACAGCAAGCGGAAATATCTCTACACCGAGGAAACCCTGCAGGAAGTCTGCCTGGGCATCCATTCCATGTGTGTGGGGACTGAGGCGAAATACTTCAATGGGCACACCAATATCACCGACAGCGAGTTCCTGTGTTTTGGGGTGAAAGGCTTAATGGATACCAACCGCAGGCTGAAGGACGCCATGCTGTTCAATATCCTGTCCTTCATGAGCAATCAGCTTCTGGGAAAAGGAAACACCGCGGCGGCAATTGACGAACTGTACCTCTACCTGACGACTACCAAAAACGCAAACGGCGTGGTCAACAATACAGCAATTGAATATATCCGCAACGCTATGAAGCGTGTCCGCAAGAAGGACTCGGCTATCCTGATCGCCAGCCAGAATATCAACGATTTCTTAATGCCGGAGGTTTGCGAGCTGACAAAGCCGCTGTTCGCTATCCCGTCCCATCAGTTCCTGTTCAATCCCGGACTGATCAGTCCGAAAGAATATATGGACACCCTGCAGCTGGAGCCGAGCGAGTTTGAGCTGATCAAATATCCAGAAAGGGGCACCTGCCTCTACCGTTGCGGCAATGAGCGGTACCTGCTTCAGGTGATTGCACCGGACTATAAAGCGGCGCTGTTTGGAAAGGCAGGCGGACGATAATGACAGCAGAAGAAAAAAGAGTATCTGAACTGACCGGGGAAATCAGTAGGATCAAAAAGCATCTGACCAATGAAAGTGGCAGAATGGCTAATAAGGACGTCCATGAGGAAATTTTGTATCTTGGAAAACTGCTCACTGAAAAGAATGAGTTGACGGGTTATGACGAGGATGCTCCCTTTCTGTATTTTGACGATGGAGAGTGGATGAGAGAAGTCAAAGGATTTGTGGGTGAACCAGCGGGGCAAGAAGATATCCTTCATCAGCCTTTGTTGGTAGGAGATACGGTAGGGCTTATATGTGAAGACGGGAGCGTTTTCCCAAGGCTGGTAATGCAGGATCTGCCATCACAAAAAACCATCTATGAACGCAAAGCGAAAAAAATCAAGGACTGTTCCCAGTTGGATATTTACGATGCAGGCGCTGCTACTTTCACCATATCGTTGCGCTCTCCTGTTGAAGAATATGCGCAAAGCCTCCGACAGGGCATGGAGATGCAGCTATGAGTGCGACAGTAGGAGCGGCGCTGAAAAAAATTGCGGTTGCCCTGTTCACCAATCCCAAGGTGCTGAAAACGGTCCTCGGCATTGTGCTTGGCATTGTCATCGCCCTCATCACGCCAATCCTGGCAGTCATCGCTGTTTTTAACGGCGGCATCAAACTGGATACGGAGAAGCTGCAGCAGATGATCACAGAAAACCTTTCTGCGGCAGATCAGGCTATGCTGCAGCAGGTGGAGGATACCATGTACGCCATTGAGAATGAGATGACGGCAGCAGGATTCACAGGCCGGATCAAGGAAGCGCAGGTCCTATATATCCTGGCGCTGGAAGACTATGCAGAAGAACCGGACTTTGTTCCCAAACTGGTCGGGTGTTTTACAGCAGAACAGACAGACGAACAGCTCATCGCTGCTGTCAATGCCGCTTTCGGCACAGAACTGACCGCCGAAGAATTTGGGGAGGTTATGGGCGATATTCGCAGCACGGCAGTAGACACTTCGGACTGGACAGACAAAGCTGTCAAAAACAATCTGGATCTGGTCAGATGGGCGCAGGATGCGGCAGATAATGGCTGGGGGTATGTGTACGGAACCTATGGAACAGTGCTGGATGAAGAACTGCTGGCAAGCAAGATCACCCAGTATCCGGATGAGGTCGGCAGCGAGGAAGCGTTCATCCGGCAGAACTGGCTGGGAAAACGGACCGCCGACTGTATAGGACTGATCAAGGGCTACGGCTGGTATGATACTGAAAACCAGCAGACGGTTATCGATACAGAGAGTATGCCGGACATTACCCTGAACACCGCAGACCGGCATGCGGTATTCGTCCGCCAACGTGTGGATCAGTTCCGGGAGGATGAGATTGCCGGTACCCAAAGTGCCCGGCAGCATAAGGATGCTACCGACCTTGTCTGTCAGCCGGCGAACGGCACAGCCCAAAGCCCGAAAGCGAATCAACTCATCCGCCGCCTCACTCCGCTGGAATGTGAAAGGCTGCAGGGCTTTCCGGATGGATGGACACTGACAGAAACCGCTTCGGATTCCGCCCGATACAAAGCCCTGGGCAACAGCGTTGCGATTCCCTGTGTGGTATATGTGCTTCATGGAATTGCTCTGGCGGCAGAAAAAGAAAGACAGGAGGAAAAAGGGTATGCAGTTTAACGTACCGCTTCGGAGAAAAGACAAAGAGATCGAAACCACATCGTGTGTTGTGGAGAAAACAATTGAATTAAATGGGAGTGAATATGCCTGCTTTTGTCAGAACCTGTTAGATGATTATGACTTCCTTTCCGAAAACAGGGAGTCCATGTATGTGGATGCAGAGGGCGTATCCCACTGCCTGCTGGTGTTGGGCGAAGGTTCAAAAGACGGCATACTGGTGGAATCCGAAGGCAGCAGCTACGCCCGCTATTCTGCTTATGTTCCTCATGCCCGCACCCTTATGCAGATGGATCAGTATCTTGTCTTGCAGGAGATCAACAACCAGACAATGAGGAATGAAGACAACCATGTGAAGCAGGCGGCGGAAAGTCAGGAAGATGGAGCATGCCGTCTCTCACTAAAGGATATACAATGGGATCTTCAGTTTTTGGCGGCGATGCTGGAGAAACATTCCAAAGTTTCCGATATGAATGACAGCAATAAGGAATTCGTTTCCAGGATGAGTTCTGAATATCTGCCAGCAGAAGAAACACAGCGCACCCGCATCAGTCAGGAGCAGGCTGACCTCATGTGCGCCAGGCATACCCTCTGGCTCCACGATGAAGGCGGCGCACAGGCGGATTTTTCCGGATGTGAACTTGCTGATCTGGATTTGAGCCACCGCTGCCTGGACGGTGCCCTGTTCGCCGGCGCCTTTATCTGTGGCATAGATTTCGACCAGTCGCAGCTGAACGGTGCGGATTTCACCAGCGCTTTCTTCTATGACTGCACAGCAAGGGGCATCTCCACAGAGGGTGCTGTGTTCAAAGAAACCGTACTGGAAGACTGCTCCCTGAAAGGCGCTGTCATCATGCATAGCAATTTTGCGGGTGCCAAGCTACTCCATACTGCTTTAACGGATGCCCGGCTGCAGGACTGTTGTATAGAGGGCACAGTGTTCGAACGGACGGATATAGAACAGGCGGATATGCAGGATTGCAGCAACGATGAACAGGACTGGAGCGAAGCTTCCGGTCCTGTTCTTTCTATGTGAAGGGAGGCAAATCATGAGCGGAAAGGTCAAAAGCCTATACGGGGTATATAAGGCGATGGGCCGCGATGCCTTTCTGGAGGCGGCCAAAAGTTACTCCGGCCATGTGCAGAACACGGTGGAGGCAACCCTTGCGGAGATGGAAAGCCGGTGGTATGACGCCGGGCAGACCATGACCGAGGCGGATAAGATGGTAGACGATTTCAGGAAAGGACAGATTGAACGGAAGAAAGAGGATATCTCTTTGTTAGTACAGCCAGAGTTAAGAATGTGAGGGATAAAAATGAACAATCAAAATAAACAACAAAAATATATTGATAAGGTCAACCGGATTCTGTCTTCCGTAGATTTTAACCGGCTGGACTGTTCCTGTAACAGCAGCAACAACGGTTATGCCCGGTCTATCCTGCAGGCGCTTCATAAAGCGTTTGTTTCTGTGTATCAAACGGACTATCTGGACAGGGGCGAGTATGAATTTGTTGAGCTGCCTGCTGTGATACGCGGAAGAAATACCGGGCATATTGCCCTCGGCATCGTAACACTTGACCTGGAATCCGCCGGCGAGCACTTCGGGACTTTTTTCCTTACGCCGCACGGCGTCATCGATCAAGGCGGTGAGCATATAACGGCACAGCAACAGGAATATATCCGGAAGACTTTTATTCCCTATGATTACTGGTACACGCCGGAGGTGGAACACGATATTCATGTGGATTTTGAATCGGTTCCATCAGAAGCGGCGGAGCTTTTGAAAGCCTGCCCGCTGCATAGATCGGGTTTGGAAGAATCGGATTATCACATGAAAATGGAATGAGGTGATACGTTATGAAAAAAGCAGTCATCCATGTCCCGTTTGACGAGGAAAAACTCTCGGCTGTACGGCTGTATATGGCGCAGAAGGAGCTGTCCTTTGAGGAAGAAATGGAGAAAGCGGCGGAGATGCTGTACGGGCGGTATGTTCCTGCCGGTGTGCGGGAATTCATCGAAATGAGTGCCGGAGCAAAGCCTGCACCAAAGCCCAAGAAACCGAAGATCTCTCCCTCTTCTGCTGTGGGCGCTGTCCCGGCTCCGGGCGGTGATACTGATTGAGAGATCAGAACTTCGGCATCGAAATCGAGATGACCGGCCTGACAAGGGCGGCTGCCGCCCGGATCATCGCAGGATATTTTGACACGGACGCCTGTCATGTGGGCGGAGGATATGACGCATATACGGTCAGGGATACTACCGGCCGGCAATGGAAGGTCATGAGCGACGCCTCGATCCGCCGTGAAAACGGAAACGGCCGGTCTGCGGGAAGCCAGTATTCTGTAGAGGTAGTCTCCCCGATCTGTCAGTACGGCGATATCGAAACCATTCAGGAAATCGTCCGGAAGCTCCGGGCGGGAGGCGCTAAAGTGAATAGTTCCTGTGGAATTCATGTGCATGTGGACGCGTCCAACCATACACCAAAGACGCTCCGCAACATTGTGAACATCATGGCGTCCAAGGAAGATCTGCTCTACAAGGCGCTGCAGGTGCGGGTCAGCCGGGAACAGTATTGCCAGAAAGCAGACACCCGTTTCCTCGATGAACTGAACCACAAACGGCCGACAACCATGAGTGAAGTAGAGCGGCTGTGGTACAACGGAGCAACAGGGCGATATTATCACTACGATGAAAGCCGCTATCACGCCCTCAATCTGCACAGCGTATTTTCCAAGGGAACAATTGAATTCCGGATGTTCAATTCCACCCTCCATGCCGGCGAGATCAAATCATATATCCAGCTCTGTCTCGCCATCAGCCATCAGGCTCTTGTACAGAAAAGCGCCTCCCGTACAAAAACACATCCTGAAAATGAGAAATATACCTTCCGCACCTGGCTGCTGCGGCTGGGACTCATCGGGGACGAGTTTAAAACAGCCCGCCAGCATCTGCTGAAAAATCTGGAGGGCAACATCGCATGGCGCGATCCGGCGCAGGCCGAAGCACAGAAAGAACGTCTGGCGGCAAAACGGCTGGCAGAACAGCAGGCAGAGGAAGAAACAGAAACTGCGCAGACCGAATCGGCGGAAGACATGACTGGGCAGGAGCAGAATGCTCCTGCCTTTTCCATGTCTATGTAAATAAAGGAGTGAGCAGAAACAATGAGCAAACGATTGTATGTTGCCTACGGAAGCAACCTGAATTTTGAGCAAATGAAGCATCGGTGTCCGACAGCAAAGCTGTATGATACCGGAATCATCGAGGGGTACGAACTGCAGTTCAAAGGTAATCCTACCTGTGCTTTCGCCACCATCGCACCGAAAGAAAACGCTTCTGTACCAGTGGCGGTATGGGAGATACAGCCAAGGGATGAAATGGCCCTAGACCGCTATGAGGGATATCCTTCCCACTATTTCAAGCAGAATGTGCCGGTACAGCTCGGCGGCGAAGAAGTCAGCGCCATGGTGTATATCATGAATCTGAAGCAGCAGTTCGGGATGCCCTCGCCCTATTACTACCAGACGGTGCTGGAAGGGTATCACGACTGTGGGCTGGATACCGATGTGCTGGACCAGGCTGTCAAGGACAGTGCACAGAACTTTTACAAAAGTTACAGCCGAAGGTCACAGCAGCAGACGCTGTTCGGCTACGCGGATTACGGTGAGGAAGAAGCGGAGGATTATGATGAGGAAGAAGAACTGGAAGGAAACAGAGAGCCGGAGCTGGACGAGTCCGATCCTTTCTATTTCTCCGATGGAATGCATTGGTGACAGAGGTGAACAGTAAAATGAACAAGGCAAAGGAGCTGAAAAAGAAATACGGCGGGCAGTATCTGTTCCGAAAATATCTGACCGACCGGCAGATTGCGGAGTTGAAGTCTGTGCCGCCCGATCCGTTTCCCGACACAGCAGCCGCCTCTCTGGAGGTGGGATGTGTGCGGATGGACGCCGTACTGTTCCGTTCTTCGGCAGGGCTGGAGCTGGGACATGACATCCTTGTCAAGGACGCACCGGACAGCCGGGAATGGATTTATTACGATGCGATCCCAGCGGACAGCCTGAAAGAAACGGACATGGCCGAGAAACTCGACTGGTATATCACAGAGCATGGGCTCTCCTATACCGACTGCGGATTCACCCGGCTGGACGGGAAAACGGTTAAAGAGAAGAAAACCAAGCCACCTGCGGATTGATAAATTAGTAAAGGTGTGGTACAATATATTTTCAAGCAAGCAGAAACGAGGTGAGCAGAGATGGATTATGAGAAACTGCTGCGGATGAAGGAACAGCTGAAAGAACAGCGGGAAAAGCTCCCCAGAGAAGCTCTGGAAAGCTTCGACAAGAGCTTTGACATTGAATACGCGCACAACTCGACCGCTATCGAGGGCAATACGCTGACGCTGATCCAGACCAAAGCGATCATTGAGGACGGCCTTTCGGTCGGTGGGAAAACGCTCCGCGAGATCTATGAGGTAGCGAATCACGATAAAGCTTTCGCCTATGTGAAGAAATGTGTTGCGGAAAGCAAGCCGCTGGATGAGGCCGCTGTCAAGGATATCCACGCCCTGCTCATGGAGAATATATTGGTCGGCGGCGTTTACCGGAACGTGGAAGTCCGCATCTCCGGCGCAGGACACAAGCCGCCCGCACCCAGCGAGATGTACCGTCAAATCAAAAACTTCTATGCGGATCTGCCGTACAAAACCGGGCTGAACGCCATCGAACTGTCGGCCTGGACGCATGCGGAGTTTGTGAGAATCCATCCTTTTGTGGACGGCAACGGAAGAACCTCCCGGATGATCATGAACTATCAGCTCATGGCACAGGGGTTTCTCCCTGTGTCCATCGCCAAGGAAAACCGGCTGGAATACTTCGATGCCCTCGAAGCCTATGCGGTGAATGGTGATCTGCAGCCCTTCGCGGATATGATTGCGGAGCTGGAAGAACAGCGGCTGGGCGAATACCTTTCTATCGCACAGGAGCAAATATAGGACAACGGACCGGCCATGACCTTATAAAACAGAATCTCATTCAAGCAGACCGCAGGGAATTCCCTGCGGTCTTTTTTACCCCCTGTGAGCCGCTGTGACGCCCCGTGCGGCGGCTTTGCCGGAACGGTGGAGAAAGTACCCGGCAAACGGTCTCGGAGCGAAATTCGGGCGGTTTTGGGAGAGGCTTGCACGGACGGAGGAACCTCTCCAAATCGGCTGGCTTCGCCTGCGATTTGGTTGCAGGAATAAGAGGCGGGGTTGCAAAGCTGCCCCGCCTCGGTTCACAGCAGCCCGCAATGCGGACTGCAAAGGGGATTCCGCCCTTTTCCGTTTCGCAGATGCGAGGGGTTGCAAACTGCCCGCTTTTCGGCTGTTGGGGTTGCACATTCTCCCAACACCAGCCCTACAGCCTTTTTGAGGGGGATTGCATCAAAAAAACAGCAAGGAAGTGATGAAGTATGCCGATACCGAAGGAAAAGCGGAAATTCGCCCTGTGGCTGCGCCCGGAAACGCTTGCCAAAATTGAGAAACTCTATCGGGACGATGACTGCCGGAGCCGTTCGGAGTTTATCGAGAAAGCGGTCTTGTTCTATGCCGGATACCTGACAGCCGATGACGGCCAAGAGTATTTTCCAAACGTCATTGTCTCTACCGTCAAAGGCAGCCTGGACAGTTTGGAAAACCGGATGGCAAGCCTGCTGTTTAAAATGGCGGTGGAGCTGTCCATGACGCTTCATGTGACGGCAGCGACCAACCAGATCGATGCGGATACGCTCTCACGCCTGCGCGGTCTGTGCGTGGAGGAAGTCAAACGCCTGCACGGGGCCGTCCGGCTGGAGGACGCCGTGAAATTTCAAAATGGGATGTAATCGATGGCGGGGATTATTTTCAAGTGGCGGTACCTCAAAGCAGGTGCGTCCGGCAGGCACTCGGAAAATCTTATTCGGTATATCGCCCAGCGTGAAGGCGTGGAAAAACTCGATGACTCGTGGAAGCACCGCCCTGTGACAAAGGCGCAGACTGAACTGATCACACAAATCCTTTCGGATTATCCCGACGCCAAAGACAGCTTTGAATATCAAGACTATGAAAAATCCCGCACAGCCGGTGCAGCTTCTGAATTCATCACCCGTGCGATTGAGGAACGTGTCGATCTGATTGGAAAACGGGAAAACTATGTGGAATATATTGCGAAGCGTCCCCGCGTGGAGCGTCAGGGCTCGCACGGTTTGTTCACCGATGACGGCGTCCCCATCAATCTCTCCGCTGCGGCCAAAGAGGTAGCAAACCACAAGGGCGTGGTGTTTACCGAAATCCTGTCCCTGCGGCGGGAAGATGCTGTACGGCTGGGATATGACAAAGGTTCCGCATGGCGGGATCTGCTCCGCAGCCAGACTGACGCTATGGCAGCAGCGATGAAAATCCCGCTGACCGACCTGCGGTGGTATGCGGCGTTCCATAACGAGAGCCATCATCCCCATGTGCATATCGTGGCATACTCGGCAGGCCGGGAACCATATATGACAGAGCAGGGGCTCCATAAACTGAAGTCTGTATTTGCCCGGCAGATTTTCAAGCAGGATCTGCTGCAGGTCTATACAGAGCAGACAAAGCAGCGAAATACGCTCACCCAAAAGAGCCGGGACGTTCTGGCAGACATCATCGGGCGCATCAACTCCGGCAGATGTGACAATCCCATTGTCGCCGATCTGCTTGTGAAACTGTCGGAGCAGCTGAAGCATTGCAAAGGGAAAAAGATATACGGGTATCTGCCGCAGGCCGGACGAAACCTCGTGAACGCCGTTGTAGACGAGCTGGCGAAGGACAAAAACATTGCCGCCCTGTATGATCTGTGGTACGAACAGCGGGATAAGATCACCGGCACCTACAGAAACACACCGGAACAGCGTATCCCGTTATCCCAGAACAAGGAATTCAAAGCAATCAAAAATGCGGTGATACAGGAAGCGATGAACATTGCCGCCGGCCATATCGAGATGGAAGAAACACCGGAGGACTCTCAGCCCGATGTAGATGAGCCGGAGATCAGCAGGGATACCGACTGGGACGAAACGGAACCGACAGAGCCGGATCGCTTCTATGGCGGCGGTAGTGGCAACAAGAAAAAGAAATCATGGTGGACTGATGAGTATAAAAAGGCTCGTCAGTTTTTTTATGGCACAAAAGAGATGCCGCCTGATTTTGATGCCGCCTTTTCCCTGATGCAGACCGAAGCCCAAAAAGGAAACGGCTTTGCCATGCACGATCTTGGAAAAATGTACCTCTCCGGCTTCGGCTGTGAAAAGGATGAAGAACAGGCGCAGGCGTGGTTCACAAAAGCGTATCATGCCTTTATTGCCAAAGAAGCCTCGTCCAAGAAAAAAGACTATCTGCAATACCGCATCGGCAAGCTGCATGCTTTCGGATACGGCGTGGAGCAGGACTATGGACAGGCGGCTAAATGGTATGAAAAAGCAGTGTCGGAAGACAATCCCTTTGCTGCTTATGCGCTCGGCAGTCTGTACCGCCGCGGTCAGGGCGTGGAGCAAAACGATGAAAAAGCCTATGAATTGTATTGCATGGCAGCGGAGCATTCGGAAAAGCCAAACGCCTATGCCGCATATGAGCTTGGACGGATGTGCAGGGACGGGATCGGCACGGCTCCAGACAAGGCAGCATCAGAAGCATGGTACCGGCAGGCATATCAGGGGTTCCTCATGATCGAGCAGAACATGGCGGATGACAAGCTGTACTACCGCTTGGGACAGATGAATCTCAATGGGATCGGAACGGCGGTAGATCTGTTACAAGCCAAAAGATATTTAGAAAAGGCTGCAAATTTTGACAATCCCGACGCTCTATATGGACTCGGCAAACTGTTCCTGCGGAAAGACTCGGAATATTACGATCCCAATAAAGCGGTGGACTGCCTGCTTCAAGCAGCGCAGAAAGGTCACGAGTTTGCAGCATATACTCTTGGCAAGCTGTTTCTCAAGGGCGATGAAGTGCCGAAAAATGTGGACTGCGCACTGCGGTGGTTAGAAGAAGCGGTGGGAAAAGAAAATCAGTATGCCGAATACCTGCTTGGAAAAACATTGCTGATGGGCGTGGATACCGAACAGGACATGGAGCGCGGTGTCCAGCTGTTGACCGCATCGGCCGGGCAGAAAAACTGCTGCGCTCAATACACCCTCGGCAAAGCCTATCTGGAAGGAGTTCTGCTGCCGCAAAACATTCCCGAATCCATCCGTCTGCTCACCGAATCAGCAGACAGCGGCTTCACTCCGGCACAATATCTGGTTGGGAAACTCTTATACCGCAGAGAAGTCGTGATGCGGGATATCGGCAGGGCTCTTCTGTATTTGGAACAGGCGGCAGAAAAAGAAAATGCCTATGCCGCTTACCTTGCAGGCAAGATACTGCTCACCGAGGAATCGGTCAAGGATGTTCATAAGGCGGTGTACTTTCTAAAGATCGCCGCCGCCCAGCAAAACAGCTTCGCTGAGTTTCAGCTCGGCTTATTGTATCTGCGGGGCAAGGATGTGGTACGAAATGAGCGGGAAGCGATCCGGTGGCTGACTTTGTCTGCCGAACACAGCAATCCATATGCCGCCCAGCTTCTCCACAGCATCAAATCCAATCAGAACTGGTCGGCAGCATTGGGAGCGCTCCGACTGTTACAGCATCTTTCTCGCATGATCCAAAACCGTCTGGAGGATGAACGGAAAGAAACAGCCGGTATGACCGAGCGGAAGCTCAAACGAAAGATTGATGAGAAAAAGCAGGCACATGGTCTGCGGCAGGGATAGGAGGTATTATTTTTGTCTCAATATATTCATTTTACGGAACAGCAAAAGGCACAGGCCAGACAAACCGATATTGCGGAACTGCTCCGCAGCCAGGGCGAGACCCTCAAGCGCTCCGGTTCAGAAAGCGAATGGATGGACGGCGGACAGAAGGTCACCATTCGAGGAAACCTGTGGTATCACCAATATGAACAGGTCGGTGGCGATGCGGTGGACTTTGTACGCCGCTTTTACAATAAGTCCTATCCGGAAGCGATGGAATATCTGCTGGGTGGATCGGGTGGGACACTTGCCGTTTCTCCATCTGTACAAAAGGAAGAAAAACCGTTTGTACTGCCGCCGAAGAACGATAATATGCGGCGGGTGTTCGCCTATCTCCTGAACCGCCGGGGTATCGACCGGGAGGTGCTATATGCCTTTGTTCATAAAGGCATGATTTATGAATCGGCAGACTACCACAACGCAGTCTTTGTAGGCTTCGATTCCAATGGTAATCCAAAGCACGCCCACAAGCGCGGGACTGGTTCCGAGAGCAGCTACAAAGGCAATGTGTCCGGCAGCCAGCCGGAATACAGTTTCCACTGGAGTGGGCAAAGCGATACGCTCTATCTCTTTGAAGCACCGATTGATATGCTTTCGTTCATTTCCATGCAGAAAGAGGGCTGGCGGCAGCACAGCTATGCGGCATCCTGTTCGGTTTCGGACAGGGTGCTTTTTCAAATGCTCAAGGACAATCCAAATATCAGGCAGGTGGTTCTCTGCCTTGACAGCGATGAACCCGGACAAACGGCAGCGAAACGCATTGCCGACAAACTCTTTGTTCAGGGAACCGCTTCTGAAATTCTTGTGCCGGTGCATAAGGACTGGAACGAGGACTTGCTGACAGCCGTAAGTCTCTCTATCTCTAAAGAACAGGAGGTACAGCCGGAATGGGGAATACAACTCTCCTGATCGTGATAGCGGCGGTCATGTTCGCCGTCATCGGCGGAATCACACTCGCTTCTCATCTATACAACCTTAACGGCATCAAAAGCAAAACAGTGGGTGACGGCCAGCACGGTACGGCCCGGTTCGCCACCAAATCAGAAATCCGGCGGACCTATAGGCAGGTACCGTTTACCCCCAGCGCATGGAGAAGACAAGCAAAGAAAAATCAGCCGCCGAAGCTGCCACAGGGCATCATTGTCGGCTGCAAAAACAAGGGCGGGGAAACCGTTGCCCTTGTGGATGACGCAGACGTTCACTGCATGATGGTCGGCGCGGCTGGCTGCGGAAAAACAGCCTACTGGCTGTATCCAAATCTGGAATATGCCTGCGCCAGCGGGATGTCCTTCCTGGCGACCGATACCAAAGGCGTGCGCCCAGATAGGGTGCAATAAGAAGTAGATTAAGGCACTACCCCTCACGGTAACGAGGGAAACGACCCGCCTAACCGAAAAGCGAAAGCCGAAACGGGAACAGAGCATGGCGGGAAAGCGGTAAGCCACTTTATACACAAAAGTGCGGCTGAACTGCTACGTTAAGCGGATATGAGGATAAAACTGTGTTTGTTGAATGCGAGTTTCAAGTCCCTGTTGTGTCCGGGCGGAGGAAAGTGTATGCAGCTGCTGAAAACAGCAGTATCAACCTCCGATATGAATACCATTACATTTCAGCCTTTGTGTAATGGGTTACCAATCATTCATAAGACGAGCCAGAGAACTGGTATTAACGAAACGAAAGCATATCCGACAATCCGCATTTGCCTGCTTATTGTACTAACTGGGGATTGCCTAAGTTGGAATGCTGGAAACACAAAGTGTGTGACAGCTATGCGAAATGCCCTCACAGGTGATAAATCTCAAGCCCGAAAGGTAAGAGAGATGACGCTGAATATCCAATATGGCAACGGAGCCGCCGTAGTAGTCCGAGAACGTTAATGGCGTTCACATGGCGAAGGGCGGCAGTTACTGCGTTCTAAAATCGCAAAATTGATTAGGGAGGAAAACCTCACAATGAAACCAACAATTGAGATTTTAGAGAAAATCAGCGAAAATTCAAGGAACAACAAAGAGGAAATCTTCACAAGACTCTACCGTTATCTGTTAAGACCCGACTTGTACTATCTTGCGTACAAAAATCTCTATGCAAATAAGGGTGCCTCGACAAAAGGCGTGGATGACGATACCGCAGACGGGTTTAGCGAGGAAAAAGTCAGCAATATCATTGCAATGCTGGCTGACGAAACGTATACACCAAAACCCGTTCGCCGTGAGTATATCCAGAAAAAGCAGAACAGTGCGAAAAAACGCCCGCTGGGAATCCCAACCTTTACGGACAAACTCGTTCAGGAAGTTTTAAGAATGATACTGGAAGCTGTATATGAACCGGTATTTTCTCACTGCTCCCATGGGTTCCGTCCGGGAAAAAGCTGTCATACCGCATTAAACTCTCTAAAAAAGGAATTCACCGGTGTGACATGGTTTATTGAGGGCGATATTCGCGGCTGTTTTGATAACATCGACCATCACGTCCTGGTGGACATCATCAACACCAAAATCAAAGACGCCCGGCTGATTAAGCTCGTTTGGAAATTCCTGAAAGCTGGATATATGGAAGACTGGAAATACCATACCACCTATTCCGGCTGTCCACAGGGAGGCATTGTTTCACCGATTTTAGCGAACATCTACCTTAACGAGCTTGACAAGTTTGCGAAAAAAACGGCTGAAGACTTTTATCAGCCAAGGAAAAAGGTTTATACGGTCGAATACAACAGGGTTGCCGGATTGATAGCAAAGACAAGAAAGCAGTTGAAAACGGCGACGGGGCAAGAAAAATTAGCCCTGTTAAAGCTCCAAAAAGAGTTGAAAGCCGAATTGCGGAAAACCCCTTGCGCTTCCAAAACCGATAAGGTGATGAAATACATCCGATATGCGGATGATTTTATCATAGGCGTTAAGGGCGAAAAAGCGGACTGTGAACAAATCAAACGGCAGTTTTCGAAATTTATCGGCCAAACCCTAAAAATGGAATTGTCAGAAGAAAAAACACTGATTACTCATAGCAGCCAGTATGCAAGATTTTTGGGTTATGACATCCGGGTAAGACGGGATAATACCGCAAAGCCGCACGGAACTCACATTCAGAGAACTTTAAAAGGAAAAGTGGAATTAAGCGTGCCTTTTGCGGATAAGATTATGCCGTTCTTATTTAACAAGTCGGTTATATGGCAATTAAAAGACGGAACAATAGAGCCTATCGCACGCAAATATCTTTACGCCTGCACGGATTTGGAGATTGTGACAGCCTTCAATTCCGAGCTTCGGGGCATATGCAATTACTACGCATTAGCCAGCAATTTCAATAGGTTAAGTTATTTTGCTTATCTCATGGAATATAGCTGTCTGAAAACCATTGCGGGAAAGCACAAGAGCACCAGCAGAAAAATCGTCAGCAAATACCAGGACGGAAATGGAAACTGGAGTATCCCATACAAAACCGCAAAAGGTGAGAAACGCCGTGGATTTGCAAATTTTATGGATTGCAAAAACACGGACAGCTTTCATGAGGTAATCATTGACTACGCTGTGCTTTACGCCAGTACAAGAACCACATTTGACGACAGATTATCTGCCAGAGTGTGCGAATTGTGCGGAAAAACAGATGTGCCCCTCGAAATCCACCATGTAAACAAAGTGAAGAACCTCAAAGGCAAAGAATTTTGGGAACAGATGATGATAGCTAAAAAGCGAAAAACCATAGCGGTATGCAAGGCTTGTCATTGTCAAATTCACAACCCTTGAATTCCCTCGATTGAGCAGTAATGGGGAGCCGGATACGCCGAGAGGTGTAAGTCCGGTTCCGGGAGAGGTCTGAGCAAACCTGCCTTAGAAATATGGCAAGGCGGCTCTTTCCTACTCTACGACCTCTATCGGAATTATGGAAGAATCGCACAAGAGGATTACCATTACAACGTGGCAGTCATTGATCTGCGGAATCCTACCCAATCAGACGGGAACAACCTGTTGCATCTCGTCAACAAATATATGGACGCCTACAAGGAAAATCCCGATGATATCGCTTTGAAAGCAAGGGCGGAAAAATATGCGAAGATCATTGCCAAAACACTCATCTACGGAGACGGCGATGCCTCCGCTTACGGACAGAACGCTTTCTTTTATGACGCCGCCGAGGGGTTAATGACATCGGTCATCCTGCTCATTGCGGAGTTTGCCGAACCAAAGGAACGGCATATTGTATCGGTGTTCAAGCTGATCCAGGAATTGATGGCGCCCAGCAATGTAAAGGGGAAAAATCACTTCCAGCTTCTGCTGGATCGTCTGCCGCCGGATCATAAGGCGCGGTGGTTTGCGGGAGCGGCGCTGTCTGCCGGCGATCAGGCTATGGCAAGCGTTATGAGTACGGCGCTGTCCCGGCTCAATTCTTTTTTGGACACGGAGATGGAGCAGGTGCTGTGCTTTGATACAGCAGTGGATGCAGAGCGCTTTTGTCAGGAGAAGTCCGCCATTTTTGTCGTCATGCCGGAGGAAAACCCCAATGCTTACTTCATGATCAGCCTGCTCATCCAGCAGCTGTACCGGGAAATCCTTTCTGTGGCGGATGAAAACGGCGGGAAGCTTCCCAACCGTGTTATGTTCTACTGTGACGAATTTGGCACAATGCCGCCGATCCAGTCGGCGGAAATGATGTACAGCGCTTCTCGAAGCAGACGGCTTTCCATCGTCAGCATCATCCAGAGCTATCAGCAGCTGGAAAAAAACTATGGCCGGGAAGGTGCCGCTATCATTCAGGATAACTGCCAGATCACGATTGCCGGCGGTTTTGCCCCGACCTCGGAAACGGCGGATATTGTTTCCAAGACGCTGGGCAGCCGAACAGTGTTGACCGGCTCGGTCAGTCGCAGCAAAAACGATCCGTCCCAGTCTTTGCAGATGACCGAGCGCCCGCTGATGAGCTCGGACGAACTCAAAAACATGAAAAAAGGTTCCTTTATCGTGATGAAAACAGGGACGCATCCGTTTGTGTCCCCATTAAAGCTGTTTTTCAAGTGGGGCATTTCTTTTTCGGATACACCTTATATGGTTGCGGAGCATGGCGCAAGAAAGGTGTGTTATGTCAGCCGGGCCAAAATCATACAGGCCATCACCAGTCAGTTCCCGCAGGCTAAAAAACCGCAGCCGAAGACGGAACCAAACAACGGTGGCCCGGACATGACAGAACGGCAGCCGAAAATGCCTGCTACCGTGCGCACAGGTTAGGAGGTGGATGCTGTGCCATATTTCACAAAGCTGTATCAGGCCGATCTGCCGCATCGTGCCAAGCTCGTCTATGTGTATCTTCATGACCGGATGGACAGCGAAAAGAAAGCATGGCCGGGACTGAACACTATCGCAAAAGATTTGTCGGTGTCCCGCAGCACAGTTAAGCGAGCGGTGAAAGATTTGGAGAAAACCGGACTGATACGAAAAGAGCCGCACTTCCGTGAAAACGGCAGTGCGACTTCAAATCGATATTATTTGCTCTGAAAATATCCTGTCCGCCAAGGGGTATCTCTGCCCTTTAGCTGGACTGAGGGCCGGTTCATCATGGCTCCCCTTGAACAACTCACTCTAAGAGGGATACCAGCAGAAGGAAAAAACACAAACTCCCACTTGCAAACTGTAAATCATATAGATGAGAAAGGCGGCTCCTTTGTTATACAAAAGAATACCGCCTTTTGTCTTCTCTTTCTCTGTCATTTTTCATTCGGGCTAAAAAGGCAGATGCACTCATCGATAATATTTTCTATAATCCGCAGCTGGGATGGCGTCAGTTTACGCATTTTTTCAGACAGTAAGAGGTGATCTTTATCAATGATGTCGCCTGTTAAGATATAGTCTGTGCTCACACCAAGGGCTGAAGCGATTTTCAACAGGTTTTCAGGCCGCATAGCCCGCTTCCCAGCCTCTGCATAGGAAACAAACTGCGTTGTCACATCGCCTTTCTCTGCCAGAGCCTCCTGTGTCAGCCCCAGCTTCTTGCGGCGTTCCATAATCCTTTGCCCGATTTGTTGTAAAAACAGTTCTTCTTCTGACATCATCCCACCTCTTTTCCCTCTTGTTAAATTATATCCACAACAGACGATAAAAATAAGCGTGTTCTGTTGACATTTATCCACAATACACGATATAATATAAACGTATACTCATTTGCAGAAGCGATAAATTGTCGTTGTGCAGCTGGATTTATTTCATGACACTGGTTTATATTATTCCTTGGAATTAAAGCATGAAACAGATTGAAAGGCATAGCCCTTTGTGGTATAATAAATTATTAAAATAAAACGGTTTTTCTTTTGTGGATCACAAAAGAAAGTTATTGCAAAAACGAGGAAGGAAACTCTATGATAATGTTTTAGAGTCGGTCAATCCAATGATGAATAAAAGAATACTTTATACGACTGCTTGTTTATATATGTCTGGCTGCTATAGGAATCGCATAGATAAATGTGGTTCCTTGTTTCTGTGCTGTTACACGCCTTGCGTCAGCCTGTCCGTTTGACAGGAGGAATCAGGGCTTTTTTGTTATCTTCTGAAAGGAGACCAAGAATATGAGTCTGAAATACATCTGCCCCAGCTGCGGGACTCCCTTGGGCTATGACGGACTGTGCTGGAAATGCAAGTCCGAGCAAGAGCGAAAGGCCGTATTAGCCTGGACACCGGAACAAATCACAGAAAAGCAAAGAAACCTGATTCAGAACATCCAGCGGCTGGCTGATATGGAGGACCCGGAGTTCACCGACTTCTGGCAGCTGCTGGGGTACCATGATGCCATCACCCCGGAGATTCAGCGGGCGGCACTGGCCGCAGAGGTGTTCTGGCCGTGTGAAATCTATTATCACGCTCCCGCCGATGTGCGGGATGGTCTGATTCATGCGCTGTTGTCCGCGGAATATTCCAGCGAGGCCTCCAACCTGATGAGTTGCCTTGCTATGCAGGGAGATGACAAGGCAATGGAGACGCTGCTGGAGCTGGAGCGAAATCCCCGGCCCTGGCGCAAGGGCCTCTATGTGGACCCATCCAGCTATGCGCAGATCGGGGGCTGGACCTTCAACAAGGAGGGCCAGAAAATCCAACTCAACTTCGACACCTGCTATCCTATGGTCAAGGGAACCGCTGGCGAGAAATCTCCCGTCCGCATTGGCCGGGCGCGGGAGGACACCTGTCCCCACTGCGGCGGGCGTATGGTGGACATGCTGGTATTGGATGGCAGGGATGAGCGGCTCCGGTTCCTGGGGCTGGATGGTATCCTGACCGCCACCTGCTGCCCCAGCTGCGTGGGATTCCTCAAAGGCCCCGCCTTCAACCGCTTTTCTCTGGATGGCGGCGTGGAGGTCTTTCCCTCCGAACTCTTTGACGGGGCGGAGAAGATGGACTGCTATGTCCGGCCCGAGGACTACAAGGCCCTCACCGAAAATCCCTTTGTACTGGGCAAAGCGCCTGTGCCCCTGTTTTACGGCGCGGCCTGTCAGGATGTGAACACCATCGGCGGCTTTGCCAACTGGGTACAGGACGCGGAATATACGACCTGCCCCCACTGTGGGAAGCCCATGAAGTACCTGGCCCAGATCCAGTGGGATACGGTGTTTGACTGTGCAGAGGGCACGCTTTATGTGGAGTTCTGCCCGGACTGCCAGATCGTATCCATGCAGCACCAGCAGACCTGAGGGGAGAACCTATATGAGTTTGCCAAAGCGTGACGGCGTGCATGGCCGTTATTATCTGATCCATAAGCCGGATACTGACCCTGAGGTGCTGGTGGAAGCGGATCTCTGCATTCAGGATGTGCTGAGCGGCGCCGCCCGTGAAAATCACGCCGCCTACCCGACCGTGGTGCGAAATCATAACGGAACGCCCTTTCTCCCCAATCAGCTGCTGGAGCGGCATCTTTCCCGGCTGCCGCTGAAGGAATTTCCCTGCGAGGATGCGGTTTCCATCTGCGACGCCATGCGGCGGCTGGTGGGCTGGGAAGAGATCCGCTATGAGTTGGAGAAGTACATAGAAAAGCAGGTGCAGGAACGCTACTTCCTTGTGGGAGAGCGGGAAGATGGCTTTACCGTCTTTCCGCCCTGCACAGTGCGGCCGGAATTGCGTCCGGAGGATGTGGACGAAGGACTGCTGCGCTTTGCCTGCTATGTGGCTGTCTGCCATACCGTGTATGGGCAGAGTTTTGAATCCCTCACCACCGAACACATTCTCGGCTTGGTTTCCCAAATCCGTCCCGACATGGTAAAGGAACTGAAAACCAACGGCAGCGGCAAATTGCCAAAGGACATCCAACAACGTAAGACGGTGCATTTCACCGCATCGGCCAATGACGCCTTTGCCACCATCCGCATCACCGCCAGGGACTCCACGGAGGAGTGCTATGCTGAAATCCTGGACTACCTGTGCGCGGTGCTGGAGCAGGAGGAATTCCCCCGCAGTTACTCGGTGGAGTGCAGAGGAAAGGAGAAAATCTATCTGCCCATTCCCGGCTTGCCCAAGAAGGGAGTCAATCAGCTCTTTGCCTGCGCTGTGCAGCACCCCAATCTGCATCCAGCTATGGAGCGATACGCTCGTCTGGCTATGCGGGAGTTTGAGTGGTACCAAAACCTTGCGGACGAAGCCTGCGCCATGCCCGGCTCTTTTGCTGTGTTCGCTCTGGGGCTGGAGGGAGAACAGTGGGCGCCGCTGGTGGCGGAGTATCTGGATCTCTGCGATGACGAGCACTCCTCCCTGCAAGAGAAATTCCTTCATGCCTTGATCCGGAAGTTTGGTTTCCAACCATGGACACTGGGCGTATTGGTACGGGGCGCATTGTCCATGCAGAATCTAAAGCCCGCAAAGGAGTTCCGCAGCCTGATTGCCAACGCGGAAAGCCTGGATGCGCTGCTGACAGTCAAGCGCCGCTTTTCCGCGTATCTCCTGCCGGAAGAGGACAAGGACCCGAAATTCCGGGCCATCGCTTGGCAGAGCCTGCTCTGGGCCATCTGGGGCCCGTCCTCCGAAAACGGCGGCAGCAAGGTCATCAAGACGGTGCCAAAGGAACTGAAAGAGAAATACCAGCAGGTATTTGCGTAAGGAGAACGTCATGAAAAAGAGAACGGTCAAGGACTTTATTGCCCTGTACGCCCAGGAAGATGGGGAAAAGCTGGTGCTGATCCAGAGCGGTACCAGCGCGGACAAAACCTTTCTGGATACTTTCTGGACGGCGCATACCCATGCCCTTGCCATGGCGGATGTCCAGACCGGACAGGTGATCTCCGGCCGATGCTACCTGAGCTGGCCGCTGACGGACAAGGAGCGGGAATCCGGCGGCTATTCCAAGCGGTTTGCCAAGGGCCGGATCTACCGGATCAAAGCCCGCGGCTGGAAAGGCGATGCCCTCAGCGAACCTCAGTGGTATGTCACGGAGATACTGGAGGAAGGCGTACCCTGTCCGGCACTGGAGGAGCTCTGGGCGGAATACACAAAGCCCATTCTTCTGGAGGACGAGGTGCTGGGAACCCTCACGCTGGATCGTGAAATGAGTATGTTCACCGGGACCTGCCGGTGGATGGGAAAAGAAGTCCAGATCTCGCTGGATGTGGAGATTGAAAAGAAAGCGTCCTGGACCCGCGCCACCAATGTGATGAAGAAACTGCTGGCAGATCAGGAAGTCTGGGATAAGTCCCTGCGGGCGATGGCTGCCCAGAAGCTCACCGCTCAGGCCAACGAATGGCTGGCGGACAATGACCAGACCGACCGGGACCCGGAGAAAGATCCCATCACCGGGGATGAGTTCGCCCGGCGCATCATTCTCACTGAGTTTTCGGTCTCCCCCGGCGGGCGTTTTACCGCTTGGTATGAGGACGATGATATGTTCTGGGGCCATGTGGTCACTGTGGATGGAACACTGAAAAAAGGCCCCATTGGTGCGGATATACAGGGGTGATACGGGAAAGGCGGTGAAGTCATGAATCAGGCGGAAACAGCAAAGCTGTCGGAGCTGCTTGAACAGTGGAATGATGCGGACGAGTTCTCCCGATGTATTGAGGCCATCGAAGCTATCCCGGAGCAGGAGCGGGGTTATTTTCTGACCGTCAAGCTGAGCCGGGCTTACAGCAATCTGGCGGTGCTGGGGGATCATAGAGCGCATGGGACCGACGGTGCAGTGGACGGGGCTCTCATCCGGCACGCCATTGACCTGTTGGAGTCCGTCCGCACCCAGGGGGAGAACGCCCCCTACTGGAACGCCAGGATGGGCTATTCCTGTCTGATGGCATACCCCTCCGCCGCCACCGCCTATGAATACGCAAAACGCTGGCTGACCCTGGCCCCGGAGGACCCGAATGCCCAAAAGCTGGTCCGGGACTGCGAGGAATATCTGGAGGAGGAAAAAGCCTTGGAGATAGATCAGAAAGAGCGGGAGGAGATTATCCGGCGGGAAACTCCCGATGATGGAAAGAGGGTTATATGTAAATGAACAGCGGGCAGATTACGGCTTTTTTACAGGAGCATTGGTATATTGCCTCGGTAATCATCGGTGCAGTGATTTTGATCGGAGCGATCCGCAACTGGAACTGGCTCTGCGACCCCACCGGTACGCGGGATGCCCACCGCCACGGCAGGGGATACCGGCGGGTGGTTTTCTTTTTGTTGGGTGTCCTCCTGATCGTGGTGAGTATCTGGGGATTTGTGCTGAAATTGAAATAGGAGGAGAATGGCTATGATGCCTGAAAAATATCCCACCTGGCTGGAAGGCCATGTGAAAGAGTGGACGGAGAAGCGTCTGCCCACCGTGACACTCTGCTCCTCCACCGGCAAGGAACTGCTGGAGGTTTGGTATTGCGGAGATCTGCTCACGGTGAAGGGAGAGCCCCAATCCTATATCGTAGATGGGGATGAGGTCCCCGGACTGGTGGCAGCCCGTGATCCGGAGAGCGGCGAGGAGTTCGTCATCTTTGACGGTGGGCGGCATGGCTACAACAATCTGTTCTGCGATGTACACGATCCATCCAAGCTGGAGCACCGTCCCCTCAAGCGGTATGGGATCCCTGCCTCCAAGCTGGTGGTGGAGCTGGGTTACAGCGTTGACTATGAGGACGAAAAAGAGGACTTCGAACCGGATGGGGCGGATACCGTGGAACTGATCAACGGTGAGCGGATGCCTTGGGAGCAGGTCAGGCGGGACGGCATTGATTATATCGCCCTTTACTATGTGAACGAGGAAGGGAAGCAAGTCCGGATTTTGGACGCAGAGCTGGCATGAGTATGGTGATTCAATCCTTTGACCATCTGCACGACAACAGGGTCCTGTGCTATTGCGCTGACTTTGAAGCACATATCCTGCATGTGGATACCCGGACTGAGGCCGGAGAGAACGTATCCGTTCACTTCACCGGCCTGCTGGCCCACTGGTTTGAGAATGTGATCCGGGACAACATCCTCTTCGGCATGGATGAGATCACCGTGGACGGCTTTTTTGAACAGTACAAAGACCTGCTGGGCGGGGCCGTCTCTTACGGCTTTCCCGCCTGTTGCAGCATCGAGGAACTGCGGGAGCGCATGGATCGGGAGCACATCCGGGTATTTGTCAT
>ERZ827037.810-NODE-810-length-38582-cov-12.195889_pt1 | contig 38582 bp, 36 predicted proteins | sample MGYA00519924_ERZ827037 | MGnify/ENA primary metagenome ERZ827037 (study PRJEB31778, sample SAMEA3449250) | human gut metagenome | biome: human gut; feature: human-associated habitat; material: faeces | place: United Kingdom | collected 2010/2012 ...
TGACTGTAACTCAGCTGGCTTTCGCCTTCGGTGGTTCGAATCCATCACTGCCCACAAAAAAGGGGGTGTGTCAAAATCCACTTGTCCCCGTGCTTGACGCGGGGCCGCAAAAAAGCAAGCCTTATCAATCAGATGTTTATATGGCTGGTTTTAATGCGATCCCGCATCAAGCGCGGGAACAGGATAGTTTTGACACACCTCCTTTTTGTTTTAGATTCTTTCGTATCCTTTCTAGAAACTCTTTTAATTTTTCCGTCTCATGATTTGAGATATATTTTGGATCAGATTTTCAACAAAAACCAGCCTCCTTCAAACGAGTCTTTCTCTCTTCCGTCAATTTTCCATTTTTATAATCACGCCGTTGAACAGCACACCAACACCCCAACGATCCTTCCCGGCTATAGGGCCAACGACCATATTCACGATAAAAATTACAAACTGATTGTAGATTCTCTTGCCATAGCTGATCCGGAGACCAGATAAAACCTATTTCATCCAACAACTCGACTCTTTCTTCCGAAATACGGTTCTGCCGACGCATCTTTCTTTGTGTGGAACACCATTCACCCAATTGTCCCTCGGACGATTTTGGGAAGCGGTTATGTTGTGCTAAGAACCGTTTCAACTTCTCATAAGTCTTTGTCCATTCTGTTTCCGGATCTTGGCTCCAGATAAAACCTATTTCATCCAGTTTACGAATACGTTCTTTGGTCAGCTTCCCGCTTTTACGCATCTCGCGTTGTGTGAAACACCAACAAGCAACCGTTCCATCTTTACGTTTAGGCCAGCAACCGTTTGTATCCAAGAATGTTTTCAATGCCTGGTATCCTTGCATCCAACGGGAATCCTGTTGACTCCATTCAAAACCGATCGTATCTAAAAGCAAAATTCGTTCTTCCGGCAGCTTTCCTTGCTTATATGCAACCCGTTGCGTGTTACACCATAGTCCTAACTTTCCTTCTGTCACAGATGGCCAATCTTGCTCTTTATCATGAAAATCGACCAACCGTTCATACATCACCTGCCAAGGTTCCAACTCGGCAAGAATCTCTTCTACACGCAACCTTATATCCGACAAAAAACCCATCGTTTTAAAATCCACAATTTTCTCAAAGCCTTCCGGAGACGACACTCGTGACAGTTTCTCCAAATCCGTAGTCATCACGTCATAGACTGACTTGCCAGACAGGTTATTCACAAAATCCAGAACTACAGGATTCCGTCCCGCTCCTGCATTCAAACAGCGCCCCAGCTGCTGCAAGGTGACAATATAGGATTCCGTACGTCTCAGAAACAGAACTGCATCCACCCCCTCAACATGCAATCCTTCTATTAGCATATTGATGGAAAAAAGAAGGTGTAGCTTATCTGTTGTTTCCCGAAAATCCTCCAATGTTTTCCGGTTCTCCTTTTCGCTTTTTCCATGATGTATTTCAAATACACACGTTCTATATCCAGCCTCGGTCAACCAATTGTTTACCTTCGGTTTCATCTCTTTCAGATGAGAGAAATCTCGGCAAAACACCAATAGTTTATGCACCGATTCAGGCAAAAATTTCCGGATTACTTCAGAGACACCCAAGGCTCCATTAAAATCAATCCGAGCCGCATCCAATTTCTTTTGTATTTTTCTCCGATGTCTGTCAGAGCAGCCGCTACGATCCAGCTTTCGCTGCAAACGGTTTAATTCGCCATCCAAACCGTAAGCGCTTTGGACAAGTACCGGTACCGGCAATATACCATAATACCAGGCTTGAGGCAATGTCAACTCATAAAATAAATTTCCTTCAAAATACAGATCGACGGTATCAATCATCCCTTCCGGCCGAACCGGCGTTGCAGAAGTCCCCAAAACATAAGCTTCCGGATTCTCTTCTATCAGTTCCTGCAGGGCATCTCCCCAAACTTCCGCGCCAAAATGATGGAATTCATCAATCAGTATATGATCTACCTTATGTATTTCGTTTAATCCCCGTCTTCGTGTCAATGCCTGAAAAGTCATGTATTCCACTCCTTCTGCCGGAAAACCGACCGCTCTTCGTATTTCATCCAATATTGTAATACCCGGAGCTATGACCAATATTCTCTCTCTCGGATGCCTGGAAATATACCGGGCTATCAAATAAGACTTTCCCGTACCGGTAGCCTGTACCACTGTTCCGATACGATGCGAAGCAAATCCCTGTTCGATTGCCCTGTAAGCGGCTTCATTATGTGGAAACAACTCTACGTGCCGACCCGATACAAGACTTTCCAGATAGGTTTCATCAGAAACTGTCAGACCATACAATTCATACTCCAATGCCTCCTTAAGAAAACCACCATGAGATACAATCCTAAAATAACGGCATCCATATCTCTTACCTACTTCAGATAGTTCCGCATAATAGCCCGCCATATCCTGACGGGTAAGCGGTGAAGTATTCCATACCTCCTTGACCAACATATCAACAGCACCTACCCTGAAACCGACCAGCAGGTAATCTGCAGATTCCACAACGGAATAACCGGCGGTACTAAAACAAACCGACAGGCTCAAGTCCATATTATTTCTTTATCCGCGCATTCACCACAGTGAATGATTATTCTCAAGTAATGCCTTTAACTGTTGTTGTTCTGTCCGTGTTAAAAGAAGATGCTCCACAGTATCTTCATACACACCTAGCCAGTGCAGGTCAGAACCGACATAGTCATAATATCCATTCTTCAATAAACAATGGGAAACCTGAGCTGCCCTACGGCCGTAAATGCCATGAAGTGACATCAAATTCAACTGAAACTTATATCCTCTGTCCTTCAATACCCGATAATCCTCATCCGCCATATACAGATATCGCTCCGGATGAGCCAATATCGGCGTATATCCGTCCAAAGACAAATCATACAGCATATTCAGAAAATCCGGAGGAGCCGACATATATGAAGTCTCAACCAATACATGTCGGCCGTTCATCACCAGCAAGCCGGTTTTCCGCTGTTTCTCAAAACAGGAGTCCAGCATGTATTCACCCGCCAGCCGAAGTTCAATCCAGTCCGGACAAATACGAGCGAAAGCATCGAAGCGTTCTTTCAGATTTTCCGATGTGTTTTTCTCCAGATCTCCCATTATATGAGGTGTCAAATAAAGTCTTGATACACCGATTTCCTGTAAATATTTCAATATACGTAACGCTTCGACTTCATTGGGTACGCCATCATCTACTCCGGGCAGCAGATGCGAATGCACATCTGTCATGCCCCAAAGCAGATTGGACTGTCTTATTGTTTTTCTCGAGCTAAAAAGGGTTAACATCTCAGATTTGATTTATTAATATCTATTTTTTCCCAATAGTTTCTTACTTAAGTGACCTTAACCCTTACTTATTATTCAATATAATAGTTGTGATCAACGAGGCAATAGAAGCCAAAATAGAGACTCCGGTCAGCCATACACTCATTGAGTTGTTTTGGTTGATAGCGCTTTGGTTTCCTTTCGTCTTATTCGGCTCTACATAAACAATATCATTCTGTTGCAGATAGTAGCAAGGAGACTGGAATATATCAGCCGAACGCAGGTCATGAAACAGGATTGTACGTTTACCGTCTGTCTCACGAATTACGGCTACCCGATCGCGCCGGCCATAAATCGTCAAATCACCTGCCATGCTCAATGCCTCCAACAATGTAATACGGTCTCCCGATATGGAAAAACTACCCGGACGGGCAACCTCTCCCATCACCGATATCTTATAATTCAGAAATTGTACTGTCACAATCGGATCTTTAATCAGATCCTCCTCCATCAGACGCGTCTTTATCAATTCAGTCAGTTGCAGACGGGTCAACCCTTCCACATGTAGCTTTCCTAAAATCGGAAAATCGATATTCCCCTGAGAATCCACCAAATACCCCAGGACCCGTTGTTGACCGGCACTTTCACTACCAACTTGATACGTGACCAACGGCATATTAAACGGCAGTGCCAATTCCGGATTCTTACTGTTTACCATGATAGCCAACAAATCATCATTATGAATGATCACTTCGTACTTCTGCTCGATATCCTGCTGTTTTATAGGAACAACATCCTGCAGATAAACCACTTTCTTATACGAAGTACAAGAAGCCAACAATAATACGGCCAAACAAAAAATTAATTTCAGACTTAATTTTCTCATTTCCTAAAACGTGAATTATTTAATTAATACTTTATTTCGGTTTATATCAGTTTCGTTATGCGATCAATCCGGACTACAGTATCACAATAATCAAGGATACACTGGCGGTGAGTGATAAAAAGCATCGTCCGTTCCGGCAAACCGCGGGTCAGATTTTGCATCAACAATCGTTCTGTTTCGTCATCAAGCGATGAAGTGAACTCGTCAAATAGCAGAACAGCCCCAGGCCTTAAAAGAGCACGCGCTATGGCTATCCGCTGTGCCTGCCCTTCACTAAGTCCGCCTCCCAGCTCTGAGCAGGGTGTATCAAGCCCTTCCGGGAAGTCAAAGACAAAATCGGCTGCTGCCATTTCCAGCATCCGGGCCATCTCCTCTTCGGTAGCTTCCGGATTGCCTAATAACAGGTTTTCACGGATCGTCCCACTCCAAAGACTATTCCCCTGCGGTACATACACTAAATTATTTCGGACAGCAGGGGAAACTTCTACCTCTTCCTTATTATTGTACAGACAGATCCGTCCATTTTCAGGTTGTAATAAAGCCAGCATCAGACGAAAAAGGGTAGTCTTTCCCGCCCCCGTCTCTCCCACTATCGCCGTACGGGAACCTGGTGAAAAATCATGGCTGAAGTGATCCAATATGACACGCCGGCCATCCGGATAAGCATACGTCACTTGCTCCAACCGAATACCGAGGCCGCCCGGCAAGGTCACTGGTTCAATGTCCGTTTCTTCCGAATCGTCTTCCAATTCTATCAGGCGGTCGACCGATGTCATTGCATGTAAAATACCCGGCAACTGTTGTCCCATCTCTACCAATGGTCGCTGAATCTGTCCGACCAATTGCAGAAAGGCAGTCATCATACCGAATGTGATCGTCCCTTTCTGAATACCCTCAACTCCCCAAAGAAAAGCAACGGCATAGCCAACTGAAAAAGCGGAATTAACCATCGCACGGGAATACACAGACAAGCGGCTCCGTTCCATCACCAACCGATAAAGTCCCTGCTGTATTCCATATAGCCGTTGTTCGACCCAGCTTTCACGTTCCAGGGTTTGCACCAGAACCAGATGCTGCAGACTTTCTTGAATATGAGACTGAACCTCTCCGTCTCTCTGGCGGATCTCCGACGTCAAACGCCGGATCCGGACAGCAAACAACCTGGCTATCAATAAACATACCGGCATAATGACAACTACTGAAACCGCCAAAAGAGGTTCCAAATGTGATAAGAAAAGAAAAGCGGCAATAAACTGCACCACGATGGAAACCAACGAAGGAACTACTCGCCCCAAAAGATTGGCAACCACTCGGACATCCTCTCCCAAGCGGTTCAACACATCTCCGCTATGCCTTCGGAAGCGGCCGTCAGGAGTCACCCCCATCAACCGGACTAACAACCGCCTGCGCAGACCGTTTTTCAAACGGACCTCACTCTGGCTTAACAAACGAACATTCAATCCGGCAAGCAGAAGACGAAGTCCTACACAAGCAATCAATAATATTGTATAGAGGCTGCCAGCCAAAGAAGAAACGCCTGTGGCAATATCTACCAGTATTTTGCAGACATACACAAAAAACAGCGATTCACCCACTAACAGCAGCCTTATTCCTGCACTGATCGCGACAGACCGACGTATACCGTCAGATATGTTCCATAGCCAACGAAGGCTGTGCCTATACATAGTTATTTATCTATGCAGCAGAGCTACTTTTATACTATGTCCAAAAGAGAAGAGACTCACACGACCAATCCAATATGGATTCAAACGCAAAATTTTCACTTTCCACCAAATCCATTTTCGAAAGGCATACCATTTACCTGCATAATAATCATTAGGGCGAAACCCTCTCGATGGAGCATAATGCCCAAAATTACCTACAGATAAAACACTATTCATCAAATCTGCGGCTTGTGTCCGACGAAGAGGATTATAACCAGGAAAATTACTCTGAGGCAGCCCCAAATAATCAACAGCTATACACCCGAAAATTTCCCACAGGCGCAACATTCCTAATGAACGAATATCTTTTAAAAGTTGTTCTTTGTCCAGCTTATCCGCGTATGTGTATAGGTAAAGCGTCCAGTCACATATTTGACGTAAGCCAATTCCTTCCATAAGAAAATGTTTTGCCAAATGGTAAAACAGATAACAAGCATCAAACTGAACAGGTGGCAACAACAGATTGCTCCAGTTATACTTTTCATATCCGGCATATCCATTATCCAGATACAACTTTACAAAGCATTGTAAACGCTTATCAACAAAAGGATCAAGTGAATAAGCCGCCAGCCTGTGAAGTTCCACACTCACACCGTTCCGATTGAAATGATAATGCTGCTGGCTCTCACTCTCTTTCCCACTCTTTTCTCCATAAGCAGATACAACCTCACATGCTTTAGTGTATAACGTCTCTCCTATATAGAGATCAATATCCCCACACTGCCGTTGCTCCGGATAACGGTACAACCGGGCAACACCTTGCCCTTTCAGCAGAACCGGACGGATTCCCCGGTCCAGTAACAGTTCCGTCACCTCCTTCAACGTTTGGTTCAGCAACAGATGGCTTTTCCTTATTTTGAATATCTGACTTTGTAACCATTGCGTATCTTTTTTGGATGGACGGCTTTCCGACGGCAGCTTGGCGATGCCGTCTGCCAAAACGCCTAATACGGTCTGCTTACGTCCCATTTCCAAAATGGTCTGCCAGTCTATCGGCTCTTCAAACAAGGAGGTATCCACATCCAAGTCCCACAAACCGACACGCAATAAGGAAAAAAATTGTTTTTCTACCGATTTCATACTTCTACAAGACCGGCATCCAGCCAGGTTTTACAAAGAGAAGTGGCATCTGAAAAGGCCTGCTCTTGCCCGATTCCGTATTTATCAACCAACAGACCGGCCAATACGTCCGCATCAAACTCACGGCCTTCCACTCCCTGCCACAAATAAACGGCCGACTCGTTCAGATGAATCAGCTTATTGAAATCAATTAATTCCAAACTTTCAGCCAATACGATATAATCCCCACACATTTCGCGGAGCATAAATCCTTCTTTTATTTTCATGATACTATTCTATATATCTTCAACAACACTCTTCTCAACGGCAATAGCCTCACCCAAAAAGCAGAAGCCCACCGATAAAAACGATTTCGACAATCGATCACTTTGCCACTACGGATAATTTTTACGACCTTGCCTATAACATCTTCCCGATTACAGGATTCCGTACCATACAGATTACCGTCTCCCATCACTATCAGACAATCACCCTTCTGACGGATCAGACGATGCAACACGTACTGTCTTTTTGAGACCTCACACAACAAAATGTCTCCTTCAGAAACTGCCGTCGGCCTGACCAGATAAACCTCATCCTGTCCCCCACGTATGAAAGGCAGCATGCTGTTTCCCTTTGCCTTAAACACGACCGGCACTCCTTCGGCCAGCAACTCCCGAATGCCTTCAACAAACAACTCGTTCGGTTTCTCTCTGAGCACGCTTATCTCTCATGTATGGTTTGACAACACAAACGGGCTGCCTCCTCATCGGGCAAACATTTCAAATGCAGCAATCGGCAATGTTCCGTTACCGCCACAATTGTCTGATGAATCGCATCTGCCATCTCCCGCTGCCAGCGCATCCCTGAACAGGAAGGAGAAAAAGCTGCGTATGCCTGAATACCTCTCAACCTTATGATTTTATTCTCCGATGCCTGTTCTAACCGTACGACTGCTTTCAAGCGGGCTTGTTTGTTTTTATAACAGGGTGTTTTACCACTCCAGGGTGAACCGTAGATGATTACCTCATCATTCACGAGGCGAATAATCGGATGGTCGTCGTTCAGCAATTCATATCCTTCCAGGTAACGCAACCAGAGTTGGCTATGGGTGCTCTTACCTGTTCCGCTCTTACCTAAAAAGGCATAGCCGTTTCCTGCTTGGATCACCACTGAGGCATGAAGCATTAAGGTATTCAATGTTGTCGTATTCAATATATATAGCAGCTTCAAAGCATTATCAAAGTAGAATTTTGCATTACTCGTCTCCGGTAAATAGAGAGTTCCTATCGTATAATATTTCTCCGTACAAATCAGACAACCCAAAGAATCTTCATCCATTGAAGATGCAAACATAAAACCTTCATTGTCCAACCATAAATAAGGAGGCTCGTCATTGAAGCGACACATATCCCGCCGAACATTCTGCAACGAAGCAATGGTACATTTTTTTATCTCCAATGTAAACAGAAAATCCACTTCTCGCTTTTCCTCAAAAGGAATATAAGGAACAAGCCACTCCACTTCTGATAAATCATCCGGTAACAAAAGTTTAAATGTATGTCCAGCTACGGTATATAAGTAATTCATCTCTATAGAACTTCTAACAAACAATAAATAAGTTTATCATAAACAAATAAAAACCTTGATTGCCGTCCATTACAAACGACAATCAAGATTATGCAAAACTAAATATTAGTTAGAATCAACACTTTCCGACGGATACTTAAACGGACGAACCGGCAATTGGCCTGCATATTCATCAATACTCTGTTCAAATTTCCAATGAGCACCATTAAAAGAATTTTCTAAGCCATGAGAATCACACTTGTAAGCATTCAAAACTTTATTCAAATCTTTTTTCTTCAACTGAATATAAGGTGCATACCAAAGATTATACTTTCCTTCAGGAGATGCTACCGGTTGTAGTTTTTCAACAGTGGTATAACAAGCTTCGAAATCTCCAATAAGTTGTGTTTTTATACGATAAACAACACCTGCTTTTGCATTACAATTTGAATAAGAAGCTTTAATTGGTCCAAATGATTCACCGGCAATACCTCCGCTAAAATCAGCTTTAACTTCACCACAAGAAACACAGCCTACAATCACACCATTATTAGCACCAACAATGCCACCAGCATAACGTCCATCGGTCATCACATTTACCTTATTTGCAGAACAAACCAGAATATCTCCATTGTTTGTTCCTGCAATACCTCCTGAACGAGCCTCATAGTCTCTAAAATTATTAGAGTGTGTAATAGATGCAGAATAGCTATGACAATCAACCACATCACCTTCTACATTACCGACGATACCACCTATAAACATGGCTCCATCTACAGAACCTTGAAAACTACTTCTAGAGATTATGTCTGTACCACCATACGAACGACCGACAATACCTCCAACATTTTCACAACCAGACACTGAAGCTCCTATTACTTCGCATTTATCAATGACTGCACCTGAATAGTTGTCAATAAGTTCCTGATTCATCATACCGGCTACAACTCCTGCATATCCATCATCATCTGTTTTATTGACATCGCCTCTATAACTACTCATAATTACTGGGTTAATGAATTTAATATTGGAGATCTTGACTTCATCTACCTCATCTTTTCCTTCATTTCGATTGACAGGTCCTATCGCTCCAAAGAACCCGACACAATCCAAATCACTGTCTACCTTCAAATTTCGTAATTCTCTTCCGTTACCCTCAAAAGTGCCGACATACGGATGCTCTTTCGTTCCTACAGGAATCCATGTACGTTCTCCGAAATCAAAACTGGCCATCAACTGGCAGTCCAAGTCATAATCACCTCCGTTCACCCTTGAGGCCCACTCATATAATCCATCTAAATTATAGGCATAATAACAACTTTCCGTTGAATCGTTCTCTGCATATTTAAAATCTGTGGGATTGCCATTGCTAAGCGAACTCCATTTCCCTTGCTCTATGACCATTGGAAAATTTAAGTCTTGCTTGCTGATGAGTCCATCTTTATTAACAAATGTAACAATGATTCCATCCTCAAATGTCATAGGAGGTAATACGAAATAATAATATTTTCCTGGATAAATATGATCCTCCGTTTTCATTGAAACACGTGTCGATTTATTTTCTGAAGACTCCAAAACTTTAGCTGCACCACCATTATCCACGTCAATCTCAACATCCCCAGCTAAAAGCTCTCCATTTTTTCCTTCTATAATTATTTCTGTAATTTCTTTTTCTTCACATGCTTCAGATACACTTATTCTAAGCCAACCGCAAGCATTATGTAAAATTATTATTTCATCCTTATTACCTCTTGCCGTTGATAAATTTCCACCAGTATAAAAACTTCCTGGTTCCGGATATTGCTGTGCAGGTAATTCTGTCGTAATTACCCCATTGCTTATTGTCGCATTTTCATTGTATGGGTAAAAGACATAATAGTCCCCTTGCACGTTATTATATCCTTCAAAACGAGTAACCTTCCCTCCATTCTTTGTTATAAAACTTTCAGGTTTTCCTTCGTTGGTAAAAACTCCCAACATGTCATTTGCCGTCCAATATATTTCACCTCCTTCACGCAACATTGTTCGTGTCTGAATTTCACCAATTTCTCCAGCATCTTCCATATCGACAGTCGTAGCATCAAAAGCAACCTGACACATTTTTCCATCATTGACAGACACATCTTCAACGATATTCTCTTCCGTACAAGCAACAGCACTGATTAACAGTGCTGCGCTTAATAAATTAAGATTTTTCATATTAATTCCGTTTAAAATTCTTCTTCCTCATCATCATTAGACCCTCTACGTCCCCATGGATAATCCGGTCCTCCTTCTCCACCACTATTTCCATCTAGAAGAGCTCCTTCCCCCATCATCTCAACCACCTCACATTTGGGTGCTTCATACACCCCAGTTGTGAGCAACTGTTTTTCATTGTCCTTGTTCATAAACTTTAAAAATTTAATAGATTAATAAATCAAACCCGGCTCTTCAGAAAAAGGGCCAGTTCTTATTTCAGTTGTTGTTTCTTAGTTTGTTTAAGTTTAGAGAGGTAGATGATTACCGCTTCTTCTTTTTATCGTCGGCTCCATAACCGTAGCCATAGCCGTAACCATATCCATAGCCGTAACCGTAGCCATAACCACCCAAACGTTTGGTCCCTATACAGTTCAGGACAATCGACATATTATGGAACTGTTTGGTTCGATAAAGACGTTCCAGTTCCGGCAACTGACGACGATCCATTACGCCGGCACGTACTACACAAATTGTCAGGTCAGCCACACGGTTCACAATAGAAGCATCAGCCACTACGCCGGCCGGCACATTGTCGATGATTACATAATCATATTGCGCACGCAATTCGTCAATCAGCAGATCCAGACGATCACTCAACAACAACTCGGCCGGGTTGGGCGGGACAGGGCCGGCATTCACCATATCCAGACCTTCAATCAGGCCGTCTTTCTGAATAATTTCGGATATAGAGTCAACCTTCCCGGACAGGAAGTGAGTCACCCCTTTGCCCGTATGTGCTGTACGTCCGCTCAGCGTTCCCTTACGGATATCCAAGTCGACTAGTACCACCTTCTTGTGCATCAGTACAAGACTGGCAGCCAAGTTAGACGACACATAGGTCTTTCCGGCCCCCGCATTCAAAGAAGTAAAGACAATCACCTGTGTTTTTTTCTCTTTTACCCGCATGAAATCCATATTCGTACGAATAATACGGAAAGCCTCCGATACGGCATCGCGGCTACCGCTCCGAACCACCAGTTTCTCTTTGTCCTTCTTGCTCTGCATCGGGACTTCCCCCAAGAACGGTATCGTAGTGGCGTCCTGTATCTCCTTTCGGGTATGTACCTTCGTATCCATTGCCATCAACAGCCATAGGATTCCTGCCGGTATACAACAACCTATCGCCAAAGAAGCCATCAATATCATTTGCGATTTAGGCGATACAGGGCTACTGCTCCCCATTGCCGAATCCAGGATACGGGTGTTGCTTTCCGTGATAGCCTGCGACAAGGCATTCTCCTCCCGCTTGTTCAACAGATAGAGATACAACTCTTCTTTGATTTTCTGCTGGCGTTCAACAGTCAACACATACTTCTGCTGTGAAGGAACGGCCGCAATACGTCTGGCGGTCTGTGCCTCCTGCATTTGTATGTTCTTGATGTTAATCTCCAGCCCTTTAATCAAATTATCTACCGAACGGATAATGGATTGCTTCATTGCACTGAGCGAATTGTTCAAATCCATTACCACCGGGTTTTTATCGCTGCTGTTTGCGATAAAATTGTCACGCTTCAACAACATCTCGTTATAAGTCGAGATCTGCTGCTCCACCTTCATATCGGTAATCGTATTGGCCGGTATCAGTTCAAGCGCCTTCTGCGGATCTGACAAGTAATCGCGGATGTATTTAGCAACAGCTACCTGGTTTTCCAAACTCAAACCTTCTTGTTTGTACTGGCTGGTATTCTGCAAGTACATGCCGGTTTCCGATTTGATGTCGGTCAACTGGTTTTCCCGTTTGAACGTTTCGATATTGGCATCGACACTTCCCAGTTCCTGTTCGATGATAACCAACCGGTCGGCGATAAATTCCGACGTACTGACCGTTACCCGGTTCTTATCTTCAATCGCATCCTCGTTGTAAACGGCAATCAATGTATTCAGGACATCCTCCGCACGTGCAATCGAAACATCCGACAAGCTCAGATTAATGATGGTAGACATCTTATCCGCCAGTGTACTTTGCAAAGCCGACTGATACCGTTTAGCGACCGATTTCAATCTCGATTTCGTTACCTGAATCGGTACATTATAGTAATTGTCCGCGTAATAGAGGCTTGGTACCACTACAACACGCCCCACCGGAGTCTGTACGGTATCATTCAAAGCTACGTCCTGAGCTTTCTTGATTTCAACCCGCTGACCATTACTGTCAGCCGTAATAAAATCCGAAAGCCGTACCTTCTCCTTGGAGAGCGGGGTCACCTTTAAAGCGAACGACTGCGACTCCTCCGTTTCCGGAAAAGACAAGACCACCGGAGAATGAGTGTACAGCTCCACCGTGCGCAAGCCGCGTTTTACCTGGTAGCTCACATCCAGATGCAGGCGGCGGGCTACCATCTCCATCAGCCGGTAGGCCTTGAAGACGATAACCTCATTATCCACATTTCGCTGCAAACCGAACATATCCAAATCGGTAAAACCATAAGTCGTGGCAGCACGGCTCTTGCGCTGCTCCTCTTTTACCAGGACCGAAGCGGTACGTGTATACACCCGGGGAGCTTGAAGCAGGTATAAATAACCCGCTCCCACACAAAGGATGACGGAGAGGACAAACCAGTACCAGTTCGCCTTGAATATCTGGAACAGGTCCCATAAATTCAAGGTACTTTCTTCTTCTGTTCTGATATTGTTTTCGGGATTGTATTCCGTACTCATATTTTTATCGGATTATTTTTCAATAGCGAAATTAACTGTCTGATTTTCTTCCATATTGTCAGATACAGCCCCCATATCCTTCACACGTACCACCAGACGCGACGGTTCTATCGAATAACGGTTAATCAAGATATTTCTCACCCGTTCGGCACGCTTGCGGGCCGTCTTGATATCAGTCTGGTAGCTGTTACCGATCACCGCGATCTTATAACCTGCATGTTCTTCCATAAAGTGGGCCGCCTCAAAAATATTCACCTGCTGCAACTCTTCATTATAAGTATCTTTATCCGGGAAGAAGACGACAGCCGGAATCAACAACTCACTGCCTGTAGCGGCATGTGCAACAGTACGATGGACAGTCTTCGAATGTTCAGTAAACTCACGGCGTATCTTCGTCACGCTATTGTTCAATGCTGCATACTGATCTGATGGAATAAGGCGTACCACACGGAATCCCTGCTTGCCAATGCGCCACTTCAAGCCAACCAAACCGGAGAAGAAGGTATCGAACTGGTTACCTTTACCAATCTCGCCATCGAATGTCGCACTGGTAATAGAAGTACCGATTTCCGCATTGATAGCCAGACGGTCTGTTATATTATATCCTGCAATAGCACCCAGACGCAAAGCAATCTTGTTCTCCTTACCCATACCATGCCAACGCATATTATAAAGGTACCCCAAACCAGAATAAGCCTCGAAGTCCCAACGACGGTCGAAACGCTTCTGCTCATGGAACAAGTTATACAAGTCGAGCATCAAATCCAGATTCACTTCCAGATATTTCATCTTTTGCTTGTAGCCATCCTTCGTATCGACTCCCTGCGATTCCAGATATTCACGTACCGGATCTTGTCCATCGCTCCAGTTAGCATACTGCTTGTAAATACCCGGAATACCCGTATTCCAACCCGTCAGACGCATACCACCGAAACTCAAACGGAGACTCAGATTCGGATTCAAATCCTTTCCGATACCGAGCAAAAATCCCGGAGACAGACGCTTGCCAACAGACAGATGGTTATCCTCTTCGCCACACATCACACGACCGGCAAACGAACCCTGTATATAGAAATTGCTCCAGAAAGGGGAAACATATCTCGTCTTATAGTCCACTTCAAGCGTATCCATCATAATAGTAGACTCTACGCGTTTTTTTTGTGCATATCCCCCTGCCGACACGGCTGCCAGGAGAAGTATCAATATTATCTTTTTCATCCTTTTACTTATTTTCTGTTTCGTCTTCGATTATTTCCATCACTACGGCACGGTTCCAGCGGTAGTCTTCTTCGTAAGCTCGTTCGATATCCCCTTTCGCAGAAGTCTGCAAACGGTCAGGGTCGATATTGAACTCTTTCACCAGACAATCCTTCACGGCTTTTACACGGCGTTCACTCAACTTCATGTTGTAAGCCGGATAGGCAGTTTCTTTATCGGCATAACCGCTCAGTTTCAATCTCGCCTTCGGATGTTCTCTCAAATAATCGACAACCAGATGGATGTTCGTCATCTGATCTTCTTCAATCGTAGACTGGTCAATCAGGAAACGAACAGGAAATTCAGTTACCAGTAATTCCGGTTCGGCTGCCGGTACTTCAACCACAACAGGGGCTGGCGTGTAATAAACGCTTTCCAGCACAACCGGATTCACCTTTGTATAACGGTTGAATTTCTGTCCTCCGAACTTATAAGTGATACCGATGCTCAGACCGCCGTAGCCTTCTACGGTACGGTTCTTTTTAGAAGAAAAACCACCAATCTGCCCGTCAAAAGATTCATCAACGATAGTTCCTTGCAATTCGGCGATCAATGAAAGTTTGTCGCTCAGCTTCACATCCAACTGTGCACCGGCATTCAATGAGAATGAGTTATCCGGAGTGATTCCCTGTTTCTCAAATGTGTGTGAAAAACCGGGCCCCACGAAGAGATAGAAGTTGACAGGTTTCTCGTCTCTGGTGAACCAACGGACTACATTGCTCATTAAATTAAACTGGAAGTCCATGTAGGCGAACTGGCGGTGAAACCAAGTTTCTCCATTTTTCTCTGAGAAATAAGGCTTAGCTTCTTCAGGAATAACCGTATGGTCAGGAACTTTATCGAACATATTATAAAAATGAAATGGATAAGAATGTCCGCACAATTTTCCGACCCCCACCTGAAAACGGAATGCCCACAACGGAGAAAACCATTTACCTACTGAAATCTGCCCCATCGGCTGCATACGCTTAATAAAGCTTTCATACCCTCGATTCGCCTCTGCTGCCAAGCCATTCATTCCAATCGCTCCACTGATAAACCAATTGGAAGAACGACTTCGACCGGCCACAACAATGTCTGTCGAATCGCCCAGTTCACTGATAATTTTGTCTAGTTGGGCCACCCGAACGGTGTCTGTTTTGACCTCCTGTGCCCTCATTGCATACGGCAATGCGAGCAAGAGTGCTCCAATACAAACTACTTTTTTTACCATACTATTAGTTTTATGTTAGATAATTTTTTAGGCCGGAACAGCCTTTTACCAGGCTATTCCGGCCAACTTAATCAAATTCAAATTAATAAATCGTCCTCTCCCAGCGGCGTATAAGGGCCGTCTTTCACTTCGAACAGTACGGAACCGCTTTCCAGCACTTCCAGCGTATGCCATTGGCCCGCAGGGATATGCACACCGTAGTCACCCGTCAGAGGGTCCAATACAGTCGATTCGGTTTCTTCCTTGGCATCGTTGTAGAACATCACCCGTATCTTCCCTCGCAACAGCAGGTAGGTTTCCGACGTATGCGGATGCCGGTGTACTGGTAATACCGTTCCCGGCTCCAATGCGTTCAGCAAGCGCTGCGCTTTCGCTTCTAAGGAACCGTGGAAATTATGATTCATACGCAAGCGAGGCGATTCCTTCGCTTGCGCTGTGACTCCGTTCAATAGATTTGTGTCGATTCGTTGCATCTTGTCCTTCGTTTTAATATTTTCTCCAAACCATCTTGTTCACAACACCCGTATAGCTCTGGATCAGCTTGACAACCTTCACCGAGACATTCTCATCCACGTAGTTGGGAACGGGGAGTCCCAAAGCGCCGTCCCGATTCATCTCGACTGCCACATCCACTGCCTGCAACACCTGTTCGGTCGTGATACCGGCCAGGATGAAGTTACCTTTGTCCAATGCTTCCGGACGTTCCGTACTGGTACGGATACATACAGCCGGAATAGGATTGCCGACGGAAAGGAAGAAACTGCTTTCTTCCGGGAGCGTGCCCGAATCGGAAACGACGGCAAATGCATTCATCTGAAGATGGTTGTAATCATGGAATCCTAACGGCTGATGCTGGATCACACGAGGATCGAACCGGAAACCACGCTGTTCGATGAACTTCTTGGAGCGGGGATGACAGGAATAAAGGATCGGCATATCGTACTTCTCCGCCATAGCGTTCACCGCGTTCATCAGGTGGAAGAAATTGGCTTCCGTATCGATATTCTCTTCACGATGGGCGGAAAGCAGGATATACTTACCTTTCTCCAATCCTAAACGTTCGAGAACGTCGCTCGCCTTGATCTGTTCCAGGTTATCGTGCAACACCTCCGCCATCGGCGAGCCGACGACATAGGTACGCTCTCTCGGCGTTCCGGCGGCATTCAGATACCGGCGTGCATGTTCGGAATAACACATGTTGACATCGGCCGTCACATCGACAATACGCCGGTTTGTCTCTTCCGGAAGACATTCGTCGAAGCAGCGGTTACCGGCTTCCATGTGGAAGATCGGGATATGCAAGCGCTTCGCTCCGATCACCGAAAGGCAGGAGTTCGTATCGCCAAGCACCAGGACCGCATCAGGTTTCACCTCGACCATCAACTGATACGACTTGGCAATAATGTTGCCGATCGTTTCCCCCAAGTCTTTCCCTACGGCATCCAGATAATAATTCGGAGCACGAAGGCCCAAATCATCAAAGAAAACCTGATTCAATGTATAATCATAATTCTGCCCGGTATGCACCAGGACCTGATCGAAATATCGATCGCAACGCTTTATCACGGCAGCCAACCGGATGATTTCCGGACGGGTACCGATTATAGTCATTAATTTTAGTTTGTGCATTTCTCTTCTGATGGTTTATCGAAGAGAATGATTTTCTTAGAATAGTGTGGATAATTTCTCTTTAATATCACGTAAATCCTGTCTGGTATCCATTATTAAAGCGATATAGAGATTATCTCCTTCTATAAAATAATAGATTTTACTTCTTTTATTGACAATTACAAAACGATATTGACGATTACCAGTAGCCAAATCCGAATCAACCTTTCCCATATACGGATTCATAGCTAATAAATCTGCTTGCTTTTTAATCATTTGCCACACTTTATGAGCTGACCTGTCTCCTGTTCTCAGCCGGATATAATAAAGTGTTTCAGCAAAACTCTTTTCTGCAGGGGATGTCCAAATTACATCCATCCCATCTCTTTTCCCAAGTTATCCATAACCTCCTGAGTAGAACGGAAATCACCCCGCTCATGAGCTTTAACTGCGTAATTAGCTGATTTATCCAATATATCTTGCAGCAACTGCACTTCCGGAGTTCCTTTTGAAGCCAAGTTTTTAACATACTTATAAACCTCAGACAACTTTTCTTGATCCAAATTTATAAGTTCCTTAAAAATATCAACTCTCAAAGTATCTACACTCAGGGTATTCATGTCGTTTTATATTTTTCCTTTTTTACAAAAGTAGTAAATCATTTAGAATAATCATTCTCTCTTCTTTATTTAACATTTACACTTCTTCAAAATAAGTATCCGGGCGGTTCGGATCGAACGGTTCGTTGGCCCACATGAAGGTCACCAGCTCTTCGGTGTCCGAAAGGTTGATGATGTTGTGGGTGTATCCGGGGATCATTTCCACCACTTCGATCTTCTCGCCACTGACCTCAAAGTCGATCACCTCGTCCGTCCCGATCTTACGCAGCCGGATCAGGCCGTGACCGCTCACCACCACAAACTTTTCATTCTTGGTGTGGTGCCAATGCTGTCCCTTGGTTACGCCCGGCTTGGAGATGTTCACCGAGAACTGGCCCCTGTCCGGCGTACGGATGATCTCAGTGAAGCTACCCCGGTCATCCGTCTTCATCTGTACCGGATAGATGAACTTCTCTTTCGGTAAATAAGACAGATAGGTCGAATAGAGCTTCTTCGTGAAAGGATCACCCAGATCGGGTACACCTAAGTTACCCGGCATCTCTTTGAATGAATAAAGCAGATCAACAATACCTCCTAACGTAATCGTATGAACGACTGGTACTGCACAATAATCTCCTTCATGATGTTCATTACCAGATAAAGCGGCAATCAATTCGTCTACTACATCATCCACATAAACCAGATTCATCACCACACTCGGATCATTCACCCGGATAGGCAGATCATTGGCTATATTGTTACAGAAAGTAGCCACCGCACTGTTATAGTTCGGTCTGCACCATTTTCCGAACACATTCGGGAAACGATAAACCAATACTTTCGCCTCGGTTTCTTTCGCATACTCGAACAACAGGTTCTCTCCTGCCCTTTTCGATTCGCCATACGGATTATCCAATGCCGCCTGCGTAGATGATGAGATCATCACCGGGCAAGTATTGCTATACTTTTTCAATGTATCCAGTAAAGTAGATGCAAAACCGAAGTTACCCTTCATAAATTCCACCTGATCTTTCGGACGGTTCACACCCGCCAGGTTAAAGACGAAATCTGCTTTCTTACAATAGACATCCAACTCAGCCGGATCGCTGTCTATATCATATTCGAAGACCTTTAGATCAGTTCCCGAAACAGGATAATTCCGCGCTTTCCCCGATTGGATATTATGAAGTTGGGAAACAAGGTTTCGACCGACGAATCCTTTGGCGCCAGTAACTAATATGTTCATTACATTTTTTATATCAAAGATTGTAGAAAAAGATCCAATCCGATGACTTCTATTTTAGGAAACGGACATTCTTTCAACACATCAAAATGCCGGTCCTCCGTCACAATAAATTTCGCATTTGCAATAACCGCACAATCTACGAACTTATTATCATCCGGATCAGACTTTATTAAATTAAACTTGTAATAAGGAGTAAGAAAACAAGTGTATGGATTATTCAAAATAACATCTATGGTCAGTTTAGCAACCTCTTTTCCTGCCAACCGTTCTAAAATTTCTTCATATTCGTCAAGGATCTCTCCGGACACACACAATTCATTTGTTCCATCCAAAAAGGATTGCCAGATGCGATGATACCGGCTCCGACCTGGAAGACTTTGAATCAAGCAGTTTGTATCCAGAACGATTTTACTCATTTTTCAAATCTGTACGAAGATGTTTAGTCCTTAACTCATCCAATTTCTCTTGATTCAAAACACCTGAATCCCAAAGTTCATTCAAACGTTTATCCAACTTCTGTGAGAAATACCTGGTCAAGACCTCTTTCACTTCCAAAAGCTTCTCTTCCGAACCATCAAAAGCGAACAATTTTAACAAATGCTGTTGTACAGGATTAAATATCGTATTTTCCATACTTATATTATTTATTCATCCACAAATCTACATACAAAGATAGACTTATTTTTCAAACAAACAATATTCTTACTTTCCTATCAAAGATCATTCGCTCCTGATCTCTCTCGGTTTTGCCCGTTCGATCAAACCGAGATCTTCCTGAATAAAACGTAGGCGGAGTAATAGTTTTTTCATTCCTTCGACATCCAGACGAGTCGTGTTATGGCTGTGATAGTCCTCGATCTTGGACAGGCATTCGCTTCCTTCGGTGAAGAACTTGTCGTAGTTCAGATCGCGCGTATCGCAAGGGATACGGTAATAGTCGCCCATATCGATCGCTTTCGCCATCTCCTCGCGTGTCACAAGGGTTTCGAACAGTTTCTCACCATGACGCGTACCGATCACCTTCACCTCCGTTTCCAGGTACTTCGGATCGATCTGAGCGTAGGTCTCTTTCAACGCCTCTGCCAAGACGGACAGAGTGGCTGCCGGCGCTTTCTGTACGAACAGGTCACCGTTATGCCCATGCGTAAACGCATAGACCACCAGGTCGACCGCATCATCCAGCGTCATCATGAAACGCGTCATCTCCGGGTCGGTAATCGTGATCGGTTTACCCTGTTCCATCTGTTCCACCCACAGAGGGATCACAGAACCCCGGCTCGCCATCACATTCCCGTAGCGCGTGCAGCAGATCGTCGTCTGCGCCCCCTCGCCCAGCTCACGTCCTTTGGCGATCGCCACTTTTTCCATCAACGCTTTGGAGATCCCCATCGCATTGATCGGGTAAGCGGCTTTATCCGTTGAAAGGACCACCACATTCTTCACGCCATGCTCGATAGCCGAAAGCAGCACGTTCTCCGTCCCTTCCACATTCGTACGGGTCGCTTCCATCGGAAAGAACTCACAACTGGGAACTTGTTTCAAGGCTGCTGCACTAAAAACATAGTCCACACCCCGCATCGCCACATCCACAGATGTCTTATTACGCACATTCCCTATATAGAACTTCACTTTAGGATTTTGCAACTGATGACGCATATCGTCCTGCTTTTTCTCATCACGGCTAAAAATACGGATCTCCTTAATATCCGAATCCAGAAAACGCCGAAGAACCGCGTTACCGAAGGAACCGGTGCCTCCGGTGATTAGGAGGACTTTGTCTTTGAAAATGCTCATATTATAGTTATTTGTTAATTATTTAATGATCTCAAATAGGATTCATGCAAATGATAGTATCGTTTCATAAAAAGTAAATAGCTCCCACACAACACAACCAATATCATTACCAGATATAGCCAATGATTCATCGGTAACAGAATCAAACCAAAAGAGACGAGCAATTGTAACATCATATAAAATGAAGAGACAACGGCATGCGGTATTCTCAATTCGTTCGCCATCAACTGATAGGCATGTTTACGATGTGCTTTCCCCAGGTTTTCATGCAACAAGATGCGGTGGCAGATCGTTAATACCGAATCCACTCCATACAAAGCAAGGAATGCGATATAAGTAAAATCCCCGGTCTGCAAGATTAATTTTCCAAGTGCAAATACAATAATAAAGGCGATGCTCAACGAACCCACATCTCCTGCAAAACACTTCGCCCGTTTACGGAAGTTGAAAAAACAAAAGACCAGCAAACTCAGTAACGTTACCCACAGAAAATTCGCATCAATAAACGATATTTTATGGTTAAGATATATTAGAGGCAATAAAACCGCTATGGAATATCCCCCTGTAATACCATTAATCCCATCCATAAAATTATAAGCATTCGAAATCCCCACACAAACGATAAGAGCCAAGAGGATCATCCACCAACTCTGCCAATTAAGAATGCCGAACTGATAGAACATCAAGAACATCGCCACAAACTGCACGACCAAACGTACACTATCCGGTAGGGAACGAATATCATCTATAAAACTAACAGTAGCAACCAACGTCACCCCAATCAGGAACCACGGATATTGAAACCCAAAGAAAGCACTCCAAATCCAAGCTCCGATCAAGAAGATGATGCCACCACCACGCAAAACCACTTGCTTATGCGAACTACGTTCGTTGGGTTTGTCAATGATGTTGAAGTGGTCGGCGATGCGGAAATAAAGGAGTTCAGTAATTAGTAAAATAAAAACAATAGTAATCAACATATTAAATTTTGTAATTAGTCAATACATCCATTGGCTCCCAACCTAATTCTTTACGAGCTTTTTCATTACTAAAAGTTAGACTTTTCATCATCTTTTCCAATTTGTAGCTATTGATAGGTGCTTTGTTTCCTAACAAATCACCCACTTTAGCCATACACCATGCCATCCAATAAGGTATGTTCAATGGCTTACTCTTTCCTAGCTGACCAGCGACAGATTCCGCAATCTGTCCGAAAGAAGGTTGAAAAGTATCACATATATTATAAATCCCCCCCTTAACTGCTATTAACGGAAGAATATGGGCAATATCTTCAGCCATGAGAATACTTTTCACCACTTTTCCTCCAGCGATATTCATATAAAAACCTCTCCTCACTCCATTAACCATCGTACCCAAATTACCCGGTGCATTTTTCCCGGCTAATAGCGAAGGGCGAAGTATTCCTAATACGACATCATGCTTCTTACACCAATCCGTTAAAAACTCTTCAGCCATAATCTTACTCTTGGCATACGGAGAGTCACCATCTAACGGATGCTCCTCCGTGATCAAATCACCCGACTCGCATCCATAGACAGCCACCGTACTAATAAACACTAAACTCTTAGGCACGCCTACTTTCTCTAAAGCAGTACAAAGATTGACAGTGCCTTGATAATTCACATCAAAGAACTGCTGTTTCTCAGCCTCCGTTTTAGGAATCACATGCGCTTTTCCAGCCGCATGAAGCACCACATCAAAATGTTTACTCAATACAGGAATCTCTTTCGCTAGATTGATCTTAATCTCATCCTCCGGAGTAATTCCACAGGTTGTCACAACATAATCGACTTCTAGAATCGGTTTGATAGTCCTCCCTAAAAAACCTGTTCCACCTGTAAATAACAGATTTTCCATTTATATCAAGTTTAAAAATTTATTCAAGATTATCTCTTTAGAATAGTCACGAACCGCTAATTCACGAGCTCTCTTCCCCATCTGAGCCAACTCCTCTTTATTCCAAGTTTCCGGCCATCCACAATAGCCGATTCCCTTTTCACGAACCAGTAAATCTATCTCACTCTCTTTCGGTCCCAAGAACATCACAGGTCTTCCAGAGGCTAAAATATTGTAGGTCTTACTGGGGACCCCCAATCCATACATACCCTCTTGTAGCGTAACAACTGCGATATCACAAGCAGCGAGCACTTCATTTTGCTGCGAACGAAAATAAGGGCCATGAAAAAATACATTTGGTTGTTTCATTTCTCGCAACTTCTGCTCCATTGCCCCCGTTCCATATAAATGAAACTCCACTCCGTCCGGCAATTGTTCAATGACACGATTCAAACCCTGTACTCGACCAATATTCCCAGCATACTCCAACACGATTTTCCCACCAGGAAAAGGCCTAGGTTGAATACCATCAATATCTGCCCAGTTCTCAATAATAGCGATCTCAGAGTTTCCAGAAAAAGAAGATATCTTGTCCTGCATCACAGCCTTCATGTCACGACCAAGAACAATCAACCGATCTGCCTGGCTATAGGCTTTATCAAACAACCGTTTAAAACATCCATAGGCAGGCAACTTAATTCCTGCGGGGATCGTATTCTCTGGAAAGACATCATGAACCAAAATATTCAGCTCAAACCCAACCTTTCTCTTCAGTCTACTCATCAACAACACCAAGGGGGCTGGATTAGTAACCATCAGCACCTTGTCATCCTTCCGAATCCGCTCCTTCGCCTGCTTCAACAGTCTATAGCTCATCATCAAAAAGCTCAAACTCTTGCCTTTCGTTGTATTCTTATCCCCATCAACACCACTGACACGCAACACCTCTATATTTGGATCAATCCTAAACTTATTATCCTTATCCAAAGGCTTACGTTTGTCATAAATCTCCGGACCACAAATCACCTTCACCTGATACTTGTTTACAAAAGCGTTAGCAATTTCTCCTAAAATATAGGCCGTAGAGGTCTCATCGGGAGGGAATAACTCAGTTACGATCCAAAGATTTTTAAGATTTCGTCTCATTGCACTAATAACGACTTATACAAAGAGATTGGCCATCCCTTATAAATTCGTTTCCTAATATAATTAACATACAAAAAATCAATGCATTAAGATCTACAATTTTAAAATCGTTCTAAATAGATTATTATATACTTTATAATAAAATGATTTTTCAAACTCTTTGCGACACTCTGACGAAAAACTATCAATATTATCAGCTATACGCTTCAATGCATTCACAATCTGTTCTTTATCCTGATTATTGTCTATTACAACAACATTAGCTCCATCGTGAGTAAACTCATTCATGTTTTTTCTTAGGACTATTGCAGGAGTTCCAAACATAAAACTTTTAGCTAAAACACCACTTTGAGTGGTACGAGCATAAGCATTCCAAATCGCAAATGAACTAGCGTAATATCTATTAATCTCTTCATCTGTCATTGGTTGTCCCTTATGAATAAAAACTCTATGATGATTCCTTAATGAATCAGGAACTACAAATTCACTCTTCGTTGCTATAAGAAAGTTATATGCTTTCAATCTATTATTTTCAACAGCCCACTCTACGAATTCCAAGAATTCCTGAAAAGAGTGATCGGCTGCAACTGTACCTATATAGCTGAAATTCTTTTTCAATAATTGCTTATGTCTTTGTTCTCTTTCATCAGAATACATCAATGGCAAATAGTAATAATTCTTATTCTTGTAAAGAGAATTCTCTTCATAATATTTCACAGCCTTATGAGAAGGTATCAACACCATATCACTCCATTTAACAGTCAAAGCACTTATATGATCAATTACCCAAAGTCTTGCAAGATATTTAGCTGAGAATCCAGCATTCTTGTAAACTGACAAAGGAGCTAATGGCTCATGAAAAATATATACTATTTTTGTTCCCTTTCTTTTTAATTTCCAAATCAAAGGTAAATTTTTTTCACTTGGAAATAAGAATATCGCCAAATCTGCCTTCGGACAATTATCTCCGCCAAATAGGCTCAAGTTACTTTTTTGTGGTAAAAAAGGCACGAACTTTTTATTAACGTAATAAACTGATTCATAACCCAGATCTTCACATTGCTTATAACTTGCAAGCATATGACTAACATGTCCCGGATTAAAATTCAATGAAATAATAAGTGATCTCATTATCACTAATTTTTTCTATTTTGTAACAATTGGTTATACAAATCCAAAAACTTCTGAAATTGTTTACGAGAGTCAAACATTTGCAACACTCGCTCTCTACATAATTTAGCCATATTTTCCTTATTCAACTTCCTTAAATTCGGGATAATATCTATCACTTGATAATAATCTTGTACGACAAATCCTGTACGCTCATCAACTATCTCCTCTCCTGCTGTACCCTTTAGAACTATTGCCGGAGTACCACAAGCCATTGCTTCTGCTGTAACCAATCCAAATGTCACATCTTTATTTTGATTGAACAGCACATCCGATTTAGTATATAATTCCTGTAACTGGCTCAAATTCTCTATCTTCTTAAAACCTACAATATTTGCTGGAATTTCCCTCAATTGTTCATCATTAAGTCCAACCATTACTATTTGACAGTCCACTGGCAATCGTTTACTTAATTCAATAATATCTTTATAACCATTCGCTTGCGTCCAGCGTGTTGCAATAACCATTATTGAAAACTTGCTCCAATTAACTCCTGACACCACCGAATGTTCAGCAACGTATGGCTTAAACAAACTCGTATCAATACCATTGCTAATAACTTGTCTATTCAGTGACTTCATCATAGACAAAGCAACATACCTACTAAGCCAGTCTGATACCGGAAGTAATGTTACATTAGGTAGATCTGCATACAAACTCGCTTTCAATCTCCAATTAGATCTTGACCGATCTAACATGGATGACGGATATTGGCTCAACATCGGGCAATGATTACAACCTGTTTTCCACTTGTCACAAATGTTCTTTATATATGAACAATGCCCCGTCATGAGCCAAAAATCATGCATTGTGATTACTGTCGGGATATCATGCGCCTTGAGATATTTAAACAACATTGGGAAATTCACATAATATCCATGAAGATTATGTATGTGAACCACATCCGGTTTAAGCACGTCTAATTTCTTTAAAAATCTTTTAGTTGCCCACTTAGACATTAAACCATGCAGATCGAAAAAACGTGTTGCAATTGCATGCGTATAAACTTCTAATGACGATCCTATTTTTATTAAATGAGATTTACTATCTCGTGCTTCTCTACCAAATGCTATATAACTCTCCCAACCTTGGGATATTGCAAATAAACCTAATTGTTCAACAATACGACCTGTAGAACCTGTGTTAACCACACTATTTATTTGAAGTAATTTGGGCATAGTCCTATTCTTTACCGTATAATATTCTTTCGTGTTCCTTTATTTGCTCTTCTGTAAAACGCATTCGTAATATTTTAGCCGGTACCCCACCTACTATACTATAAGGTTGAGTTGATTTATTGACAACAGCTCCGGCAGCGACTATGCAACCTCTTCCTATCGTAACTCCTTTTAAGATAGTAGTATTCATTCCAATCCAGTTATCCCCCTCGATAATAACATCTTGATCATTTTCAAAAAGCTTCTCATCGTCACCTATCGTATCAACAAACCTTCCTACCACATCAGTTCTATGATCTCCTCCTCGAATGCTCACATGAGGCCCGAATACAACATGATTACCAATTACTATTTTACTTCGTGAGGCTATAAAATCCGCATGATATGCAATATGAACATCATTGCCTAAATACATATTCTTATAAAAGAAGACGCTATCCAAAGGGGAAAAGAATACATTTTTGCCACAACTACCAAATTTCTTTTTATAATAGGACATGTATATCTTATTATATAACCTTTTAAAGAGTAGTACTATATCTATCATTTTTTAAGAACAGAATTAAAGACTTTCATTTGAAAATATGGATTCCATTGCTCATCAATTTCTTTGAAACAAGCATTTCTTACTTCCAATCTCTTACCGGATTTATTGACAAACCAATTTTCAATAGATAAAGCCAAGGAATCTATTGAGCCTTGTTCAAAAAAATCTCCTGTTTCACTTCTTCGTATAGCCTCAAATTCCGGCATTTGATAAGCAAAATTATTATGGGTAATAACAGGAGTTCCAAACATCATTGAATGAATTGCCGTCAAACCTACATTACCAGGAGACACACACAAATCTGCATGATAAACCAATTCAGCATTTACTTTTTCATCATAACAAGCTCCATAGAACCACACCTTATCAATCATTTCCAGCTCTTTTACAAATTGCTCCAACGACTGACGCACCGAACCATTACCTATCAAAACAAGATTAAACTTTTTCCCTGCCTTTGTCAATTTACTTATAGCTTTTAATAGCATATCTAACTGCTTAATGGGAGTAAGTCTGCCTATAAAAACGATAACAGGATTGTCATTATTAAAATGCTCCTTATATACGGAAGACTCGTTAATACTATTCCTCAAAGTCAATTGAACATCGTATGATAATGAATTATGAAGCACATGCAGATTTTCTGACTTAAAACCTTTAGAGACCAATTGTTTCTTGGCATAGTTGCCATATAAAAATAAACCATGAGCTAATTTCAAGAAAACCTTCTTAACAATTGCTTCAGATTTTGACTCTTTTCCATACCAACCATGTGTCCAAAAATATATTTTTTTTGATGGATAGAATATTCGCAATAATAGACAAAGAATCCAAATACTGATGCACATGGGTGCACCAATCATTAGATAAGCATCAAAATCATTACGTTTCCATAATCTGCCAATTAACCCCTTCATTTGATAAAAACGACTGAGAAACTTACGATGTTCAAGCACAGAAGCTTGATGGAGCTCTTTTATATCGAATACATTAATATCATTATCTTCTTTTTCGAAATACCATTCACAAACATATTCTTTATCTATTTCTTTATAGATTTTCTCTCTGTAAAGTGAAGGTATATTAAAAATGCAACAAAGCTTCATATTATTATTTGATCAAATCATTAACATCAACAGCATATAATTGACGAGTACCTTCATGAATAGAATCAAATAACACCCACCGTCCGTCTCTTGACCAACGTGGATGCAAATCGCAATGCAACCCACTTCTTGTAAAAGCCAAATCTTCAGGAGTAATACTACTCAAAATCTTAGGATCCACTCTTTCAAAAAAATTATCTTTCAAAGACATATCCGGTCTGTCAAATATCATTTTAAATAGCCCCAAGTCCATTCTATGGTTCTCACTAAATTGGTATAACATTAAAGTTCTAATGCCTTCAGAGTTCGGATAAGTATCATTTACACACCAATCACTATTCAATGGATTAGTCATCGGGTGTCCATCTTCAACAATTAAGCCTTGGGCAAAAGGAGTAATAGCAGGTTGTTCAGAATCTTTTATCAGAAGAAAACTTTTTCCTGAGTTGACAACTCCTCCTGCGCTACCATAATTAAGTATAGACTTAACTACCTTTTTGGCTAATCGCATAGGCTTTTGCATCAATGGATGGCTTAAAATAGGATTATTTCTAATGGCATCTATTGAACTATTTGCTCTTCCGAAGATATAAATAGTGTCATCACTCTGCCAATCAAAATGACTGAGAAAACCTTGAGCTAAACATCTGAGTTCGGTACCATCTACTCCAACCGTCATTAGGCGAGTCATCATACCTCCATCAGACATAAAATACCTATGAAGAAATGCCACACGAGTATTTGATGGATTTAAGCATAGATGGGTAAGATAATGATGTGAAATGCCCGCTATCGATTTAACCCCACATTCTGCTACCTGTTTAACACTTACAAGTAGAGAAATTTCCTTAGTTTGTAAATTCATCTTGGTTATTCCAGAATCCATGGGGACAGCATCATTAGCTCCTTTATCATCAATCCCACTATAACCATAGCCTCCCAAACGGAAAAGACGTGCATAATCAAGACCATAAGCATATTTTCCATCTTTACTCAACATATGAGTAGTAGCAGCAAAACGATCAATTAATTGATTTGAGTCAGTATCATACAGGTCTGTGCCCCAAATATCACCAACACGATTATTAACAGTAAAACAGTCTGTTTCACCTACCCACTGTTGTCTTGCACCTTGCGGATAATTAAGAGCTGTAGTTTCTCCGATTCGTAAATATCGTCCCTCTTTTACATAACCTACTCCAAATAACTCACACGGAAGTGGCGGACGATTGATCGTATCAACCTCTAATGATAAAAACTTATCATTATTTCCATTTGATATCAATAAATCATGAAAACCAAATAAATGATGTTTTGGCCCATTTGTTAGTCGTTTAATCTGTACATTATTATACATTGTAATCCACAATTATAATCTGTTAGCATCCCAATTTACACCTTGTTTTAATATTTTGGCAGGAACTCCACCAAGAAGCACATTAGAATCATAAGATTTAGTCACGATAGCTCCAGTACTCACTATAACATCCTCTCCCAAAGATACCCCTTTAAGCACTTTGCAACCTTCTCCAAGCCAACAATGATTTCCAATTATTACATTGGATGCTTGATTAATTCTATTCCCATCTGCATTCAATATGGAATGACTATCTCCTGTTCTAAGCTGTACATAGGACGATAACATACAATTATCACCAATTTGTAAAATACTACCGTCTTCTGTGCAAGCCAAGTGGGTATGATGTCCTACAAAAGTATTTTTACCAATTTCTATTGTACACTCATTATCTTGAACAAAGAGCTCCACTCCAGAAAGGTAAGCTCCTTCACGAAGAATTATCCTATTACCTCTACCTTTAATTTTCACCAAACAATTGTACAAGACCGATCTGTTTTCACAAAAAACGACATTGTCTTCACCATCAATCTGAATACGAGAAGTAACCCTAACTCCTTTATTCAAAATTTTATTATTTCGTCCCCTGGAGAAACTTCTTTTCTCCATGAAACTACGACAACGGAATATTATAGTACGAATTATACGATTACTTCTCCACTTATCTCTATTCATTTCTGCATAGATTTAAAAAAAGCATTCAAATTCTTTCCGATGCCATCAATAGTATATTCTTGAAGAACCCTCTTTTGTAACTTAAGAGCTAGATTGACTTTTTCATCATAGTTTACTATAACATTTTCTATCACAACCGCAATAGCTTCTGGAGCTTCACCCTCGTAATATGAGATATAGCTATTATAATTATCATCCAATTTACCAATTTCGCTACTAACAATTGGACGGCCAGTACTTGCATATTCCATCATTTTAAATGGAAAACCAGCTGCTTGTGCTCCTACCCCCATACTACGAGTTGTGTTAATCAGAATATCCGCATCTCTGTCCAAAGTACTAATCAGTTCAGCATGTTGCATATAGCCATTAAATTCAAATTTATGAATGGAAGGGACTTCCTTAATCAATTGTTTAAAATTATCATCCAAATTACAATTACCATATACTTTAACAACACAAGGAGTTTTAATATACTTCATTGCTTTTACTAAAAGATCTCCCCCCTTGCTATAATGAATTCCTCCTGTTAATATAATCGTAACCAACTTTCCCTCTTTTAACTTATTAACACGTGTACTAACATTATTTACAACCTCTTCATTAATAATTCCAGGAGTTAAAACACGATGCTGAATTTCTGGCAGCATTAAACCATTACAAACGGCCATTACTCCATCTGTACGGCTAATAATCCGATTATACAATTTTCTTTTTATCCATACGAAATTATTTCTATCACCAACAAGTGCTTTATTAAAAATATTATCTTCATATTCCAACACCTTTAAGCAATTATCAAGGCTCTTGACAAGAATCGCCGCAGCTAATGTGATATTGTAATATACAACAACATCAAATTGCTCTTTACGATGTTCCAATTTAAGACATTTTGCAATACGTAGCTGATTTATTGGATCACATCTTCTCTTTGAAAGAATATCACAATATTTTATTGTCAATTTTCCTTCCGGATAATTTTCATATTCAACAAAAGCAGGTATTTTCATATTACAAGTAGTCACACCAGGACTATAAATTACTACCTCATGGCCAGCGGACATCATTCCTCGAGCTATACCCAAAGATTTTAATGGACCTGAAAGGGCAAATTTCTTTCCTTTACCATAACGTTCCATAAACTCTTTGCCTAAATAAGCAGTCAAATATGCTATTTTCATAAATTAATAACTTAATAATGATTGGTAGATTTCTTTCATTTTATAATAAAACTGATAATTGGGACTCACCATATCTTTATTCCTATTAAGATTTGCAATTACTGCTGAATTAAAACTTTCATCATCTCCATATTTGTAAATAATAACTCCTTCTGGGCGAATACATACATCACTTGCAATAACAATTGTACCCTCGTCTATTACTTCTCTTACTGCAACACTATCTCCGTCTGTAGAAGTCGGTCGCACATAAATATCCACATTACGCCATAAGGTTCTGATATTATCTATTGCTCCTATTTGCCAAAATATTTTATCGTCTATCCCAAGCTTCCCAGCATAATCATGAAGTTCTTTTATCCTATCTGAATTAGAAGAATCAGCCAGACATAAAACAAATCCTATGTTACGAGATGTGCTCTTCAGGACAGATGCATACATTTTCAAGACAGTTTGAAAACCATATATATCTACTCCTTCATTTAACATAAAACTATGCCCATAAAAAGCTATGCTCTTTTCGTGCAACGAAAGATAAGATTGCATTTCATCAGCAAGAGGGAGATATGTCTTTTCCGAATAAGGAATATAAGGCGGAATGACAAAAACAGGATTAACAGGTACTATCGGAAAAGACATTAACTGCTGTTTCCCTTGTTCACTAACAGTAATCCAAGTCACCTTGTCAGATTTAAGCATTCTATTTAAAAAGAATTTATTGATTCTATTAGTATTCAAATAGTAAGACTTATTCATTGAATTATGAATTGTGACAATAATCTTTTTACGACCCAAACACTTCATCGCCCAAAGATAGACCATACCTTCAAGACTGAAATGAGAATGAACAATCTTATAATTACGAACTTCTAACAGATATTTCCATACTTTAATTGGGAATAAACTTGTCTGCATCCAAGTCCATTTATCATACATAGACGATGATATAATCTCTCCATCAACACACGATTCTGAATAATATCCTCCCACACTAAATCCATCTTTTTGTAACTGTTCTATCAATCGTTTAACATAAACAGTCACTCCTCCGTAAGGAGGTGGAATTGTACAAATTTCTTTTATATCATACCTCTTCATGATTTAATTGACTAAGTATTACTATAAATAAATAAAAGCATAACAAGCTCCACTGCCCCGCAGAAAAGGGTTCGATAGAGAACATACAAACAGAAATATATACTACAGCAGCAATAACACATCCTTTATTTCGCTTTGCTTTAATTATAGGTGACAGAATAAGTGTTAACAAAGATAATAATCCCACAATTCCATAACGAACCACGATTGCTATATAATCATTATGAGAACCTAGCAGCTTATAAGTTCCAACAAATAAAGATTGTTTTGTTCCCACTCCAAAAAACAATTCGAAGATATTAGAATCACTAAAAAAACTATTAAGTCTTGGCATCCATATTTGCATTCTTCCTCCAGCATCTCCTGCATCACTTTGAAACCTTAACAACAACAAGTCTAATACTCCCAAAGCATAAAAAAGAAAAACAATGAAAACTCCACTACCTAAATATACTAATTTCCTTTTTTTCGATATATTAGAAAACAGTATTAAAAAGAACATCGAAATAGCTAAAGCAACGAAAACACCTCTTGATGCTGTTATCAATATTGTATATAAAGATACAATAATTGTACCTAACAAAAACCATCTATATTTTTTCTTCATTTTTTGCCATTTGAATAGTGCTATGCTAGAAGTTACAACTCCATAACCAATTATAGAACCGAAATAATTGGGATCCGTCCAACCACTTCTATCTAATTGTCCTACTTGTGTAGCAACACTCTGTACAAATCTTTTACCCAAAAGAACAAATTCAAAAGAAAGGACTAAAGATACCAATACAAAAACCGCAATAAAACTCTTCAAAATAGTTTCATTATCCTTTGGAATAAAACGAGCTATCAGCATCACACACATAAGAGCATAAGATAACATACAATTAGCAGAAAATATACCATCAATTACAAGAGAAAGAACAGTTAACACAATAAAGGAAGATGGCAACTTAATATTTGAAAATTTTGGATTAATAAGGAGATACGATATTATACTTACTATTAATATATACAAAGAGTCAACTGGCATATATGAAACAGCAGGCAATGAAGCTGATATAATAACAAACGTGAAAAAGACCTGAGGAAATAGTAAACTTTTTTTTATCCATAGAGGAAATATAACAGCCAACATATAAACCATCCTTAAAGGTAAAGGTGGAAGACTTTCCACATTTGTCCAAGAGACCAAAACAACTAGTAGAATTATATAATAAATCAAACTAGTAAATTTAATAGATTTCAACATCATAACTATGACAAAAAGTTTTTTATTCTTTGTTCCTCAGACAATTTGCATATCAATATGTTTCCATCTTTCTCTGATACAATATAGCCGTCAAGTCCTTGAATCAGAATTCTTTTTTGAGAATTTCCATGTACTATGCAATTCTTACAATTATGAAGTAATATATTACCAACTATAGCATTATTTTCCTTATCCTTAGGTAATTGTCCAAAAAGAGACGTCCAGCTACCTAAATCACTCCATCCCAAGTCCGCAGGATGACAATACACCTTTCCTTCTTTTGCAGCAGGTTCCATAACTGCAAAATCTATCGAAATCTTTTCACATAGAGGGAAAAGATTGGTTAAATTTCCAGTAGAGAGAATTTCATCCATAATCCTAGCAATTGAGGGTACATACTCGGAAATCATTTTTGATATTGTATTAATATTCCATACAAAAATGCCTGCATTCCACAAAAAATTCTTTTTTGAAAAGTACATTTGTGCTATTACAGAATCCGGTTTTTCTTTAAACGCATTAACTGAATATATTTCTCCATCTATCAACTTCTTAGTTTCAATATAACCATATCCTGTTTCCGGACGTGTAGGTTTAATACCAAGAGTTACAACAACATCATTGTTTTTTGTAAACAACAGGCAATTATTAACAACTCGCCTAAATTCGACTTGATTATAAATAATAGCATCTGAAGCTGTTATTACGACGTTTGCTGCTACATCCTCTTGTTTAATTCGCCAACAAGCCCAAGCAATACTTGGAGTTGTATTTCTTGCTATTGGTTCAGCAAGAATATGTTTAGGATTAACCTGCGGTAATTGTCGTTTAACAATTTCCACATAATCTTGATTCGTAACAACCCAAATATTATTAGAAGGACATATTCCTTCAAACCGATCGATAGTCATCTGAATCATTGTCCTCCCACAACCGAGAATATCAATAAACTGCTTTGGCAACTCTGGGGTACTTAACGGCCAAAATCTACTACCTATTCCACCAGCCATTATCACTACATGATTCATATTTTTCTTCACTAAATAATCGTAAATCAATAATATTTCTTTACATAAAAGATTGAAAATCTATGTAAGACTTAAAGGACATCTTATAGTTTAGTGTCATCAGAATTCTGCATTATTTTAACTGATTTATTGCATTAAAAATTCTTTCACAATTATAAGAATCAGCTAAAGTAAAAACCTCATTTGAGTATTTTTTATACTTCATATCCATTGGACAATTATAATCCAATGCATCTAATATTAATTTTTTTGCTTCTATATCATTCAAAGCAACAATTCCAAAGTTAGCTGGATCATCAAAATCCTTCCCATATTGTTGCTCCCTAAACTCCTCCTGATCCGGCAGAAAAAAAATGATAGGCTTTTTCATATAGAAAAAATCATAATAAATGGAAGAATAGTCCGTGATAAGCAAATTTGCATCTTTTAATAAATCTTGTACACGCTTAGTTCCAAATTTTAATATATGTATATACTTAGACTCGAAACACTCAAAAAGATGATTAAATTTTTGAAATTCAAAATGATTATAAAAATCCAACTCATATCCTTTTTCTTTCAGTTTTAATTGTATTTCTTGATCAGATAAAATAGAAGAATAATTTAAATAAAATGAAGTCTTAATAAACTGTGAATTATTTAAGTTTTTATAAGACATCCTCCACGTTGGCATAATCAGAATTCTCTTCTTTGGATGATTGTCTGAAAGATTATCAAACCGAGCTAAACCTGTATATTGAATAATCCCCGATCCTTTCGGATATTCATATATCTTCGAAATAAGATCATATTCTCTTTTTGCTCCTGTTATGAACAAATCAATATTGATTAAAGGATAATGCAAAACTTTATGATCATTATGTATGATACCATGCTGTAAAAATACAACTTTACCTTTGGGAATCAAACAAGTATTCTTAAGTTTACCTTTCAGCCAACTTGGCATATCGGTATTAACATGAGTACTAATTATAAAAGATGTTTTAAATAAATGAAAATAATATTTAACACTACCATACTCTATGACACAATCTTGATAGCCCTCAAGATTTGTAAAATAATCGGGACTACTTTTCTTGATTGCATACTTCACTAATACATCAGGATGATTATTCTTAACATATTTAAAAAAATGCCAAGCATTATCCTGCGCATCCACTCCCCGTTCAAGAATAAGCCAATAATGTTTTTTTATGAACAAGTTTCTAAAACAGTATCCAAGGATTATTTTACATAAATCCGGAAACTGCTTAAACAAATGTAGTATAATCTTGATATTCCTTTTCACATTTTTAAGTATTAAACTCTTTGTAATTCCTATAAATTCAAATATATTTTTTTCTAATATTAGAAAGTATTCCAATAATCATTTTCTTTTCTGATTTATCAGCTCCAAATAAATAAAAGAAGATGGGTATTATTAAAACTATAACTATAGTTACTACAACTAATCTAAGAAATCCTTCATTCATATAATAATTAGGAATTATAGGTATAATGATTGTTGAAACAACAATAAAAATCAACGGTAATATAACTCTTTTTAAATAATCAAACACAGCTAACCCTTCAATTCGATTAAGAAGGAATAAAGTGATTAACAAATTAAGTATTACAAAACATATGGTTATTGAGTAAACAAAAACAGGTGAGCAGCCATTAAGTAAAAAAATATAACAAACTGGTAGAACCCCAATATTACATGTAGCACCTGTGAGTTGATACCATTTCATTCTACCTGAAGAATGAATGATAGCAGAAAAAGAACTGCTAAAACCTCCTAAATAATTCAATAAGATAGATATTATAATAAAAGCACTCGCATTATCAGGAACATTTTCTCCCAACCATAAATGCAATACATAATCAACTTCGATTATCAAGGGTAATGACAATATATAAAGAATGATAAAAGATAGCTTTGATAAAGTATACATCATACGAAATGCTCTTTCTTTATCTCCTGAAGCATAGGAACCCGTAAGCTGTGGCCTAACAGCAATACTTATATTGGAAACAAATCCTTGAACAGCACCAGCCACTTGTGTTGCAATACCTTTGGCAGCATTAACTACTGGACCAAAAAACAAGTTTAAAATCATGTTCAAACCTTGATCTTTAACCATTCCTCCAAATGAACCAAACATATTCCATCCAGAGAAAGAAAGCATTTCCCTCAGTAATACTTTATCCAGTTTATCTTGTATTTTGAGTGCAGTAAAATTTCTTTTGCAAAACAAGAAATACATACAAAAAATCACAACAGCCCGAATCAAAGTTAATAGCCCAAATATCAATAGTTTATCCAAAGACACAAACGGAATAGCTAATGCAATAAACAAATTCAACAATACGTCAAAAATACCAACAATTGCATAAAAATCCATTTTCTCGTATGACATTATTGCAGCTTGAAACGGTATCTGAATAATAGTTAGTAATGATGTAAATACAGAGAATTGAAACAACCAAAAAGCAATATGGAATCTTTCTACAGGTATAACCATTTTGGAATAAAGATACCATAGACCTACAGATTCTAACAACAAAAGAATAACTAAAGCTAAAACACCTTGGATAATTAATGCAGCATTATAAACAGGAGTTATAGCCCCTGTACCTTTTGCTCCTAATTCGTAATTATAAAATCTTTGTATCCCATTAGCCAATGATAGATTTAAAAATCCAAACATAGAAACAAAACCACCTATAACATTATAAATTCCATAATCTACAACACCTAAAGCGTTTAATATGACTCTTGATGTGTAGATGTAAACCAAAGTGATAAATATCATCCTAATAGTTAGGAAGAATGTGTTTTTTGCAATTCGTTTATTATTTGTTGAATTATCTGACATTTATTAATCTTACTTTATCGAACTTATATTCACTTGATAGACAAAATAGAAGTGGGGATATTCGGTTTTCTAATATACTTGCATAGAATTGATATTTCATTTTTGTTAATAAATTCAAACTTACACTATATAAGCAACTTGAAATTCAACCATCTACAACCATCAAATTAGTATTGTCAGTGTTGCCCTCTAAAGTTTCCTCCTTTAAATCAATCCCTTCCAAAAATATCTCTCGTATAAACCTTCTCCAGAACATCTTCCAAGTATACATCATACCGATTTGCAATAATCGTATGGCTTTGTTGTTTGAAGGAGCTCAAATCATTTATCACTTCACTGCCAAAGAATGTTGTTCCATCTTCTAAAGTTGGTTCATAAATAATAACCGTTGCACCTTTCGCCTTAATGCGTTTCATGATGCCTTGGATGGCACTCTGACGGAAGTTATCTGAATTCGATTTCATCGTCAGACGATAAATACCAATGATACATTCTTTCTCATTTGCTTGATTGAAACCATTGCGGTCGCTATATCCATAATACCCCGCCTTATGCAATACCTGATCCGCTATAAAATCCTTCCTTGTGCGGTTACTTTCAACAATAGCCGACATCATATTCTGAGGAATGTCTTGGTAGTTGGCTAACAACTGCTTCGTATCTTTCGGTAGACAATATCCACCATACCCAAAACTAGGATTGTTGTAATGCGTACCAATACGAGGATCTAAACCTACACCCTGAATAATCGCTTGAGAATCCAAACCTTTCACTTCAGCATATGTATCCAATTCATTGAAATAACTAACACGCAGGGCGAGGTAAGTGTTGGCAAAGAGTTTTACAGCTTCGGCTTCTTTCATTCCCATAAAAAGCGTAGGGATATCTTCTTTGATAGCGCCTTCCTGTAAAAGAGAGGCGAATGTATGAGCTGCCTTTTTCAGAGCAAGGATATCGGCAATAGCTTTGATCGCTTCATTTTCTTCTCCAAATTGTTCATTGCT
>ERZ827037.819-NODE-819-length-38315-cov-5.151019_pt1 | contig 38315 bp, 35 predicted proteins | sample MGYA00519924_ERZ827037 | MGnify/ENA primary metagenome ERZ827037 (study PRJEB31778, sample SAMEA3449250) | human gut metagenome | biome: human gut; feature: human-associated habitat; material: faeces | place: United Kingdom | collected 2010/2012 ...
GGTACGCACGGTGGTGTGAGAGGACGGCGGTTAGTCACCGCCTCCTACTCGATTATCAATCTTTTTCAGACCAGGCGTATGGTCTTGAAGAAAAGTACTGAGTTTTGTATACTATAATATATTAATAGTACAGAGATTAAAAAATGATCAAGGATAATAAGAAAAAAGGAGTATGCATAATTTATGCCAAGATTGAGTATTATTGTACCTGTTTATCAGGCGAAGGAATATCTTGAAAAATGTATAAATAGTATTTTGGAACAATCATTTGTTGATTTTGAATTGATTCTGGTAGATGATGGTTCGGATGATGGGTGTGAAAGAATTTGCAATGATTATGCGAAAAAGGATGAGCGGGTCAAGATTATCCGGCAGGAGAATCAGGGAGTTTCAAGTGCAAGAAATACAGGATTGGATTATGCAACGGGAAAGTATATTGCTTTTGTTGATGCGGATGATTGGGTTGAGAAGGATCTGTTTGAAGAATCGATAAATGCAATAGAAAAGAGTAAAGCTGATATTTTATATCATGGATTTGTGAAAGATATATGTAGTGATAACGAAAAAGAACCTGTTATGAAAGGAATGCCTGAAATAGAAGGTGTTTTATCAAAACGGACAATGAAAGAATATATATTAAAACAAAATGGAGAAATGAACGTTAATGTCTTTAGTTACATTTTTAGAAAAAAAGTATTGGATGATATAAAATTTAATACAAATATGTCGTATGCGGAAGATACGGTTTTTGTAATGCAAACATTAGCAAAAGTTCGAAGTTATTGCTTGTTAAAAAATTGTGGTTATCATTATAATGTTCGTGTAGGATCAGCAGCATATCGATGGCAACCTAAAATGGTAGAATGTTATAAGAAAAGTTTTAATGAAATACTATTATTTTATAAATCATTACATTTATCAAAGCAACAAGCAAGTACAGTTATGGCGATAAAGGTGATGAACGGATATGCAACTCTTATATATAATCTGTGCCTGCCAACATGTCCATTAAAACGAAAAGAAAAAATGAAGATATTAAAGCAGGCAAGAAAAGAATTCAGAGTCGATTATTATAAGAAACATTACAAAGTAGCCGCAGATAGTTTATTTGAGAGAATCAAAACAATATTAACCATTCTTCATTTAGAAGGAATTCTAATTACTTTTGGACCGTTATATTGCCGGAGGAAATAGATATGAGCAGACAAGAAATAGATTTTGTAATCACCTGGGTGGATGGAGCAGATCCGGCATGGCGGGAAGATAAAAGAGAGGGTATGCGCCAGCAGGGGATGGAAGTTAAGGTTGATGACAGAGAAGAGAGATACCGGGACTGGGATATTTTACAATACTGGTTCAGAGGTGTGGAAAAATTTGCACCATGGGTAAGAAAGATACATTTTGTTACGTATGGGCATCTTCCGAAATGGTTGAATACAAAGAATCCGAAATTGCATATTGTTAATCATGAGGATTTTATTCCGGAAAAATACCGGCCGACATTTAATTCGCATGTGATCGAGTGGAATTTTCATCGTATTCATGGTCTGTCTGATAATTTCGTATATTTTAATGATGATGTGATGTTGTTAAAGCCTGTAAAACGCCAGAATTTTTTTGTGGGAAATCAACCAGTGGACATGCTTGCGTTACAACCCGATGTAACAAATGTAGAAGATACAACCATGCCATACATTTACCTGAATAATGCCATGCTGCTTGCAAAATATTTTGACAAACGGGATAATATGAAGAAACAGCCGGGAGCATATTTTCACATGGGGTATCCGCCTATGTATTTCTTTTATAATATGCTGGAGGTTATGTTTCCTAGATTTACCGGATTTTATACAGTTCATGGACCATCGCCGCTTAAGAAGAGTACATACGAGACTATATGGAACCTTGAACCGGAGCTTCTGGATCATGTCTGTTCGCACCCATTCAGACACAAAGAGGATGTGAATCAGTATGTATTACGGGAATATGAGAAACTGATGGGGAATTTTGTTCCGAAAAATGTAAAAAAATTCTGTAAGTATTATAATTTGAAAAAGAAAAATAAAGACCTTGTAGATACAATCGTAAATCAGAAAGTGGCATCTGTCTGTATCAACGATAGTAATACAGAGATTCCATATGAAAAAGTAAAGAAGGAATTAAAGATGGCATTTGAACAGATTTTTCCGGAGAAGTCATCGTTTGAGTTGTAAGGTGTTTTCAGTAGATTTTACAGGAAGGGGAACAACATGTACGATCCAGAGATAGTAATCATAGGAGCAGCAATTATAGATGTACTTGCCAGACCAGTAAGTGCTAAAGTGTTTGAAACAGGCTCTTATCCGGCAGAAGATATCCATATGACGATTGGGGCGGATGCATTAAATGAAGCAACGATTCTTGCACATATGAATCGTAAAGTACAACTGGAAACTGTGATTGGCAGAGACGATGCAGGGCAGTTTATCCTGAATCATCTGAAATCTGCCGGAATATATGTAAGAGAAAGTTGCGTACAGGAAACGGAGAAAACAGGAATGAATATCGTTCTGGTGGAGGCAGACGGAACCAGAAGTTTCCTGACAAATCCGAATGGAACACTTAGAAGTCTTTGTATAGAACATATTCAGACGCCGTTTCCTGAGAGTGCAAAAATTATATGTTTTGCCAGTATCTTTGTATTTCCGAAGATTGGCCAGAATGAATTAACCAGAATATTTCAGACGGCAAAATCACAAGGGAAGATTGTCTGTGCAGATATGACAAAAAGAAAGAAAAATGAGACATTACAGGATATGGTAGAGGCGTTGTCATATATTGATTATTTATTCCCAAATGATGAGGAAGCAATGCTGCTTACAGGTGCGGGTTCGGTTGAAAAAGCGGCCGAATTATTAAAATGTACAGGAGTGGAAAATGTGATCATAAAATGTGGAAAACGTGGATGTTATATCAGGACGGACGTGGAAAAATGTTGGATTAGTGCAGAGAAAGATGTGAAATGTATAGATACAACAGGAGCGGGAGATAGCTTTGTAGCAGGATTTCTTAATGCATTGTTAGATGGAAAAAGTGTAATGGAATGTGCCAGAGAAGGCAATTGGTATGGTGCAAAGTCGGTTCAATGTGTTGGCGCAACAGATTGGCTGAGCAAAGAGAAAAAGTGTAGTTTGAGCTGATAAATGGAAACGTATAAATAACAATATGGAGTAAAGAGACATGGATTATTCACATGAGATTATTATTCCCAATGATGATCTTCCTTTTAAGATGTTCATATTCGAGGGAAGCCAGGGAGGGTATATTCGTCAGAAACACTGGCATAGATCAATAGAGATATTTGCAGTATTCGACGGTGAGATGGAATTCTACCTGAATGATGAAAGATATCCGCTTCATCCGGGGGAATTCATGCTTGTGAATTCGAATGAGCTGCATTCTATTTATGCACCGAAAAAAAATGAGACACTGGTCATTCAGATACCACTTACAACATTTGAAAGATATTATACAGATGATGGGTTCATATACTTTTCCCATAGCTCCAGAATCCAGGATGAGGAAGTAATGGGGGTGTTTGAAAAAATGTATCGTATATATGTGGAAAAAAAGACCGGGTACGAATATAAGGTGCAGAGCCTGTATTATCGTCTTCTGTATCTGTTGGTAAGTAAGTATCGAAAGACACATCTGGATGCAGAAAAAGTCCGTGCAAATAAGAAATTGAACAAGCTGTCAACAATTACGGATTATATTAAACAAAATTATAATAAGGAACTTTCATTGGAAAGTCTTGCAAGAACATTCAATTATTCTCCGACGTATTTATCACGTATGTTCCGGAAGTATGCACAGATGAGTTATAAGACGTATCTGGATAATCTAAGGCTTCGACATGCATATAATGATCTGGTGAATACAGATCTTTCCATCGGAATGATCGCAGAGAAGAATGGATTTGCGGGAAGCAAAGCATTTGCCAGGGTATTTAAAGAGCAGTATGGGATACTGCCGAGCGAATATAGAAAAGGAAATCATAAATAGGACAATTTGATGGGAATGGTGTGTTGAACATGGAAAAAAAGAGAGAAAAAACATTAGTTGAAAAGACATCAGAACGTATTGTTGAATTTATCAAAGAACGTAATATGCAACCGGGAGACAGACTTCCAAGTGAGCATGAGCTTACAGATATGTTAGAGGTTGGAAGGGGAACATTAAGAGAAGCCATAAAAACATTGATGTCTCATAATATATTGGATGTCAGACAGGGAGCAGGGACATTTGTTTCATACAAAAATGGAATACCAGAAGACCCTTTAGGATTAGCATTAGAGGACTCGGATGATAAATTATTGTTGGATATGTTGGAAGTGAGGATGATTCTGGAGCCGGAAATAGCAGAACTGGCTGCAATGAATGCGACAACACCACAGATTGATGAATTGTTCAGGCAATGTAGACAGGTAGAGGATTTGATAAAAGAAAACAAATCTTATATACAAGTGGATGCATTGTTTCATCAGACTGTTGCTGAGTGCAGTGGTAATCGGATTATAGGAAAAATGATGCCAATTATCACATCCTCTATTCAATTAAATGTAGGAGGAACAAGGGACCAGTTTAAAAAACAGACGATAACTGAGCACAAGGTTATTGCAGAAGCAATAGCAAACAGAGACGCACGGGGAGCCAAATATGCGATGATTGCACACTTGAACACGACAAGGTCTGGAATCTCATATTAATGTTCAAGCATCCGGCACATTCCGGATGCTTTTGCAAAAGAAATAAAGGGTTAATATTTCTCTAAGGCATCTTGTATCAATTTTATACGTAATTGGTATTCCCTGTCACTTAATAAAGTTTTTGGATGAGTATCAGTAAATGGACGGCCCCATTCCGGTCCGTTTTCGTGTTTAGGAACCAGATGTACGTGAAAATGAGAGACTAAATCGCCGTATACAGCATAATTAATCTTATCCGCATGAAACAATTCCTTTAACACATGGGCACATTTTGCCAAAGAACGAGTGAATGCTGTTTGTTCATCTTGAGTTAGTTGAAAGAGCTCTTCTTTGTGTTCTGAAAAGGCTAGAACACATCTGCCGGCATAGCGCTGGTCTTTGAATAAATATAATGTGGCACATGGCATATCGCATATCTTTATCATAAGATTTTGGAGACGATGATCTTTTGTACAGTAAAAGCAGTCGCTTTTGTTCATATAGCGTCATTCCTTTCGTTTTTTATCTAATATAGCATGAAAATCAAAAAAGTAAATGAATAATATGAAAATGGTGGAAAGATATGATGAATTAAAACGAAAGATAAAAAAGGTATTGTAGGTATATATAAAAATAGAGCTTACATTTTATGTAATATGTATAAAAAATAAAAAAATTACCAATTAGTGTAAAAAATGAGGTAATATACATCATATGAATTACTTTTAGGAGAGAAGAAAAAGAAAAACAACAATTGTAATAGAGTTGGGAATAGGATATGTTATGGAAAAGAAGAGTGAGAAAACGTTAGCGGAATTTACGTCTGACAGAATATTAGCATGGATAAAAGACAATGATATGAAACCGGGAGATCGGCTGCCAAGTGAAAAAAATCTGATGAAGATGTTTTCGGTAGGAAGAGGAACTTTGCGAGAAGCAATTAAATTTCTGGTTTCACATAATGTAGTTGAAACCAGACAAGGGGCAGGAACTTTTATTTCCTACAAAAATGGAATTTCGGAAGATCCATTAGGATTAGTTTTGGAGGATACGGATGAACGACTGCTATATGATATGCTGGAGGTACGTATGATCCTGGAACCGGAGATTGCAGGGATGGCGGCAGTAAATGCTACAACACTTCAAATAGATGAGTTGTTTACAATATGTGATGAATTGAAAAGGTATCTGGAAGATAAAAAATCATATATTGAAATAGATGCAAAATTACATGGAAAGATAGCAGAGTGTAGTGGAAATAAGATGATTACTAAATTGGCTCCGATTATTACGTCTTCTATACAGATGAATATTGGGGAAACAAAAGATTGCTATAAACCAGAGACTTATCTGGAACATAAGCTTATTATAGATATGATAGCTAGTCATGATCGAAGAGGTGCGCGTTATGCAATGGTTGCACATTTAAATGCTGCACGGAATGGAATAATGAATAAAAGAAAAGATTCTGTCTTAGAAGGATAGAATCTTTTTTTATACCAAAGTATGCAAGAGAAGCTGCCAGTGGCAGGTTTTCTGTATTGACATATGTTCAAAAAGATCTCGGAGATGGGGGAGAGTATAAATAAAAGAGAGGATAAGAGGAATGAAAGTACAAAACATAAAGGAATGATGTTTAAAGGAAAAAATGCAAATAGATAATATGAATTTATATAAAGGTATGATGAATTTGCAAAAAATAAAAGACCTGTATTGTGCGTAAAAACAGAAAAATCACTAAAAAACTGTGCAAAACATAGAATGATATGTTAAAAACCTATCAATAATTGACTTTGAAATAAAAAAGTGCAATGATGAGTTCAAGAAATACATCGTACGTGTATAACGAATAAATATGACAAATTATGATATGTATGAAATGGAGGAAAAGAAAAATGCGGAAATTTAAGAAGGGGAAACAGGTAATGGCAGTGTTACTGATGTTTGTAATGATTGTGACATCTGCAACTGCTTGTGGAAGCAAGAAGTCAGTGGAAAAAGAACAGTTAGTATTCCGCATGGCGATTGTGGATGGAGAATCATCTCCGATTTACAAAGGGGCAAAAGCGATGGCCGATGATGTTTATGAAAAAACAAATGGCAGAATTAAAATCGTAGTTGTGACAGGCGGTGCTCTTGGTGATGAGCGAGGATCCGTAGAGCTGTGCAGCCAGGGAGATCTGGACATTGCATCAGCAGCGAACTCTGTATTAACAAACTTTATACCGGAGATGGATATTTTGGATCAACCTTACTTATGGGAGAATGAAGAGCAGGCACATGCAGCAGTAGACGGACCGGTTGGAGAACTTATTTCGAAGGCGGCAGAAGAAAAGTTGAATGTACACATAATTGGATATCTGGAGTCTGGATTCCGTGATACATTTTCTCTGAAACCGATTAAAACAATGTCTGATTTTAAAGGCGTGAAAATCAGAACAATGCAAAATCAATATCATATGGCAGCATTCCAGTCATTTGGAGCAATGCCAACTGCGATGGCATATAACGAAGTATTTACAGCACTTCAACAGGGAACGATTGATGCTTGTGAAAATGCGGTAAGTAACTGTTTGTCAAATGGATACTATGAAGTGACAAAAAATGTAACGTATACTCATCATGCATTTACTTACATTCCGGTTATGATGTCTGACAAAGCATGGAATATGATTCCAGATGATTTGAAAGATGAATTTATGGCAGGATGTGAAGAAGGATATAAGGCAGAGCGTAAGTACCTGAAAGAAGCAAATGAAGATGCAATCAAAGAACTGAAGAAGAAAGGTGTTAAGTTCTGGGATATTGATATGGATGAATTAAAAAATGCATATGAAGCAGAAGCAAAGAAAAAGGGATTTACTTTTGATCCGGAATGGCAGAAGGCTGTAAATCAGGTAATTGCTGATACAAAATAGGAGGAGAAGAGGATGAAAAAAATATTAAAAGGTCTGACGACAATAGAGAATGTCATCATGGTTGTTACCTTTGCTTTGATGGTTGCCTGTTCTTTTGCACAGGTTGTAAATCGAAATATATTCAAACTGCCAATTGCCTGGTTTGATGAGGCATCTACATATTGCATGATCTATATGGCACTTATCGGAACGGAAATAGGTCTTCGTGATGGCACACAGATTGCGGTTACAGCAGTGACTGACAAGCTGCATGGAAGATTTAAAGGGATTATACAGCTGATATCGAAGATTGTTGTTTTGATTTTTTCGGTAACTATTTTAATTTCTGCAGTCAGAATGGTAGCGACACAGGCGCGTACAGGTCAGACCTCGGCGGCGTTACATCTGCCTATGACAGTACCATATGCAGCGTTGGTTATCAGTTTCGCAATGATAGTACTGGTTCAGATAGTAATTGCGCTTGAAATCGGTATGAAACTTGTAAAAGGTGAAAGTTTTGAAGATGAGGAGGTGGAAGCATAATGGGAACAGCATTACTTTTATTTGGATCAATGGCAGTGTTTTTGATAATAGGCGTTCCAATTGCTTTTGCATTAGGAGCTTCCGTATGGGCAACAATTGTATTTAGTCCGGATTTTACAGTAACAACCGGAATTATAGCACAGAGAGTATTTGGTGGACTTGAGTCAACTTCTATAATGGCAATTCCATTCTTTATTCTGGCAGGTAATTTGATGACTAAAGGTGGAATATCAAGAAGACTTGTTAATTTTGCCAACAGTATTGTTGGTGGAGTGAGAGGTGGTATGGCATTAGCATTGGTGCTTGCGTGTGCGTTTTTTGCAGCACTTTCAGGTTCTGCTCCGGCAACTGTAATTGCAATTGGCTCTATGCTTTATCCGGAAATGGTAAAAATGGGATATCCAAAAGAAAGAACAGCTGGTCTGCTGGTGGTATCAGGTGGCCTTGGACCTATCATTCCGCCAAGCATTATCATGGTAGTGTATGCAACAATTACAGGTGCTTCTATTAGTGAAATGTTCACATCCGGTATGTTTATTGGTGTGATGATCATGGTTGTGTTGATGGTTGTAGTTTTGGTACTTGCAAATAAAGAAAAATGGCCAAAAGCAGAAAAACGACCGACTTTGAAAGAATTTGGAGATACATTCCTCCGTGCGATTCCGGCAATTATGCTTCCGGTAATTATCCTTGGTGGTATTTATTCAGGATTGTTGACGCCAACAGAATCTGCAGCCGTTGCAGTTGTATGGGCACTGATAGCCGGAATGTTTATTTACAGAGAGATTACGCTTAAAGATCTGGTTCCAATTTTCCTGGATTCAGCAAAAGGTGCGGCAATGATATTATTCATTATTGCAACGTCGACTGCATTTTCATGGATCTTCGCATATTCGGGAATTTCAGGAGAATTGGTACATGCAATTGTAGGAATGCATCTGAGTAAGACAGTATTCTGTCTGGTGGTAGCAATCATACTGCTGATATTTGGTACATTCCTGGAGGGTATTGCGACATGTGTACTGATGGTTCCTATCTTATGGCCTATCGCAAGCAGTCTTGGAATTAATGCAATTCATTTTGGAATGATTGTATCAATATCAAACGTTATCGGTACGATGACACCTCCGGTTGCAGTTAACATTTTCTCGGCAGCGTCTGTTACAAAACTGAAAATGGGACAGATTGCAAAAGGTGAGGTTCCGTTTTTTGTCGGTTATGTACTCGTGTTCTTTGCAGTTGTTTTGATTCCGGCAATTAGCACGTTATTTATTGGATAGAAAAAATAATTCATGTGAAAGGAAAGATAATATGCAAAACTTAAAGAATAAAGAAAGAATGGAAAAATGGAGCGTACAGTCTCCTGATGAAGAAGGATTTCATAAAGTAATTACACCAGATACATGTGAGTGTCAGGAAGCACAGATGTTTCGTTTGAATCTGGCCAAAGGAAATTCATATACTTTAAAGTCGGGTGAGTTGGAATTGCATCCGGTTCTGCTGGCAGGAAAAGCTAAGTTAAGTGGTCATAAGGAGTTTGATCAGGAAATGGAAAAATTTGATTCCTGCTATATTCCCGGGAATGACGAATTAACGATTACTGCTGAAGAAGACTGCATTTTCTACATTGCAGGAGCAAAATATGAAGGAATTGGAGAACCACATTTCAGAAAATTTGATCCTTCACTTCCAATTGGAGAAATTCATCAGATTCATGGAAAAGGTGTTGGTCAAAGAGAAGTAATGTTTACTTTAGCACCGCAGGATTCAGCTTCGCGTTTAATCTGTGGACTTACCTGGTCAGGAGAAGGAGCCTGGACCAGCTGGCCGCCACATCAGCATGAAAAGGATCTGGAAGAAGTATACTGCTACTTTGATATGCCGCTTCCTAGATTTGGATTTCATATCAGTTATCTGAAGAGTGGGGAAGTAGAAGATATTGTAACACATACGGTTCATTCGGGAACAATGGTGCAGGCACCATGTGGATATCATCCGACAGTGGCCAGTCCAGGTGGACGTAATGCATATTTATGGGTGCTGGCAGCATTCAGACATGAAAGCAGAAGATATGATTTGGCAATTAATGATCCGGTATTTGATAACTAAAAATAGCAGAGGTGAGTGAAATGAGTATATTTGATCTGACAGGAAAAAAAGCAATTGTAACCGGCGGTTCCAGAGGTCTTGGCCATGGAATGGCAGAAGGACTGATGGAAGCCGGATGCGAAGTTGTAATTATAGGAACCAGAGAAAGTATTAAAGACCGTGCAGATGAATTCAATCAAAAAGGATTCAAATGCACAGGAGTACAGGCAGATCTGGGAGATGAAGCAGCGTTAAAAAAGGCATTTGAAGAATCTCTGGCAGCACTCGGCGGTCACCTGGATATTCTGGTAACGGCTCATGGAGTACAGAGCAGACATCCATCGGAAGAATTTCCGATGGAGGACTGGAAAAGAGTGCTGGATGTGAATCTGACCGCAGTATTTGAACTGTGCCAGCTGGCAGCAAAACAGTTCATGGCACAGGAAAGCAAAGGAAAGATTATCACAGTGGCATCGATGCTGTCATTCTTTGGCGGATACACAGTGCCTGCATATGCGGCATCCAAAGGCGGTGTGGCCCAGATTACCAAAGCATTCTGTAATGAATGGGCTGAAAAAGGAATCAATGTAAATTCCCTTGCACCAGGATACATGGCGACTGAGATGAACACGGCGCTTCTGGATCCGAATAATCCAAGAAAAGACGCAATCACAAACCGCATTCCTGCAAAGAGATGGGGAACAGCGGAAGATATGAAAGGTCCTTGTGTATTCCTGGCATCGGATGCATCGGATTATCTGAATGGAGCAGTCATTCCGGTAGATGGCGGATATCTTGTGCGCTAGAGACTGAACATATAGAGAACATATAGACGTTGAATGAAAGATAACAGAAAAATATGACATAATTGGAGGAACAGACATGAAAGTAATTATTACAGACTGTGATCATGACAGCATTGATATTGAAAAGAAAGTATTTGCAGATGCAGGAATGGAAGTAGAATTGAAACAGGCAATCACAGAGGATGAGGTGATTGAACAGTGCCAGGATGCGGAGATATTCATTGTACAGTATGCAAAGATCACAAAGAAGGTAATGGACAATTGTCCGAAATTAAAATATGTTGTCCGCTATGGTGTTGGTGTAGATACAATTGATGTACCAGAAGCTACAAAGCACGGTATTCAGGTGGGAAATGTACCGGATTATGGAATGAATGAAGTGGCAGATCACGCAATTGCACTGGCTATGGTAATGGTAAGAGAAATTGTAAAAATGAATCAGTTTACTAAGAATGAAAAATGGGATTACACAAAAGCTATTCCGATCCACAGATTCAGTGAACTGACAGTAGGAGTTGTAGGACTTGGAAGAATCGGACGTAATTTTGCAAAGAAAATGCATGCACTTGGTTTTAAAGTAATCGGAACAGATCCATATTTTAAAGCGACACCAGAGACGGATGAATATGTAACAGCAGTTTCTGTAGAGGATGTTATTACAAAATCAGATATTATTTCCTTACATTGTCCGGCAGATGGAAATAAAGATTTATTCAATGCAGAGACATTTAAGAAGATGAAGAATTCAGCAGTGCTGATCAATGTGGCACGTGGAGGAATTATCAATGAAGCAGATTTGGATGAGGCGTTGAGCAATGGAGAAATTGCAGGAGCAGGACTTGACTGTATGCTCGGAGAGCCGGTAAGTAAAGATTCACCATTGTTTAAGCATGAAAATCTGGTTGTAACACCTCATATGGCCTGGTATTCGGAAGAAGCAGCAAGTGAACTGAAGAGAAAGGTTGCAGAAGAATCTGTAAGATTTGCCAATGGTGAAGCAATTCACTACCCGATCAATAAACTGGCATAGGAGGTAGAAGACATGGCAGAAGAATTATTGAAACAGATTGAATGTATGGGGATTCTTCCGGTTATCAAACTGAATGATGCAAAGGATGCGGTCCCACTTGCAAAAGCATTGTGCGAAGGCGGACTTCCATGTGCAGAAGTTACATTCCGTACAGACGCAGCAAAAGAATCCATTGCGGCAATGACGAAAGCTTATCCAAAGATGCTGGTAGGAGCCGGAACTGTATTGAATGCAGAACAGGTAGATGCAGCAGTAGAGGCTGGGGCGAAATTCATTGTAAGTCCGGGACTGAATCCGGATACAGTCGAGTATTGCGTGAAGAAAGGAATTCCAATTCTTCCGGGATGCTCAAGCCCAAGTGATATTGAGCAGGCAATCAAATATGGGCTGAATGTTGTGAAATTTTTCCCGGCAGAAGCATCGGGAGGATTAAAAGCAATCAAAGCCATGGCAGCACCTTATGGTCAGATCCGTTTTATGCCGACCGGTGGAATCAATCCATCCAATGTCAGTGATTACCTTGCGGAAGATAAGATCCTGGCATGTGGAGGTACATGGATGGTTCCTGCGGCAGAGATTGAGGCAGGTAATTTTGATAAGATCAGAGAACTGACAGAAGAAGCGGTCAGAAGTATGTTGGGATTCAGACTGGCACATGTAGGAATTAACTGTGAAAATGAATCGGAGGCGCATCAGGTAGCCGGAGCATTTGACACAATGTTTGGATTTGCGCCAAATGAGAATCCGAGCTCAATCTTTTCGGCAGGGTATGTAGAGACAATGAAAACCCCATATCTTGGAAGCAAAGGACATATTGCAATTGCAACATATTCTGTAGAACTGGCGAAAGCATATCTGGAAAGAAAAGGTGTCAAATTTAATGAAAACAGCACCGTTTACCGACCGGACGGAAAGATACAGGCAATTTACATGGCAGAAGAAGTGGGCGGATTTGCAATCCATCTGGTAAGAAAGCCGAAGGAAGCATAGAGGCAGATTACAGGAAAGGAAAGACGAAATGGGAAAGACAATATTATTTGGTGAACCGATGGCGCTTCTGATCGCAGATACGACAGGCCCGTTAGAAGAAGTAGAACATTTTACAAGAGCAATGTCAGGTGCAGAAGTAAATGTATCAATCGGATTATCGAGACTTGGACATCCGGTAGAATATCTTACCAGACTTGGCGATGATCCATTTGGACATTATATTGAGAATACATTAAAAAAGAATGAGATAGGAACTTCTCTGGTTACATATGATGACGTATACAGAACCGGGATTCAGTTAAAGAATCGCGTGACGGACGGAAGTGATCCGTATGCACCATATTATAGGAAAGGTTCAGCTGCATCACATATTACAGTCAGTGAAATTGATGCGATTAATCTGGCAGATGTAGAACTGGTTCATGTGACGGGAATTCCACCAGCATTGTCACAAAGTGCAAGAGAAGCAACTTTCCGGTTGATGGACCGGGCAAAAGAGAACGGAATATTTATTACATTTGATCCAAATCTCAGACCGGCATTATGGGAAGATGAAGAGACCATGTGTACCGTGATCAACCAGCTGGCAGCGAAAGCAGATGTAGTACTTCCGGGAATCGGCGAGTGCAAGATATTGGCAGGAACAGAAGATAAGAAGGAGGCGGCGGATTTTTATCAGAAACTTGGCGTAAAAACGGTAATCATCAAAGACGGATCGAAAGGAGCCTATGTACAGAATGCGGATGAGAATTATAATGTAGCAGGATATAAGGTGGAGAAAGTTGTAGATACTGTGGGAGCCGGCGATGGATTTGCGGTCGGAGTCTTAAGTGGAATTCTGGAAGGACTGGATCTGAAGACCAGTGTGAAGAGAGGAAATGCGATCGGAGCAATCCAAGTGATGAATATCGGAGACAATGAAGGACTTCCAACACCGGAAGAATTAAAAGCATTTCAAGAAAGTAACTAGATAAAATTATGAATATTAGACAGGAGATTACCTCCGGAAAGACAGAGCCTGGATTTTGTATCACAGGCCCTGTCTTTTTATGCCAAAGCATGCAAGAGAAGCTGCCGGTGGCAAGCTCTCTGTATCTGTTTAAAAAGATAAGAAATCGCCATAAACAGGCTAATTTATCGGTAGTACGTATGAAAACAGGTTGATATAATGACATCGTAAACAAAAAGGAACGACAAATACATGGAGGATATCACATGAAGATTCTGAATGTAACAGATACAGAATTTAAGGCTTATGGAAAAGTTCTGGAAGGATACGATACGGCAGAACTTTTAAAGGCAATGGAGCATGCACCGCTTCCGATTGATGAAGTCATCTATGAGCCATCCATCGAAGAACTGGAAGCATTAAAGATTGCGGATGAATTAAAGAATCGTGCATATGGGGGACTTCCAATCGAGATTGGATATTGTAACGGTAATAATAAGAAACTGAATGCAGTAGAATATCACCGTTCATCAGAAATTGACATAGCAGTCGATGATCTGATACTTCTGCTTGGAAAACAGCAGGACATCACAGAGGATTATACATATGATACAGCAAAGATCGAAGCATTCTATGTACCGGCCGGAACAGCAGTAGAGTTATATGCAACCACACTTCATTATGCACCGTGCTCAGCGGAAGAGACAGGATTCAGATGTGTCATCGTACTGCCAAAGGATACAAATTATGAACTGAGTGAAGAGCAGAAAAAGACGGTAGAAGAGGCAGTAAAAGCAGAGGGACAGACAACGGAAGACAGACTTCTTACAGCAAAGAATAAATGGCTGATCGCACATGAAGAAGCAGCCATCGAAGGAGCCTTTAACGGTCTGCGTGGCATGAATGTAATATTGTCATAATACGGAATATGCCATATCATTTTTTGAATGCTTGTTTTGTAGATGAAAATATAAGTAAAAAGACGAATAATAAAAAATAATTCAGGAGGAATCACACAATGAATAATATGCCAGAAGTAAAAATCGGAGTAGTAGCAGTAAGCAGAGACTGTTTCCCAGAAAGTCTTTCTGTTAACAGAAGAAAGAATCTTATGAAAGCCTATACAGAAAAATACGGAACAGAAGGAATCTATGAATGTCCAGTATGTATCGTAGAGAGTGAGATCCACATGGTACAGGCATTAGAAGATATTAAGAAAGCAGGATGTAACGCACTCTGCGTATATCTTGGAAACTTTGGACCGGAGATCTCAGAGACATTACTTGCAAAACATTTTGACGGACCTAAGATGTTCGTAGCAGCAGCGGAAGAAAGCGGAGATAATTTATTAGATGGACGTGGAGATGCATACTGTGGTATGCTGAATGCAAGCTATAACTTACAGCTTCGTAACGTACAGGCTTATATCCCTGAATATCCGGTTGGAGATGCAGAAGAATGCGCGGATATGATCCACGAATTCCTGCCAATCGCAAGAGCCGTTGTAGGTCTTCAGAACTTAAAGATTATTAGCTTCGGACCAAGACCGATGAACTTCCTTGCTTGTAATGCACCGATCAAACAGCTTTATAACCTGGGGGTTGAGATTGAAGAAAATTCAGAGCTTGATCTGTTTGAAGCATTTAATAAGCATGCAGGAGATGAAAGAATTCCAGCTATCGTAAAAGAGATGGAAGAAGAACTTGGAGCCGGCAATAAAAAGCCAGAAATCCTTCCAAAACTTGCACAATACGAAATTACGTTAAAAGACTGGGTAGAAGAACACAGAGGATATCGTAAATACGTAGCGCTCACAAGTAAGTGCTGGCCAGCATTCCAGACTCAGTTCGGATTCGTTCCATGCTATGTAAATAGCCGCTTAACTGCACAGGGAATCCCGGTTTCATGTGAGGTGGATATCTACGGAACACTGAGTGAATTCATCGGAACAGTTGTAAGCCAGGATACAGTAACACTTCTGGATATCAACAACTCTGTACCAAAAGATATGTATAAAGAAGAAATTGAAGGAAAGTATAATTATACACAGAAAGATACATTCATGGGATTCCACTGTGGAAATACAGCTTCAAGCAAGCTTTCCTTCTGCGAGATGAAATATCAGAAGATCATGGCAAGAGCACTTCCGGAAGAAGTGACACAGGGAACACTTGAAGGAGATATCGTACCTGGAGACATTACTTTCTATCGTCTGCAGAGCACCGCAGATAATAAGTTGCGTGCATATGTGGCACAGGGAGAAGTCCTTCCGGTAGCTACAAGATCATTCGGAGCAATCGGTGTATTTGCGATTCCGGAGATGGGAAGATTCTACCGTCACGTACTGGTGGAAAAAGGATATCCACATCACGGAGCTGTAGCATTTGGACACTTTGGAAAAGAATTATTCGAAGTATTCAAGTATATTGGAGTTCCTGTAGATGAGATCGGATATAACCAGCCGGCAGGAGTAAGATATCCGACAGAGAATCCATGGGGATAAATTACAAAAATTAAAAAAAATAAGTAAAAAGGGACTGAAGTCTTCAGTCCCTGAAAGAGATTATGGAGGTAGACGATGTTATACATAGGTGTAGATCTTGGAACATCAGCAGTAAAACTTCTGGTGATGGATGAAACCGGAGATATCAAAAAGATTGTATCAAAAGAATATCCACTCTTTTTCCCGCATCCGGGATGGTCAGAGCAAAAACCTGAGGACTGGTTTGAAAAGTCCATAGAAGGAATTAAAGAGCTGACCGCAGAATGTGACAAATCACAGGTTGCAGGTATCAGCTTTGGCGGACAGATGCATGGACTGGTAGCACTTGATAAGAACGATCAGGTGATCCGTCCGGCAATCCTCTGGAATGATGGCAGAACAGGTGAAGAGACAAACTATCTGAATGAAGTAATCGGAAAAGATAAATTATCAGAGTATACAGCCAATATTGCATTTGCAGGATTTACAGCACCAAAGATCCTGTGGATGAAAAAGCATGAGCCGGAAAATTTTGCAAAGATTGCAAAGATCATGCTTCCAAAAGATTATCTGGCATACAAGCTTTCCGGATCATTCTGCACGGATGTATCCGATGCTTCCGGAATGCTTCTAATGGATGTCAAGAACCGTTGCTGGTCAAAAGAAATGATGGATATCTGCGGTATTACAGAAGAGATGCTTCCAAAGCTTTATGAAAGCTATGAAGTGGTAGGAACATTAAAGAAAGAAATTGCAGACGAGCTTGGTTTTTCCGAAAATGTAAAAGTAATCGCCGGAGCAGGGGACAATGCGGCAGCAGCTGTAGGAACTGGAACCGTAGGAGATGGAATGTGTAACATTTCTCTTGGAACATCCGGAACGATATTTATCTCCAGCAACAAGTTCAGTGTAGATGAGAATAATGCATTGCATTCATTTGCCCATGCAGACGGACATTATCATCTGATGGGATGTATGTTAAGTGCGGCATCCTGCAATAAGTGGTGGAATGAAGAGATCCTGAAGACCAAAGACTTTGCAGCAGAACAGGCCGGTATTACAAAACTTGGAGAGAACAGAGTCTTCTATCTTCCATATCTGATGGGAGAAAGATCACCACATAATAACCCGGATGCAAGAGCGATGTTCATCGGAATGTCCATGGATACTACCCGTGAAGATATGACACAGGCAGTTCTGGAAGGTGTTACATTTGGACTTCGTGATTCACTGGAAGTTGCAAAGAGTCTTGGAATCAAGATTGAACGTACTAAGATCTGCGGCGGTGGGGCAAAGAGTCCGCTCTGGAAGAAAATGATTGCAAATATCATGAATCTGAAGGTGGATGTCGTAGAGAACGAAGAAGGACCGGCACTTGGAGGTGCCATGCTGGCAGCAGTTGGATGCGGGGAATACCCGGATGTAGAGACAGCGGCGGCAAAGATTGTAAAAGTAATCGACACAGTAGAACCAGATCCGGAACTGACGGCAAAATACGAAGAACGTTACCAGCAGTTCAGAAAGATCTATCCGACTGTGAAATGTTTATATGAAACATGTTAATTATGGAAAGATAAATTGTGACAGGTGTCTTGCAGAAAGCATTTTTAAGACACGTTTTAAAACGTAATACAAAAATATGGGTTTCTCTTTTAAGAAATATGGCAATATGATAGAATATCTTGAAGAGTGAAATCTTAGGTAAGAGGTATGAGATGTGTAATTCTCATACCTCTTTTTGAGGATACCAGTGGCAAAGGGGCTGGTTCGGAAAATATCTGGGATTGAGAAAATATACATCTGGAAGAATATGTGGATATTATTTTTCAGATGTAACAATGAAGAGTAGAGGAGGAACTAAACATGGAAAGTCATAAGATTATCCAGGTAGAAGAAAAAGTACCATTTAAACTGCTGCTTCCATTGAGTATCCAGCATATGTTTGCGATGTTTGGAGCATCTGTGCTGGTGCCATTTATCTTTGGAATCAATCCGGCGATCGTACTTTTTATGAATGGTGTGGGAACACTGATCTTTATCACGGTGACAAAAGCAAAATCACCGGCATATCTTGGATCCAGTTTTGCATTTCTGGCACCGGCAGGCGTTGTAATCAGTAAGATGGGATATCAGTATGCACTGGGAGGATTCGTAGCAGTCGGATTCTGCGGATGTATCTTATCGTTTATCATTTACAAGTGTGGAACAAAATGGATTGATATCGTACTGCCACCTGCAGCGATGGGGCCGGTAGTTGCACTGATCGGACTGGAATTATCAAGCTCGGCTGCAAGCAATGCCGGACTTCTGGATGATAAGATCGATTCGAAAAATGTAATTGTATTTGCAGTAACACTGGGGGTTGCAGTATTTGGAAATATTTTATTCCGCGGATTTTTATCGGTTATTCCGATCTTGATTGCGGTCATCGCAGGGTATCTGACAGCACTTGCATGTGGAATCCTGGATTTTACACAGGTAATGGAAGCATCGTGGTTTGCGGTTCCGAATTTCCAGTCACCAAAGTTTGATATCGGAGCGATTATGATGATCCTGCCGGTACTGCTGGTTATTACATCGGAGCATATCGGACATCAGGTGGTAACCAGTAAAATTGTAGGAAGAGATCTTTTGTCTGATCCGGGACTTCACAGATCTCTGTTCGGAGATAACTTTTCGACCATGGTATCCGGCCTGATCGGATCTGTGCCAACGACTACATATGGAGAAAATATCGGGGTTATGGCAGTGACGAAGGTTTACAGTGTGCGTGTCATCGGAGGAGCTGCGGTTCTTTCTATCATATGCTCATTTGTTGGCAAATTGTCGATGATGATCCAGACAATTCCAGGACCGGTTATCGGAGGAATCTCATTCCTTCTGTATGGTATGATCGGTGCATCGGGACTTCGTATTCTGGTTGATTCACAGGTAGATTACGGAAGATCCAGAAACCTGATGCTGACATCCATCGTGTTCGTAACAGGTCTTTCCGGAATCTCTGTAAATATCGGAACCGTATCTTTAACCGGAATGGTGCTGGCATGTGTAGTTGCGATGATCCTGAGTCTGATCTTCTACATATTAGATAAGCTGAAGCTTACGAATGATCAATAGGTATAAGCGTTGAAGAATTGCAGAAATGCATAGCAATAGAGCAATCTGAGGACATCAGTGAGCGGTAAAATACACGTTGCTGCTGATATCACTCTATATAATAAAAATGTCTGTTTTTGTATATGTGACATACAGGACAGACATTTTTTGTTGTCTTGGAGAGTGTTTGAAAAATATTCCTGCAATTTACATGCTCCACTTTGCAGAAAGCATTTTTCATACACACTCTTGTATTTATCTTGAGAAAATATTGGTATTCTGGTACAATACCAATATAGAAAAACATATATAAATGAGGACTTGAATATGGGAAATGAAATGAACGAACTCAGATACCTGGATTTAAAAAATACATTATGTGAAAAGATCTATGAAGGAGTCTATAAAGACGATGAAAAGATTCCATCCGAGCGTCAGTTATCAACGGATTATGACGTGAGCCGTATTACGGTCCGTAAGACACTGGAGCTTATGGAGAAAGAAAATCTGATCGTACGTGAAGTGGGAAATGGAACACGTGTAACACTGAAAAATTATGGCAACGATAATCCACTGGATGTGGTTGCACTTACTGCACCGTCAAGGAATCCATTCTTCGCAAAATTTATTGCCGAATTCCAGAAACAAGCATGGGAAAAAGATACATTACTCTTATATGTGGAGGTCCCGGAACGGACTTCGGTGGAAGACTGCCTGTACCGCCTCTATACGAGAAATATCAGAAATGTTGTTATCTGGCAGGATGACCAGGCAATCGACAGGGAGAAGCTTTTAAGACTCAGGAGTATCGGTATGAATCTGGTATTCTTTGATGCAGATGATGCGCTTCCATATGCAGATGCGGTATTCCTTGATAATGCGGCAGCAGTCAGGGAGCTGGTAGAAAGTACAGAATTTCCAGATTCGGAATATCTGTACGTTGGATGGGACAATAGAAGCATCGGAAATGTCAGAAAAAGAGAAGAAGCATTTATTGAAAATTGTCCGGAAGGAAAAGTAGTAAGGATTCCGTGGCGCAGGGACCGCAAGATAGATGAAGCTTCGATGGAACGCGTCAAAGAGAAAATCGTCAGGATGCCATCGGGGATGATCGTATGTGGAGCAGGGGAGATTGCGCAGAGGATTGCAGAGACCTTATGGGGAACAGAAGAACAAAAGGAAGATTATGTGATAGGAAGTATCGATGATTTTGATGGTTCAGAGCGCTATCCGGTAAGAATATACGTGCAGGATCTTAAGGAATCTGCGAAGAAAATATACCAGAGATTGGAAGAACAGTCCGAACTTGGAAGCGGATGGAAGGCAGAAAGTTATCAGATACGTGGCATATTAAAAGAAAAGAATAAAAAGAAAGGATAACGGATAACAAAAACATTCATAAAAAAATGCAAGAAATATAAGGAGGCTATGCAATGGAAAAAGTAGAACCGGCATTAGTGCCACAAAGGAAACTAAGTAACGGTATGGTGATACCGGGAATCGGCATGGGGACATTTGGAAATGACAGATTTTCGGCAGAGCAGACAGCTGATGCAGTGTATGGAGCAATCCAGGCGGGCTACCGTCTGTTCGACTGTGCGGCAGCGTATGGCAATGAAAAAGATATCGGAAAAGTCTTCGAAAAAGCATTTGCCAATGGAATTGTACAGAGACAGGATCTGACGATCATGACAAAAGTATGGAATGACATGCATGGAAAAGGTGATGTACTGGTGGCATGTGCGACCAGTTTAAGAGACCTCAGACTGGATTATCTGGACATCTATATGGTACACTGGCCGTTTCCGAATTACCACGCACCGGGAGCACATCTGGAAGGACGTAACCCAGATGCCGTTCCATTTTCAGTGGATGAGTATATGAGGACCTGGAGACAGATGGAGCGTCTGGTAGATATGGGACTTGTAAAAAGTATCGGGATGTCTAATATGACGATCACAAAGCTTGAACAGGTACTGCCACTTTGCAGGATCAAACCGACGGTATTGGAAGTAGAAATCAACCCGACTTTCCAGCAGCCAAAATTATTCGAATACTGTAAAGCACATGATATTCTTCCGATTGCATTCAGTCCGATGGGATCACCATGCAGACCGGAACGTGATACAGAAGAAGGGGATGTCGTGACATTTGAGATGCCGGAGCTTCGGAAAATCGCGAAAGCACACAATTGTCATCCGGCACTGATCTGTATGAAGTGGGCTGTACAAAGAGGACATGTGCCGATTCCATTTTCCATATATGAAAATGAATATGTAGGAAATCTTAGAACCGTAACCGAAGATTTCCTGACAGAGGAAGAGATGGAAACATTAAGAAAAGCAGACCGGAACGCAAGACTGATCAAAGGAAAAGTGTTCCTGTGGGAGAGTGCAAAAGACTGGAGAGATATCTGGGACGGGGAAGACGAAGAAAATAACTGATGGCAGATATTTTATGCGGAAAAATACCGGTAATAGAATGAATGAAACTAGAATTTTATCTTGACAATCGAACCTGTCTGGATGATAATATAAGTACATTATTAAAAGATTTAATAAAGTCTAGGAGGAACGTTTTCATGGATGGAAAAATGAAAGTTGCAGTGATGAACGGAATTGGGGAAATGGGATTTGAAGAGCGTGATATCCCAACACCAAAGGCAGACGAAGTATTAGTAAAACTGGATTATGTTGGAATCTGTGGTTCCGATCTTCACTATTATGAGACAGGAGCAATCGGAGATTATGTAGTAAAACCACCATTTGTACTGGGACATGAACCAGGCGGTGTGGTTGTTGAAGTAGGAGAAGATGTAAAGCATCTGAAAGTAGGGGACAGAGTAGCACTGGAGCCAGGAAAAACCTGTGGACACTGCGAATTCTGCCGTGAAGGAAAATATAATCTGTGTCCGGACGTTGTATTCTTCGCAACACCACCGGTTGATGGTGTATTCCAGGAATATGTAGCACACGAAGCAGGACTTTGCTTCAAGCTTCCTGACAATGTAAGTACATTAGAGGGAGCACTGATCGAGCCTCTGGCCGTTGGATTCCATGCAGCAATCCAGGGAGATGCACATCTTGGACAGAAAGCAGTTGTCATGGGAGCCGGATGTATCGGTCTGGTATCTATGATGGCATTAAAAGCAAGAGGAGTATCTGAGGTATACGTTGTGGATATCATGGACAAACGTCTGGAAAAAGCAATGGAACTTGGTGCAACCGGTGTGATCAACGGAGCAAAAGAAGATGTAATTGCAAAAGTAAAACAGCTGACCGGTGGTATGGGAACTGATATCGTCATCGAGACAGCAGGTACACAGATCACAACATCACAGGCTATACATATTGCAAAGAAAGGCTCTACAATTGTATTGGTTGGATATAGTAAGACAGGTGAACTTACACTTCCAGTGAGCCTTGCTCTGGATAAAGAACTGACATTTAAGACAGTATTCCGTTACCGTCACATTTATCCGCTTGCAATTGATGCAGTTGCTTCTGGAAAAGTGAACTTAAAGGGAATCGTTACAGACATCTTCCCATTAGATGAAGCACAGAAAGCTATGGATTACAGCGTCAATAATAAAGCTGATATTGTAAAAGCCGTTATTCAGATCAATCCGGATGCGGAAGCATAAGAAACGGAAAAATAAGAATTAACCCTGCAATAAAAGAACGGAAAAAGTTAAGAAAGAAAATAATATAAAAACAGAAAAAACCACACAATACTATTGACATTGTGTGGTTTTTTCTGTATTATTCAACTAGAAAACAACAAAAAACAAGATAAAACAAAGAAAAACAAAGTTTTAACAAACAAAAAACCACAAGATAGAAGCTGTGAAAAGCTGGTGTAACAGGAAAAATATGCAGTATTATAAAATGAAACAAAAGTGCAGAAAGTAAGCATCAGATAATAAGATGGGAAGGAGGAGCGAGATTCAAAAGGTATGATAGCAATAGAAAGACGAAACGGCATATTAGAAAAACTTCAGGAAGATAAAAAAGTTGTTGTTGCAGAACTCAGCCAGTTATATAAGGTATCCGAAGAGACGATAAGAAGAGATCTGGAACGTCTCGAAAAAGAAGGATTATGTACCAAGAGCTACGGTGGAGCAGTGATCAACGAGAACAACAATATGGAGATGCCGTTCAATGTCAGAAAGAAAAGTAACGCATCAGGAAAGCAGAAAATCGCAGAACTGATCACAGGTATGGTAGAGGACGGCGAACACATTTTACTGGATGCAAGTACCACAGCTGTATATGTGGCAAAAGCGCTAAAGAATAAGAAAAATCTTACTATTATTACGAATTCCATCGAAGTGCTGATTGAAGTATCAGATATGGCTGACTGGAATGTGATCTCACTTGGAGGAAGCTTAAAAGAAGGATTCCTTGCAACCGTCGGAGCAGCAACAATCGCAGGAGTGAAAGAATACAAAGTAGAAAAATCAATCGCATCCTGCAAAGCATTTGATCCGGAGGAAGGATTCTTTGATACCGGAGATGAGTTCGCAAGAACAAAGCGGGCGATGATCGGGCGTGGAGAGACGAAGATCATGGCAATCGATTCTACCAAATTTGAAAAATCCGCATTTGCCAAAGTGATGGATACAGAAGATGTGGATGTGATCATTACAGATCGGAAACCACAAAAAGCAGTATTAAAAGTCTGCGAAGAAAAGGGAATCAAATGTATGTACCCGGAAAAATAGAAGAGTTTCTTCTATATTAATATGAACACTATAAAAGATTAAAAATTCAGGAGGATGAAAAAGATGGCATTAGTTACTTCAAAAGAAATGTTAACAAAAGCAAGAAAAGGTGGATATGCAGTAGGAGCGTTCAATGCAGAGAACATGGAGATGATAAAGGCAATCATCGCTGCAGCAGAAGAACTCAAAGCACCGGTTATGATCCAGACAACACCGTCTACTGTAAAATACGGAACAAGCGCTACATATGCAGCAATCGTTAAAGCAGAAGCTGAAAAAGCAAGCGTTCCTGTATGTATGCACTTAGATCACGGCAGCAGTTATGAACTTGCAGAAGAATGTATCGGAAATGGATATACATCTGTTATGATCGATGGATCCAAAGAAGATTTTGAAAATAACATTGCCGTATCTAAAAAAGTTGTAGAGATGGCTCATGCAAAAGGAATTCCTGTAGAAGCAGAACTTGGAAAAGTCGGTGGAAAAGAAGATGACCTGGTAGCAGAAGCTGATACAAATACAGATGTAAATGAAGCCGTTGAATTCGTAGAAAGAACAGGCGTTGATTCACTGGCAATCGCAATCGGAACTGCACATGGATTCTATGTAGGAACTCCGGTACTTGATAAAGAACGTCTTTCTGAAATTGCAAAAGTAGTATCTATTCCACTTGTACTTCACGGAGCATCCGGAATCAGCGATGAAGATGTTGCAGACTGTGTAAGCCGTGGAATTTCAAAAGTGAACTTCGCAACAGAGCTTCGTGTAGCATTTACAGATGCATGCAAGAAATTATATGTAGAAAAACCAGAGACATTTGATCCAAAGGCATACGGAAAAGTTGGTATGGCAGCAGTCAAAGAACTGGTTATGAACCGTATGAGAGTATGCGGATGTGATGGAAAGGCAGAATAATCTCTGTCTGGAAAGTGCGAAAAGGAGGTTCCTATGCGGGAATTATTATTGGGAGTCGATATCGGAACCAGCGCCTGCAAGGTTGCGGTATTCAATAAAGAAGGAGAGGTAATCGCCAGTGGAAATGGTGGTTATCAGGTATATTATCCACATCCGGGATGGGCAGAACAGAATCCGGATGAATGGTGGAGCGCTGTATGCAGCGCAATCGGGGATGTCCTGAAAAAAGGAGACATCAAACCGGAAGAAATCAAAGGAATCGGAGTGGATGGCCAGAGCTGGTCAGCCATTCCAATTGATAAAGAAGGAAATGTACTGGCCAACACACCAATCTGGATGGATACCAGAGCGCAGTCAATCTGTGACCGGTTAAATGCCGGGATTGGTGCAGATAATATTTTCCAGGTGGCTGGAAATTCGATGCAGCCATCTTATTCGACAGCCAAGATCCTGTGGTATAAGGAAAATCTGCCAGAAGTATATGAAAAGACATATAAGATTTTACAGTCTAATGCATTTATCGTATATCGTTTTACCGGTATCTGTTCACAGGATAAATCTCAGGGGTACGGACTTCACTGCTTTGATATGAGAACCGGAACATGGGATATGGAAATGTGTAAAAAGCTTGGAATCCCGGAAAACTTCCTGTCAGACATTTATGAATGTTCGGAAGTTGTAGGCGGTGTCAGTGCAAAAGCTGCGAAAGAGACAGGCCTGTTAGAAGGAACACCGGTGGTTGCCGGAGCACTGGATGCAGCATGCGGAACGCTTGGCTCAGGTGTCATCCATCCAGGAGAGACGCAGGAACAGGGCGGTCAGGCAGGCGGAATGAGTATCTGTCTGGATGAGTATGCGGCAGATCCAAGACTGATCTTAAGTTACCATGCAGTTCCAAATCAGTGGATCTTACAGGGCGGAACCGTCGGAGGTGGCGGAGTTATGCGCTGGATCGAGAAGGAACTTGGGGATTATGAGAGAAGTATCGCAAAAGAATGTGGAAAATCTTCGTTAGTTCAGTTCAATGAGCTGGCAGAGAAGGTACCTGCAGGAAGTGACGGACTGATTTTCCTTCCATATATGTCAGGAGAACGTTCACCAATCTGGGATCCGAACGCCAAGGGTGTGTATTACGGACTGGACTTTAGTAAGACAAAAGGACATCTGATCCGTGCAGCAATGGAAGGTGTGGCATATTCATTGAAGCACAACCTGGATATTGGAGAACAGACAGGAGCAAAAGTAGAAGAACTGCTCGCAATGGGTGGATCTGCAAACTCTCTTCTTTGGACACAGATCAAATGTGACGTAACAGGAAAACCAATCACCGTACCATCTTCCGATACAGCGACTACACTTGGTGCAGTTATGCTTGCCGGAGTCGGAATCGGAATGTATAAAGATTTTGAAGAAGCTGTAAAGATTACAGTGAAAAAGACTCGCCATCACGAGCCTGATATGGAAAAACATGCAATTTACCAGAAGAATTATGAGACCTATCTGGAAATCTATGAGAACTTAAAAGAGACCATGAAGAAAACAGGAGGAATGTAAAAGTGAAAGCAGGAGTCGTACACGCAAGAGAAGATATCAGATATGAAGAGATCGAGAAACCAGTACCAAAAAAAGGACAGGTACTGATCAAAGTAAAATATACAGGAATCTGTGGATCAGATATTCCACGTGTCAACGGGGATGCATGCCATTTCTTCCCGAATGTACTGGGACATGAATTCTCAGGAACAGTAGAAGAAGTAGGAGAAGGCGTAACATCTGTAAAACCAGGTGACAGAGTTGCAGGTGTACCACTTGTACCATGTATGGAATGTGAAGACTGTCAGAAGGGTAACTACTCTCTGTGTAAACATTATAGCTTCATTGGTTCCAGAGAATTCGGAAGCTTTGCAGAGTATGTGGTTGTTCCTGAAAAGAATGCTGTAAAATTCGAAGACAGCGTAAGCTTCGAACAAGGTGCATTCTTTGAGCCGGCAACAGTAGCACTTCACGGACTGGAAAGAGTAGACTTCAAAGGTGGAAAGACAGTAGCCATCCTTGGAGGCGGAACCATCGGAATGTTCGTTATGCAGTGGGCTAAGATTTTCGGAGCAAAAGAAGTTGTTGTATTTGATATCTCTGATGAACGTCTGGAATTAGGAAAACGTCTTGGAGCAACAGCCGGAATTAACACACTGGAAGAAGACTTCATGGATAAAGCTATGGCACTTACCGGTGGTAAAGGCTATGATTATGTGTATGAGACAGCAGGAAATTCTATTACAATTAAGATGGCATTCCAGCTAGCTGCCAACAAAGCACAGGTATGCTGCGTTGGAACTCCTACAAAAGAAGTTACCTTCTCTGTAAAAGAGTGGGAGAACTTAAACCGTAAAGAATTTATCCTGACAGGATCATGGATGTCATACAGTGCACCATTCCCGGGACATGAATGGGAATTAGTAGCACACTACTTCAAGACAGGAGAACTGAAGTTTGACGATTCCTTCATCTTCAAGAAGATTCCGCTTAGCGAAATCGCAAGTGCATTTGAGATGTACAAGACAAGAGGACTGGTAAAAGGTAAGATCTTAATCGACAGCGAAGCATAGGAGGCAAAGTGCGATGATATTAACCGTTACGTTGAATGCAGCGATTGATAAAAGATATGTAGTAAAAGAATTCCAGGTAGGAGAAGTTAACCGTGTAGCAGAGTGTACTTATACACCTGGTGGAAAAGGACTGAATGTATCAAAGCCTGCATCTATCGCAGGAGCAGAAGTGGTAGCAACCGGATTCGCAGGCGGACATGCAGGAAATTATATCGTAGATTCCCTGAAACCATTCGGCATCAAGAGTGAATTCTATCACATGGATGCAGAGAGCCGTTCCTGCATCAATATCTGGGACGAAAAGAACCATGTACAGACAGAATTCCTGGAGCCTGGATTTACCGTATCCGCAGAAGACTTTGAAGGATTCTGCGAAAAATTCAAGACATTAGTACCAAAAGCTGATGTAGTAGCAATGTCCGGAAGTGTACCAAAGGGACTGGACGGAACTGCTTATCAGAAACTGGTATCGATTGTAAAAGAGGCAGGTAAGAAGGTCATTCTTGATACGAGCGGAAAACTTCTGGAGATGGGTATCGAGGCAAAACCAACGATGGTAAAGCCGAACATTGATGAAATCCGTATGCTGACCGGAAGCCATTGTGATACAAGAGAAGAACTGATCGAAGCAGGAAAGAAGATCCATGAAGCCGGTATCGAGATCGTAGTCATCTCACTTGGAGCAGACGGATCACTCCTGATCTGCGAAGACGGGGTATATCAGGCAATCGTTCCAAGAATTGATGCGGTCAATACCGTAGGATGCGGAGACTCCATGATCGCAGGATTCGCACTCGGATTCGAAAGAGGCTTAAGTGTACAGGAGACATTAAAGCTTGCAAGTGCAATCTCAGCATCAGCAGCATTAAGAGAAGAAACCGGATTCTTCGTAAAAGAAGATATGGAGTGCATACTGCCACAGATTGAGATTAAGAAATTATAGTATTCCAATATGCAGATATCCGTATGATTTGGATATTTTACATACCAAAGTATGCAAGAGAAGCTGCCAGTGGCAGGTTATCTGCATTATAAAGTTATGATAAAACGAGCAATATCGTATGAGAATTCTTCCGCTTAGAGATACGATATTGCTCTGTTTTTTTACTTCCAGTATTGTGAAACGTAAGACATTGCGTCTCCTTCTGACAATGTGTATTTTTCTATAAGCTTAGAAATGGTGTCTTCTTGTGAAATATGCAGTTCCTGGAAACTTTCAATTAGATTTTTGATTCCATGAATACGTTCAAGGTTTTGACCTTCAGCACGACCTTCAGCACGACCTTTAGCACGACCTTCGGCAAGTCCTTGTTGAGTTGCTTCTTCTCGCAGATATTTGCGAAATTCTTCTTCATCATATTCTTCTAAAATCACATCAATCACCTCCGCACGGTTTTTCCGAAGCACATTAGCTAGAATATCCGAATGGATGCATTCATCAACCGAGGATTCTATTGCTGTTTCAAAAGATTCTCCATTTGCAATATGTAAGCGGATTGTATCAATAAAAGTTGCATATTCTTTTAAAGTATTACACTGTTCCATGAGTTCGTGGTTATGACCAAGATTGATGTTGAGAACAACCGCAGTACATTCTAAAGCAGGTGTACAATTTTGAATTGGTTTCTCGTAGAGAGAACTTAATTTCAATTCCTGACGTTCTGGTTCATCCATTGTTCCATTGTAAAAGACGATGTATTGCGGGTAAGGAAGAGAAACGGCTGTTTCTGTATAAAGTTTATTTTTGAATGAATCCACATAAGTCCGATACAATGAAGCTAGATAGAATAGTCCGCGTAATGGAAGATTTGGACTGAATGTACTCTGATGTTCATAAAGATTCATCATATTACTAATAATAAAAGATAAATCATTTTTCATACCCATATAAACAACATCGTCAATGGTTGTAATAATGAGATCGTCAGGATTGGTGTAGTGACTGTTGTTCAATGCATTATATAGCTTTAACAATTCAGTTTTGTCGTGAAAAATGAGACGGAAAATTCTGTCTTTGTACTTCTTATTCAATTTGTAAAATGTCAAATATATTCCTCCTTAATTGTAACAAATATTTATTTACTATTCAATATAAATTTAAAATACAAATACAATCATAAACATCACCAACCTTAAATATATGTTGCTATTAAAACAGACATATTAATAAAAATGAAAAATTAGTTGAAACAACTAGAATGATTAGGAAAACCGTTTATAATAAAACGGTTTAATCAGAAAACGAAATATCACGAATTGATATAGTTATCTGTAAATGTAGATACAGTATATAAGTTACAGAATGAGAAGTCAATAAATGGAATAGAAAAGTGAAAAATCTGTGCAATATGCCATATGAAATTCATATTAGCATGTTATGATAAGAACAGAAAGAGGGGATAGCATGTACAAAATACTAATTGCAGATGACGAAAGAAAATTGCGAGAAACGATGAGAGATTATCTTGTGTCAAAAGGCTTTCAGATCGTTCTGGCACCGGATGGTGAAGCGGCGTTAACAGCAGCATTTGCACAGGCATTTGATCTGATTATTCTGGATGTGATGATGCCCGGGATAAATGGAATAGAAGCATGCAGGGAGATAAGAAGACAGCAGAATATTCCTGTGCTGTTTTTGTCGGCTCTGGGAGAGGAAGAAGATCTGCTCGCAGGATATGCAGTAGGAGCCGATGACTATATTGTAAAGCCATTTCCACTGTCAGTATTATCGCAGAAATGTATGGCAATGATCAGGAGAAGTAAAAGAGTAGATCAGGAACACAGACTGACGGGAAAGGGAATCGTGATAGATCTGATCCGTAAACAAATATATGTAGAGGGAGAAGAAGTCTCATTTTCCAGTAAAGATTTCCGGCTGCTGGCATATCTGATGGAGAATAGGGATGTAGTACTGGAACGGGAAATCATACTGTCCAGAATCTGGGGATATGACTTTGAAGGAGATACAAGAGTTGTGGATACACATATCAAACGCATCAGAAAGCTTCTGGGAGATCATGCGGACTGTATTAAGACAGTGATTGGATCCGGATATGTATACAGGGAGGAATAGCAGATGAGCAGAAAGAAGATGAATGTGTATCTGGTTGTGCTTCTTATAGTGATGTATCTGGCATGTCTGCTGGTGAGTTACAAATCTGCGGCTAATTATGTAGAAAGTGATTTCAGACAGAGTGTAAAAAGCGTAAAAGATTATTTTGAAAAAAACTACTGCCAGAGAGCGAATGAGGGAGAATATATATCACTGGAATCCATTACATATGATTTTTATACGGAGGCAGAACATAAGTATCCGTGGCAGGCAGCATTCGTAGATCCGGAAGTCAGAGTAAAAGAAAAGACAGGAAGCATGTTACTAGTGTACGAAGGTGCAGAGTATCAGGCAATACATCTGGACGATTATCTGACAAAGAAGCAGTGGGAGAAAATAGATAAACTCCGGGCGACAGTCGGACCGATTAATACCGTGCAGGTGAAGGAATTGGAATACTATATGAAGAAAGGAAAGGCAATTCCGGTTAAGCTGACCCTGGTAAACGGGATAAATCCAGAAAAAGTGCTTACACTAAAGTTATCAGACCATCCATCTACAAAATATGCATATAATGCAGTATATGAGCTTGATAAATATGAAAATAATACAGATACAAATCTTACAGACAAACAGAAAAAAGTAAAACAGGAAGTCATGGAAAAGAGACAGAATGAATTAAAGCAGGATAAAAGATACCGGTATATGCAGATGTATCTGACTGATCTGGATAATGGTGGAAAACGAAGAGATGTGTATCAGAGCCTCTACCAGAGTCTGAACCGCTCCAATATCCGGAACTATATCGCAGGAAAACTGGCAACGGAGTACGAGTATTATGATCAGCATCATTATTGGTATACACAGAACCTGGAGATTAATGGAAATGTGTATACAATGTATCTGGCAGCTGCTTATGAAGAAAGAGTGGAAGTAATAGAATCTTCCGTTTTCCGGGGCGCCGTGGTTACGCAGAGTCTGCTGTTTCTGATTCTGGGAACAATGCTGCTAGGCCTTATGAATTATTTACATATCAAAAACAGAAAGCTGGAAGAATCAAGGCAGATGCTTACAAGTGCTGTCGCACACGAACTAAAAACGCCGCTTGCCGTCATCCAGAACCAATGTGAGTGCATAATGGAAAATGTAGCACCAGAAAAAAATATGGATTATACCAGATCCGTGTATAACGAAACAAAACAGATGAACCGGCTGATCGTATCATTTTTACAATATAACCGTTTGCAGAAAATACAGCATCTGGAAAAAGTAAAATGTGATATGAGAGAAATCGTGCAGGAAGAAATAGAAAAATACGAAGATTTATTCGAGTCGGCCGGTGTTAAATGTAACGTATCAATGGAAGAGACAGAACAGATAAGGGGAAATAAAGAGTTACTGGCACTGGTCATTGATAACTATCTTTCCAATGCATATAAATATACGGAAAGCGGAAGAACGATAACCGTAAAACTAACAAGAGAGAAAAAAGGATGCAGGTTTTGGGTGTGGAATGAAGGTGCCAGATTAGAAGAAGAGGATATAACACGGGTGTGGGATATCTTAAGCAGGCAGGATAAGTCAAGAAATAGAGAAAAAGGCTCAACCGGAATGGGATTACCAATCTGCCGAAGGATACTGGAACTGCATGGATTCGCATATGGCTGTGGGAATAAAGAGAATGGAGTGGAGTTCTGGTTCAGGACAAACTGAATAAAGAATCAAAAAGCAGAACACAAGGAGTATGTTGAAAAGATATATTTCTTGTGTTTTTTATACCAAAGTATGCAATAGAAGCTGCCAGTGGCAGGTTCTATGTATGCCAAAACATGCAAGAAAAGCTGACAGTTGCAAATGCGTCTGCAAGGAGCTGAATATATGGGTAGATATTATGCTAAAAGGAGCAAAATGACATATGAATGACATACGAAAGTGTTACCTTTTGAATAACAAAAACAGGGAAGTTGTAAAAGAAAATAGTGAGGGAGGAAGCGTATGAGGAAGAAAAAACAATTGGCGGCCTTTATGTTACTTACTGCTATGTTGTTAAATTTAACGGCATGTGTGAAAACACCGGAAGAAAATATCGTGACAGATAAATCGAAAGGATTATCAGAGGAAAATATTATTCCAAAAGAGAAGGATGGTAAAGAAAAACAGTTAAATATTCCAGAACATTGGAAAGAGACAATCACGAGAAAAGATGGATTCATTATTGTGGAGGCAGATGATGATATTTCCATTGGAAATATATATAATACACCGGTATACGCATATAAGATACGGAAAATGGATCGGAAGCTACTGGAAAATTTGTGCAGCTATTTTGCAGAAGGCTCATCTTTGTATGAAGATCCGGGGATGACAAAAGAAGAACTCATTGCAGAAAAAGAAAAAATGACAGCAGGCATAGGAAACTGGGGATCTTATGATGCAAATTATATGTCATCTATGGTTGGAAGTGTAGAAAATCTGATTAAAAATGCAGATGAAAAGAGAACGGAACCAAAAGAAATAAAAGCAGAATTAAGAATTCCGTTGAAGAACGGTATGGAATGGATCGGAAAGTCATGGTGTAATGCAACACATAAAAGAACATGGAATAACTGGTATTTTGAGACGGATAAAAATATTGGGTTTACTGCAAGAGTTGCAAAGGGAAGAAAAGTAGATCCGGTAATCAGAGCGATTAGTTACGATAATGAGATTGGGAGTACGACAGCATTTGCATATCGTCAGGGAACTTTTATTGATGAAAGAGAACTGAATCTGGAATGGGAACTTGAACATGCATTCCAATATGGAAATGAAGAATATCTAAGTTATTTATCGGAAAATATGGAACACGTAACGGATGAAAATTTTACAGAAAAAGATGCAGTGAAAATGGCAAAAAGTGTGTTAAAAGAATTATCTATTACAGAAATGGATGTCGGAGATTGCGTAAAGGCCATTGGAAATACAGACAGTGAGAGCTGGGCAGGGGTAGGAACCGATGATACACAGGTGAGCAGTGGATATGCAGTTTATTTTTCGGTGAAGGCAGGAGATGTAGTAGGTTATCCATTGACATTAGCTTCAAAACAATATGAGAATCTGGCAGAAACGGTATATGCTCCATCTTTTATAACCGAAGGTATCCGGATGATTGTTACGAAAGAAGGCATTCAGCTATTTGAATGGACAGATATTTCAAAGAAAACAGATGTAATAGCAGAAAACACAAAATTACTGACATTTGACGAGATTAAAGAAAAGCTGGCAGATCATTTGTTATATGCGCAGATTGCAAATCTTGGAGGAATCAGCCCAGAGGGGTTTGCTAATATTTATACGGTGAAAAATGTACAGCTTCGTGCTGCAAATATAAATGCATATAACAAACCAAAAAGATCGTGGCTGGTTCCGGTATGGGTATTTGATGTGGAAGGAAAAATGCAACATAAAACAGAAAAAGAAATTACAACGGAGAACATTGGCCCGGAAACAGTCGTGCTGAATGCAATTGATGGAGGTTTTATCCAGGTTCAGAGAAGGTGACAAGTATGAAAAATCATATATTCAAAGTGGAAGCAAAACGGGGGAGTTATTCCGCAGGATTTTACATAGGTATATTGGTTTTGACAGCAGCCGGCATAATCGGAGCAGGAGACCTGAAAGACGCAATGGGGGAGATTGATTATATAGGAAGTTATGTATGGTGTACAGAAAGCTGGTATCAGGGAATGCATTCGGAAATATTTATTTTTCTATTGCCTGTGGCGTGTACATTACCGGCAAGCGCATCGTATTTAGAAGATCTGCAAAATGGAATATTGATGTATATTATGCCAAGGACATCCAGAAAACGATACGGTTTTAGCAAAGTAGTAAATTGTGGGTTATACGGAGGTCTGGCAGCAGCGTGTTCGCTTCTGCTATTACTGGTAGTAAATGTAATACGATATCCGTTAAATAACATGCAATTTATGCAGTGGAAAAACATGGGAATGTCATATCATATGGCTTTGTTGGAAAATATATTGATTTTGTGTCTGAATGGTATGCTGTATGCATTGACTGGCGGGCTGGTTGGAGCGATAACGAAAAATCGGTACATGGCATATGCGGCACCCTTTATCTTTTATTATGTTGTTTCGACATTGGCAGAAGCATATCTGAAGAATCGGTGGATGTTAAGTCCCAAGGAATGGATGATACCACAACAGACCGGGGCTGTGGAGACAATTATATTTTTAATTGTGCTGATTATAGTAACGGGGACAGGATATTATTTCAAAATTAAAAGAGGGTGGGAAAATGGGTAAACTACATCGTACATTATTAATCGTAAGATTGAATTTTCTCGACTGGAAAAGAAATCCGAAAATCATTGCAGGATTTGTCCTGGCATTCACATTTTGCGTTATGTTATCTGGTAGGGCGTTGATATTTGCACGGACATATGGAACGACAATGCAGATTTTTGAACCGTTTATATGGGCATTCGGAAAAGCGGATTCGATTCTGCTGTCATCACTTTTATTACTCTTTTTCTTTGGTGATATGCCATTCATAAATCAGGCGACACCTTATTATCTGATCCGCATGGCCAGGCGGGAATGGATTGGTGCACAGATCATATATGTTGGAATTGTAACAATAATCTATTTACTATTTTTACTTGGCATATTTTGTCTTTTGTGTGCACCGTTATCATTCCCGGGGAATATGTGGAGTGAGACAGGAGCAATGTTGGGATATTCGGGAGTGGGAAGCGACATTGCATTACCTGCATCGGTAAAGACAATGGAAATGTCAGACCCATATACCTGTGTGATTAAGATTTTCTTATTAATGCTTTTATATGAGACCTTGACTGTGACATGGATGATGATATGGAATCTTGGAAAGAACCGGTTAGGGGGAATATTGAGCGTATTTTTATTAAACCTGTATGGCCTTTTGCTGACTCCGCAGATAATAGGAAAACTTTTACATATACCAGAGACCGTACAATACAAAAGCAATGTTTTATGCGGCTGGTTGTCGCCTCTGAATCATGTCACTTATTATATGCATAATTTCGGATATGATTATCTTCCGCGAATATGGCAAAGCTGTCTGATTTTATTCGTTCTTAGTGGAGTGAATCTGTGTGTGATTCATTGGCTGGCAGGGAGATATGAGTTTCAATTTTCATAAGTGTGGGAGGGAAAAGTATGAATAAAAGAATAATCATTACAATGTGTATTACATCGTTTATCCTTACCAATCTGACAGCATGTGTAAAAACACCAGAAGAAAAAATAGTTACAGACAAGAAAAAAGGATCTATCAGCGAAAATATAATTCCGGCTTCAAAGGATCCAAAGAAGCTGGAGATTCCAAAACATTGGACAGATACAATCGAAAAAAGTGATGGATTTATTACGATTCATGCTGACTACGAGATGAATATTCCTGAAATATATAATACACCGGTATATGCATATGAAATGAAAAAGCTGAGTAATCAGGAACTTGGCAGTTTGTGTAACTATTTTTCGGAAGGAAATAAAATCTATAGATATCCGAAAATGAGTAAGGATGAACTGAAGAAAGAACAGGAAAAGATACAAAATTTTGAGGGTAGATGGGCAAAGTTGGAAGCTGTAGCGTCTACCACATATTGGCAAAATAGTTACAAACAGCTGGATAAGATAATTGCTCAGGCACCGGATAAAAAAGAAACATTGCAATATGCAGCGCCAAAATGGGAGACTCCATATCAAACAGAAAGAGATAAATGGGATGGACAAAGTGATTTCTATTACGATACAAAAGATAAAATAGGATTATCTGTAAGGATAGATAAGGGGAGAAACATAGATCCGGTTATCCGGGCAGTTAATTATGATACGAAGGCTGGATCTGTGACAAGATTTTTATATCAAGAAGGAACTTATATAGATGAAAAGACGATAGAAAGGCTTGAGGCCGGTTCGGAAGAAGATCCTCCGGAATATAAAAGCTGGGTTGAAAAATTAAAGAATAAAATTTCGGATGCGCCTGATATAACAGAAGATGAGGCACGGAAAAAAGCAGAACAGGTGCTGAAAGATCTGGCGGTTACAGGAATGAAAATACAGGAATGTGTCAGGGCAACCGGAAGTACAGAAACGGAAAGCTGGGGAATGTTGGACGGAGAATGCGAGACAGAAGTGGGATATTCTCTATATTTTTTCAGGACAGAAGGAAATCTGACAGGATATGAAACAACATATAGTGATGTTTATGGAGACAGTTCAAAAATACCAGAGACTGTCTATGCACCAAAATTCGGTACAGAAAGCATACAGATGATAATAACAAAAAACGGAGTTAAGAAATTCCGGTGGAATAATATATCTGTGAAAAAAGAAAAAATCGCTGATAATACAAAGCTGTTGCCATTCGAAAAGATAAAAGAAAAATTAGTACAACACATTTTATATATGCAAATTTCAGATGACGGCGAACGGACGAAAAAAGAAGGACTGAAATTCACATATGAAATCCGGGATGTAAAACTCAGACTGGGAAATATCAGTGCATATGAAGATCCAAACAGCGTATGGCTGGTGCCGATGTGGGTGTTTGAAGTGGATAGGTCATGGCAAGATAAAGAACAGGTGAACAAGGAAAGCCTGCCTTATGAGGTAACTTTAAATGCAATTGATGGTGGATATATCGACACAGAATAAAGTATTACCTGGGAAAAGAGGTGGATAAAAATGAAGAAAATAAAGATTCGTGTGGAAAATCTTCATAAAACATTCCGTGAGGAAGAAGTGCTAAAAGGAATCGCCTGTGATTTCGAAGCAGGGAAGACACATGCCATAGTAGGTAATAATGGATCAGGAAAAAGCGTCCTGTTCAAATGTATCTGTGGATTTATAAAACCAACCGAAGGAACAATTACCATAGACGACAAAGTAATCGGAAAAGATGTAGATTTCCCGGAATCCATGGGAATGATCATAGAAAGACCAGGATTTCTGCCAAATATGTCTGGTTTCCGCAACCTGAAATTGCTGGCGGAGATTCAAGGAAAAATAACTGATACAGAGATCAGGAACACAATTTCAAGAGTAGGCCTGGATCCAGATTCAAAAAAAGCAGTAGCCAAATATTCCTTAGGTATGAAACAACGCCTTGGAATCGCACAGGCAATCATGGAAAATCCAGACCTTCTGATACTCGATGAGCCATTCAATGGACTGGATAAAAAAGGAGTAGAAGAAATCCGGAGCCTGATTATGGATCTGAAAAAAGAAGGAAAGACAATCCTGCTGACCAGTCATAATAGTGAGGATATATGTGTGTTGGCGGATGTAGTATGGGAGATGGATGGTGGGTGTTTAATACATTAATTTGGGTTGGATTCCCGGTCCTTGCGTATGCCTTGGTA
>ERZ827037.821-NODE-821-length-38204-cov-11.003093_pt1 | contig 38204 bp, 42 predicted proteins | sample MGYA00519924_ERZ827037 | MGnify/ENA primary metagenome ERZ827037 (study PRJEB31778, sample SAMEA3449250) | human gut metagenome | biome: human gut; feature: human-associated habitat; material: faeces | place: United Kingdom | collected 2010/2012 ...
TGACAATACTTGGCTGGCGACGGCCCGGGAAGATAGGTAGCGCCAACACTGAGAGGCCACATCGTTTGATGTGGCCTTTTTTCGTCGCATGGGAGGCATCGTTTTGCAATATCATCAAGTGGTCAAAGGAAGATTTCTACGGCGGCCCAACCGTTTTATCGCTCATGTGGAGACAGAAGACGGGCTGCAGATCTGCCATGTAAAAAACACCGGACGCTGCCGGGAGTTGCTGGTGCCGGGAGCAGCGGTCTATCTGGAAAAGGCCGCAAATTCTGCGAGAAAGACAGCGTATGACCTTATCGCCGTGGAGAAAGGGGCCTTGCTGATCAATATGGATGCGCAGGCCCCAAATCGTGTTTTTCAGGAGTGGGCCGCCCAAGGACATTTCCTGCCAGATCTAAAGTCCATTCAACCGGAATATCATTATGGAGAGTCCCGTCTGGACTTTTCGCTGACAACAGAAGCCGGGCTGCACCTGGTGGAAGTCAAGGGTGTTACCCTGGAGGAAAACGGTGTTGTCCGATTTCCGGACGCGCCGACAGAACGGGGCGTGAAGCATATTCACGAGTTACAGCGGGCTGTCCGGGAGGGACTGGGCGCTACCCTGTTTTTTGTGATCCAGATGCACGGCGTGGATCGCTTCTCTCCCAACGACGCCACCCATCCGGCCTTCGGTGCAGCCCTTCGGGAGGCAGCTGCCTGGGGTGTCCAAGTGTGCGCCTATGACTGCCTGGTGACGCCGGACAGTTTGACTATCCACCAGCCGGTGCCGGTGGTATTATAAGGGAGCGGCAATATGGGATTTTTGGAATTGCTGTTGATCGGCGTGGGGCTCTCGATGGACGCCTTTGCTGTAGCGGTGTGCCAGGGACTCTGTATGCCAAAACTGAATCTGCGCTATGCGGCTGTGATTGCGCTGTTTTTTGGCGGATTTCAGGCGCTGATGCCCTATGCCGGCTGGCTGCTGGGCGCCCAATTTGCCGGGTACATCCAACATCTGGACCACTGGCTGGCTTTTTTTCTGCTGGCATTCATCGGCGGTAAGATGGTGTGGGAGTCTTTGAAAGGGGAGGCGGAGGAGACGGCCTGTGCGGTGAGTGTGACGCTGGATTATAAGCAGCTGCTGCTGATGGCGGTGGCTACCAGCATCGACGCATTGGCTGTTGGGGTCACGTTTGCATTTTTGAACGTGGACATCCTGCCTGCTGTGACGGTCATCGGCTGCACGACTTTTGTGATCTCCCTGGCGGGTGTGGTGATCGGGACCTTTTTCGGCGCCCGCCTCCAGTGCTGGGCGGAGATCGCCGGCGGTGTGATCCTGATCCTTCTGGGTGGAAAGATTCTTCTGGAGCACCTGGGGATCCTGTAAGCGCCTATAAAAAAGCAGCGAAGTGGAAAACACCCCGGGCCATTTGGCCCGGGGCGCTGGTTATCTTATGAAATCTCAGCAGCAGGGATTGGGATTGCAGCCGCAGTTGTTGTTGCAGCCACAGCCGCAGCCGTTGCCGCCCCAGCTGCCGTTGCCGCAGCAGCACCAAATGATGATCAGCAGAATGATGATCCAGCAGCAGTTGCCGCCGCCAAAGCCGTTATTGCACATACCGGAACCTCCTATGAAATCGTAGACCGACCGAACCGGTCTCAATCCATAGTATGCCGGACCGGCAAAGGGGTTCCAGTTTTATTTCCGGCCGCTGGTGACGAGTGCGTCGGCCGCCTGTTTCTCCCGCACGGTGAAGACGCCCTTGTCCATCAGCGTGTCTCCCAGTGTCTGCCTGCTGCCGGACACCGCGGCATCCAGCGCGTAGTAGGAGACGTATGCGAGATCCGCACGGAGGAACGTGCCGCCCTGCAGGGCGGCCAGCTCGCCCTCCGTGATGACGCCATTGGTCAAGGCATTGGTCAGTGTGCCGGAGAGGTCCTTGTTGTCCGCGGAGCTGTATCCCAGTGCCCGGAGGATGAACTCCATGTATTGGCTGGCTGTCACCGTCTGGCTGGGCCGGAAGGTGGTGGCGGAGTATCCGTTGGTGTAGCCCTTGCTGTATGCGTAGCCCACGTATTTCTCGCTCTGGGTCCCGGAGGTGATGTCCGTGAAGGGAGTGGAGCTGGTGTAGGCCAGCGCATCATTCTCCTCGCCCAGGACGCGGATGAACATGATGAGGGCTTGCAGGCGGGTAGGGGCGACCTCCAGATCATATCCCTCTCCGTAGCCGGTGAAGCTGCCTTGAAACAGGTGCATGGTCTTGAGCGCGGCAGCAATGGCGTTGTAGTCCGTGTTGGTGGAGTAGCTGAAGGCGTAGGGGCCCTGATAATCCACAACCGCCGTCTTGGAGGTGACGGTAAACACGGCGGTGGTTTCCTCAGCCACCAGATACCGGTGGCTGGCTGTAAGGGCACTGCCACTGGTAACGGTGGTCCCTGTGGTGACATCCACCACAGCGCCGGAGTTGAACGTGACCTGCATACCGCCCGCCAGCAACAGGACGCCCGTGCCGGTGGAGCCGGTCAGGGCGTCGCCTGCCTTCAGACGGGTCTCCATCCACGTGGCGGCCCCGCCGTCGGAAGGAGCCGCGTCTCCGTTCAGCAGCGCTTGGTCAGAGGCGTCCAGTTTTTCCTCCACCCGCTGGTCTACCGCATCGGTGAAAGTGCCGGTGAGATAGGAGAGGGAGGCCAGCGGATCGGAGGCACCGCCGGCCGCGGCCAAGGCGTACACAACGGTGACGGTAAGTAAGAGGCAGACGGTGATGAGGGCAGTCTTGGTCTTCCTTGTCATAGATGATTCCCTTCCACGCTGGAGCGTCAGCGGTTGGCGATGCGGTAACTGAGGGTCAGGAGGCTGTCTGCGAAGTGAATGTTCTCAAACTGCACATCCGGGAGCTGACTGCTGAGCTCAATGTTGGTAAAGTTCCAAAAGCCCTTGACGCCCAGATTGATGAGGTGGCTGGCGGTGTCCTGGGCCACGGACTGGGGAATGGTCAGCACCACCACGTCCACCGGGTGGTCCTGTAGGAAGTGATCTAGCTCGGACATGGCGTATACCGGCACATTATTCACCACAGTCCCGATCACGGCGGGGGAGACATCAAAGGCTGCGTCCACCGTAAACCCACTCTGGGAGAATGGGAAGTTCTGCAGCAGTGCGTGGCCCAGATTGCCAACGCCGATCATGATGAGGTGGTGGTTGTTGTCCACGCCCAGGATATGACCGATCTCGGCCCGCAGTTCTTCTACATTGTAGCCGTAGCCCTGCTGGCCGAACTCACCGAAACAGCTGAAATCCTGGCGGATCTGAGAGGCGGTGATGTTCATCTCCTGCCCCAGGGAGTGTGAGGAGATGCGCACGACGCCGCGGTTGCAGAGGTCTGTGAGCTGGCGGTAATATCTGGGCAGACGCCGTATCACGGCGTCGGAGATGTTTTCCTTTCGCATATAAGTCACTCCTTGCTATTTGTTAAATCATTCTCAATTAAGTTTAGACCAAAATCAGGGACTTGTCAATTTTTTTAACAATCTTTTTAAGAAAAATTTTTTCAAGAAAAGCTTTACAAAGCGGAAAAATGTTGGTATACTAAATAAGCTGTTTGAAGAAGATATTGATGTATGCGCCTGTAGCGCAGTTGGATAGCGCGTCAGACTCCGACGTTTCAGGCTCGTTCAGTTGAGAGATGGTGCAAAGCGTTGGGAGTCCTTGGTTTTAACGGGCAGAGAGAAAAAATTCTGTTTCCGTTGACTACTATTTGACTACCAATTTTGAAAATCCCGTGTTATAATAAAATATAGTTTTTAAGGTATGCGCCCGTGGCGCAGTTGGATAGCGCGTCAGACTCCGACTCTGAAGGCCGCTGGTTCGAATCCAGTCGGGCGTACCAAAAGAAGAGACACTCGAATTTCGAGTGTCTCTTCTTTTGGTACGATTTCAGCGAACAGAACTACCAAGCTTACTGATGAAGATAAAAACTTTAGCTACAAGACGCGAACGAAGCGAATTAATAAAATAGCAACCTTACAATTAAGCAAGATCATAATAGCAGGAAGAATGCTATTTTAATAGCAACGGAGCAAGCGATATAAGAGAAAAGATTGGGGCGTCTTGAGATGCCAGTCGGTAGCGGACCCTTATAGGGCCAACTCAAGTCACCGGCTGAGCTAGTGGCTTGACTAATCAGGTGATGAACAACGAAGAAATCCATCATCGGAATGGCGCCCCTTTGGGACGCAGAGAAGATCTCCTACTGGCTGCGGCAAAGGCATCTGGAATGCTTCCAGGTGGTTACTGCAAAGGTCAAAAAATCTGTACAATCTCGATAAAGCCTCAATGTGCTAATAACTTAGAGTTAGACTATAGCTCAGGAATACATAAAGAAAGGGACCAAAAAATCAGAACAGGAGGCAACTACTGCGAATTAATGCAGAGTTACAAAAACAGGTGCAGAACTTCTTGACAACAGCGTTAAAGCAGACACGTACCTATGTAAGTACCTGCCTGCTCCAACGCATACCAAATCTAAATAGCTAATCTTATTTCTATGTCAGTCATCTGTGTTAGTTGCCACATCCTTGAACTTGCTGGACATTTTTTTGGAGATGATCGGTCCGAGCAGAGAGTACAGGATGGCGAGCAGGAAGAGGATCGCGATCGGGCGAGTGACAAATGGGAGAAGGCTGCCATCACTGACCATCAGAGCACGTCTGAGATTCACATCCAATGTTACACCAAGCAACATGCCCAGAACGATAGAAGCGGAAGGATACTGCATGCAGTCGAGGATATACCCGATGATTCCGAAAACGAACATCATAATGAGGTCGAATCTTGAGATATTTAAAGAGTATGTACCGATCACACACAGGACGGCGACGATCGGCATGAGCAGACCATTTGGCACGTCAATAATTTTGGTAACAGGTTTGGCAATTAGGACGCCTACCACCCACAGTATAACAGAGCCGAGGATGAGAAGGATTGCCATCTCATATGTAAACGTGGGATTGGTGGAGGTGAGCATCGGACCCGGACGGATACCCTGCAGCTGCAGTGCGCTGAGCATCACTGCGGCCGGGGGGCTTCCCGGAAGCGCCAGGCACAGCATCGGAATCAATGCGCCGCCGATTGCCGCATTATTTGCGGTTTCAGGAGCGATCACGCCCTCATAGCAGCCCGTCCCGAACCTTTCCGGGGTCTTAGAGGAACTCTTCGCGTTTCCGTATGCAAGCCAGGCTGCAATATTTTCGCCGACACCGGGCAGCAGGCCGATGCCCAAGCCGATCAAAGTCGACTTTGCGATCAGGAGCTTGTTTTTCAGCAGCATGGGGATGGTCCGGACCTGCTGCGTGGAATTCTCCAGCACGGGCTTGTAGTCCCGTTCTCCGCCGTTGCGCAGCTGCTTGATAATCTGCGGGATGGCAAAGAATCCAATCATTGAAGGGATCGGATTGATACCGCTCATCAGTCCTGTGATGCCAAATGTGAACCGCGGCTGCGCCAGCAGGCCGTCGATGCCCACGAGGGAGATGAACACGCCCATGAAACCGGCGATCCATCCCTTGATGGGCAGGTCCTTTGCAGTTACGCTTCCGCAGATCAGAATTCCGAAGAGGGTGAGGGTGGTATATTCCGCAGAGGTGAACATCAGTGCAAGGCTAGCCAGGACCGGGGTGATAAACATCAGCGCGATCGCGCCGACAAACGTTCCGAAAATGGAGGCCGCGCGCGTGATGCGGATTGCGGAGGCTCCCTGACCCTTCAGGGCTAGCGGATATCCATCCAGGCAGGTTGCCGCGGCAGAGCCCGTTCCGGGGACGTTGATGGTGATTGCAGTGATAGAACCACCGTAAATGGCGCCGATATAGACGCCCATCAAAACGGTCAGCCCCATGACACCGGACAGAGAATATGTCAGACCGACCAGCATGACGAGCCCCAATGTGGCCGTTAGTCCGGGAAGCGCTCCGATAATGACGCCTAAGGTGGTACTCCCAAACAGGGCCAGCAGGCCTGTCGGAGTGGCGTACATCAAAAGAGCGTCTATTACAGATTGAATTACTTGCATAACGTCCTCCTATTGATTACGGCAGCGGGATGCCGGCAACCGATCCGAACATGATGGTAATCGCAATGGATGCACACACAGAGACGACGACTGCCAGGACGATGCTCCTTTTGTAGAACAGAACCATCATGACCACTAGGTATAGGAAGGTGGCGATGAAATAGGGCAGGATATTCAGGAACACAAAGATGTACAATGCCAGCCACGCCAGGATGAAGATCGTATTGATCCCCTGCTTCGTCCGGATCGCATCCATGATTTTGGAGAGGGTGAACATCGCCAGGGAACCGCCCTTCCGATGGCCGTTGATTGCAAGATATACGCCGGTCGCCGCAAAAAAGACGCCCAAGAGCAGCGGCAGAAAGCCTGCGGACGTATAGAATATTTCGCCGCGGGACAGGTTGATCGAGTAGATGATGATAAACACACCCAGCGCCGCGAGGATAATACCCGTCAATATGTCGCTGCTTCGCAGATTTTTATTCTCCACGATACTCCCTCCCGGTTATCCGATGTATTCAATTCCGAATTCTTCGATGTCCACCTGGTTCAAGCCAAGGTCTACCAGCAGAGAACTCATCTTGGACTCCAGGCTGACCATGTACTCCTTGGCCTCCGCGCCGGTATAGCCGTACAGATCCCCGAACTGCTCCTCGGCAAACTCCTTCATGTCATCGGAGGCCATCGCGGTATTGAAGGCGGCCTCAATGACGTCCTTTACCTCTTGGGGAGTGTCCGTCTTTATGGCGATGCCCAGAACCTGGGCCAGGGGATAGTAGTCGTTTGCAACTTCAAAGTAGTCGCAGGCGGAGGGGACGGTATATTCGCCGACAACGTAGGAGTCGGTCTCCAGGGCCACGAGGGGACGGAGCTGACCGGCCTTGACATAGTCATTGATCTCGCCGATGGACGCGGCTACTGCGGTGACCTCTCCGTTCAGGCAGGCAATGATGGAGTCGCCGCTTCCGCCGTAAGGAACGTATTCCAGCGGGACCTCGCCGAGGCCCGCGGCGATGTAGGTCTTGAGGTGCCACAGCTTACCTCTGCCGGAATTGCTGACCTTCAGCTCGCCGGGATTCTCCTTCGCCGCCTCGATGAACTCATCATAGGTCGTATAGGGGGAGTCGGCGGCGACACAGAGGACGCCGGGGCAGCCGCCAATGATGTAGTAGTCGAATTCTGATGTGGTGTGGGTATGAATGCCGTTTGCCACATGGGTGGCCAGGCTCTCAGAGAAGCCCAGCCAGGTATAGCCGTCGGATGCGGACTCGGAGACCAGGTTCACGCACTCGCCGCCGGAACCGCCGGTGACGTTGGAGACATTCAGGCTCTGGCCGAGATCCTGTTCGAGGATGGAGCACATCTTTCTGACCCACACGTCAGTTCCGCCGCCTGCGCCGGCATGTACGTTGACTGAGATCGTATGATTCGGAAATGCGTCATCAGAGGAGGTAAACATCTGAACGCCCAAATAGCCAACCACGACCACTACCAGAGAGACGATGACGATAAGCAATTCTTTCTTTTTCATAATTGCTTCCCTCCATAACAAAATTGTAATCTGACGCCCAACTTCCGTTCGTGTCCCCATGCCGCATTCGCTCTTGGCAGCGCAGAGCTTTGGTACCGCTGGTGATGGCACTGGAAACACCAAGCCGGATTGGGAGTTTTCTGAAGTTTTTCTTACAGCAAGGTATACAGATAGTTCATGACGGCCACGGGATTGCGCTCATACATCAGCTGATCCATCTTTGCGCTGTCGATGCGGCCGGCGATCTCTATGAGCTTGCTCACCGCCTGGAAGGAGCTGTTGAAGACCTCAGGGGCCGGATTCTCCTTCGGATAGACATCATATGTGAGCCACCCGCTGTATCCAATGCGATGCAAGTAGTAAAAGAATTCCACGAAATCCCAGAAATTGATGCTTCCGGGGATCATATCCCAGTCGCCGATGCGGTCATTGTCGTTGACATGAACGTAAAACAGCTTGCCGGCCTTGTGAAGCATCGCTGCGCTCTGGGCAGGGCGCTCGCCGGCCTGCAGGGCGTGTCCAATATCCAGATTGACGCCGATGTTTTCGCGATCGACCTCCTGGCACAGCGCCAGAGCTTCGCCTGCGCCGGCGATGAAGCAGCGGGTCCGGGGCTCGCTGTACTTGTACTCGATGCAGATCCGGATCTCCGGGGCCCTTTCCGCGGCGTAGTCTCCGATCTCCCGGAAAGCGCGGACTATGTTGTCATAGGCCACACTGTAGTCCATCTCAAAGAGGTAATCGTGGCCTTCGTTCAGCGGGCAGGTCGTAATGTATCTTACGCCCATCTCGTGTGCGCAGTCAATGCACGTTTTCATCTCCTGGACCACTTCGTCCACGTCTTCCGAGTGGGAAGAGGTAAAGGAGCCCCGCAGCCACTTGTCGTTCCGGCGGCACCGGAAGTTGAGGGCCGCAGCCTCATAGCCGTATTTTTTGAGGAGCGCATCCAGATGCGCCCTGTCGGCGAAGTCCTGGGGATACGCCAGCTCCAGGCCGCTGAGCCCCTTGATCTGCTTGGCAGACTCAAACTTGCCATCCAGGTCGCGGGGGCCCTGATACACCATGAAACGGTTCCGGATCTCGCCGAGGAAATTGGAGATAATTGCTTGCTTGTACATACCGTCACACCTCTTTACTTATGAATGAACATTCTCTCCGCATGTTCCCGCCGCACAGAGAGCAGGAACAGTACGGGAATTTTGCGCTTAGGAACACAAAGCGGAACTGGGAGCCTTATAAAACAAGCGCAATTGATTTTTCAGGTTTTCCACCGAGCTGTGAATCTGGTGCTTCTCAGCGCGGATGACCTCTTCAGGCGCCGCATCGGTATCCCGCCGGACCGTCAGCTCCACGATCATGGAGGCGTGGGGGCATTTTTCCGCGACCGTCTTCAGGATCCGATTCGTGTCCAGCATACCCAGGCCCCAAATTGTGCCGTTCATCGTAATGGAAGCCTCGCCCTTTTCCATACGGAAATCCTTGAGATGCACAGATTTCACATAGGGAAGCATCTTCGCCAGCGTCTCTTCCGGCCGCTCCAGAAGATGGATGGCATTCGTTGTGTCAAACACTGTCCCCAGCCGCCGGTCATCCACAAGCTCCACGACTTTTACGATTTCTTCGGTGGTGATATCGAAATGATTCTCAATGCCAAAGGTGAGCTTGTCATCGCATCCGCGCAGGACATGCCTGAATGTCTCCGCCAGATGGCCGCAGTCGGTGTCGTAGCCTTCATTTTCAGCGCCGACGGCGATGCGGATCATCTCTGCGTCAAACATCCCGGCCAGTTCCACATGGCGCATCAGATTGTCGTAGGTCGCGCCATACATGCCCAGTTCAACGCTCATCCCCTTGTCCTTCAGGTATTTCGCCAGCCTTTGCAGCTTGTCCGCCGGATAATCCAGATATTTCAAGTTCTCGCACAGCTGGATCCGGAGAAGCCCCATGGAGGCCGCATCGTCCGCAACTCCGAACGCGTCCAGCGGAGCCTGGGGACGGAACCATGCATTGCCGACCTGATAGCGATAGGCAAAGCTTCCAATGCCGAGTAGATTCTCCAAAAAAACGCCCCTCTCCTTGTCGTTTTTGCCGAAAACATATCGTGCGCACTAGATGGTTTTGACATTTTTAGCATAGCATTGACAGCCCAAAAAGAAAAATATATAATTTCATACATAGACGATAGGCTTCTCTTATGGATGGAGGCGGGCTATGAATTCGCTGGTCTTGAAATATATCCTGACGATAGCCGAGGAAAAGAATATGACCAGGGCCGCCGAACGCCTGTACATATCGCAGCCGTCCCTGAGCCAAAGCCTAAAAAATCTGGAAAAGGAACTGGGCGTCGACCTGTTTGAACGCTCGCAGCGGGGGGTTGTCCTCACTCCGGCGGGGGAGCACTATGTGGAGTGGGCAAAGCAGATCCTGTTCGCCGAGGCGATGATGAAGCGGAAAATACAGGATATATCGGCGAAAAATGTCCGGCAGATCAAATTCGGTACGACGCCGCAGCGAACCTCCTACATCCTGGATTTTGTGGTGAACCAATTTCAAAAAGAGTACGCCAACTATAAAATCTTCCTTGAGGACCGGCCGTCGACAGAGCTGTACGAATTGCTTGACAGGGGTAGCCTTGATTTTATTATTGACAACACTAATAATGATACCCTGAACTTTCGGAGCATCCCGCTGATCAGGGAAAATCTCCTGCTGGCGGTCCCCGGCACGGTTCGCCTCCCCGCAGAGACAAAATCCGGATATTGCTATCCCGTCGTTGATCTGGCATATGCGAAAGATCAGTCGTTCTGCCTGATGCCGGAGGATACCAGCCTGGGGAGATATTCCCTGACCCTGTGCAAAAAGGCCGGATTTGTCCCGGACATGCGATTGCAGTGCCGCCGGCAAGCGACCGCGCATCTGATGGTCCAGAAGGGCTTCGCAGCGACTTTTGTCAACGAACTCATGGTGCTGCTCGGCGGGGCGTCCCCGGATGTCAATTACTACTACATCACGCCTGATTTCCCAAGTATTGAGGTATCGCTGATATATCGCTCTGACCATACACCGTTAGAGACTGACCGCCAATTTGTTGAACAGATAAAAGCATTTTTTTCAGAGAAAATAGCGCACGCTTTTAAATGATACTGCCTGATTCATACAAAGAGCTGCTATTGCCCTGATCGGGTGAGGCCATTTTGCCTGAAATCCTTGCGTTGCAACGCTTCGGACCTCTATATAAGGCGCTTGTGTCAGATGTCCCATAGGGCAAAATCAAGATGAAGAACGCATAAACGGTGAAAATCGAGTGCTGTATTCCTTTTGTCAATCAGATAAGATGAGCTGCGGAAAAACCAATGATTAGGGTGATACCTATATGGAATGAGATGAGAAAAGGAACTCCCGCACGTCTTCCGGGGTATCTGGAAGACGTGCGGGAGGCTGCAGTCGTTCCCATCATTCTGCTTCTAATAGCAGACAGAGCGGACGTTCTCCGGTTTATCAGCCTCTCTGATGGCTTTTTTACTGGATGGCAGAAGAATGTCTTACCGTAGCGGTGCGGAGAGGTCATAGAGCCATCTATGGCGGGCTATGCCATGTCCGGGATATGTACTTCTCATAGGCGGGAGTTCCTGAATTGGGATCTGGGGCAGGACAATCCCATACTGGCATCTGCTGGGAGCCTCTGGTCCTGAATGTGGCATGATATCCCGAAATTTTCCAATATAGCCCCCGCCAGAGATTAGGCATTCTGTGAAACCTCCTTATGATTAGCTTGTACACACAGCGCGTATTCTGCTGGCATACCCTTGGCCGCCGTGCGCTGCAAGAAGCGGGGATGAATGTCAACAGTTCCCCAGAGCAGGCAATCAAGACCCTGGTGCCAGGACTTATAGAGATGGCACGCAGCGAGGACGATCTCATCGAGGCGGTGTATCTACCTGACAGGACCTTCGCCTGGGCGGTCCAGTGGCACCCGGAGATGTCCTTCCGGGCTGACGAGAACAGTAAGAAGATCTTTAAGGCGTTTGTCGAGGCCGCTGCTGGGAAGAAGACCGCGTAATGAAATGCCGTCGGCCCATTTAACTGGGCGGGCCGCGTTGCTTGACAAACGTTATTATTCAACCTGCGGAAACCTCCACGGCTCTACCACGCACTGGTACAGAACCGCTCCGCAGTTCCGACAGATCACATACTTCAGCCGGTTGCCCAGGAGTCCGTTCCGCCGGAAGGTCACGATGGCCTCGTTCTGCTGCCAGCCGATCTCCAGGTCATACGATCCGCACCAGGCGCAATGGTTGACGGGGATCTGCGGCTGTTTCCTTTCTCTGTATTTCATCAAATCTCCAACCCCTCCTGCAGAACCTGACTGGCCGCTTTCTTGTTCTTATCAAATGCGTGTGTGTAGATGTCCAGCGTGGTGGATGGCTGACTGTGTCCCAGCAGGCCCGCCACCGTGGCTACGTCGGCCCCGCCAGCGATCAGGAGACTGGCGTTGGTGTGCCGCAGGGAATGGACGTTCAAGGTGGTAGGTAGACCGTGTTTCTTCAGGATCAGCTTGAACCGCCAGGTGAAGGTGGAGGGCGTCATGGGGAGCCGCTCCCCTTGGCGGCGGAAGATGTAGTCTGCATCTTCCAGCTTCCGCCCATCATATGTCTCCGTCTCCCAGGCACACTCCCGCTGGAACTCTTTCAGCAGAGACTCCATCTCCAGAGAGAAGTACACATACCGATTCCCAGCCACGGTCTTCGTCTCCTTGACGATGATGTCCTCGCCGGTGACCTTTACCACATTCCGCTGGATGTGGATGCTGCGCTCCTGCCAGTTGATGTCGCCCCATTGCAATCCACAGCACTCGCCCCGGCGCATCCCGGTGGCGATGATGAGCTTGAAGTATGTCTCGTATTTGAGGCTTTCCTCCTCCAGCGCAGTGATGAGCCGCTGGGTAGTGGCCTCGTCGGCGATCACCTTATCTTTTTTCTTCCCAGCGTAGCGGTATGTCCGCCAAGCCGGGTTATGATCCAGAAAGCCGCCCTCTATGGCATCGGAGAGGATCCCGCACAGACATGCGTGGACTCCCTCAACGGTGCACTCGGAGAGCGGCTTTCCCGTTCTTTGATTCTTCACCTTTCGCAGATCGGCATAGAGCTGTCGGAAGTGCTCGGGACGGAGTTCCGTCAATTTGTAGTGCCCCAGGACCGGCAGGAAGCGGTCGATGTCCTGCCGGTCCCGTGCCAGGGTGGACTTGGCCAGCTTGCCGGGGGCGATGGTTTGGAGCCACAGCTCCGTGTACTTCGCCAGTGTGATGCTCCGATCCACTTCTTCTTGAGGAAGTGACCTGCACTCCCGCTCGAACAGGACTGCTTGCTCCTTCAACCATTTTTCCCGCTGTTTTGGGGTCAGACCCTCCGGTGGATGAACGGTTTTCTGTTTTGGACGGATACGGTTGCCCTCGTAGTCATAGCCCATTGAGACCACCAGCAGGTAGCTGCTGCCCCGTTTTCGAATACTTGCCATGTTGTGTTGACCTCACTTTCCTTGGCCTCACTCCAGTTGAGGCCGGTTTTGCAAACACAACATACTGCAAGAGCGGGAGCAAAGCTATCGAAACTTTTGGCGAAACCTATTTTCTACGAAAACAACAATCAGGCGCTGCGGGATTTGGCTGGACACGCGGCGGCCAGGTTGAACAGGGCTTCGCCCTCCGGACGGATCATGGCGCGCATGGCCCCGGCGGCCTGCTCTTTCTGTTCCTGCTGGGGGTGGCAGTAGGTGCGCTCCAGGAAGCCCGTGTCCGCGTGCCCTACCAGATCCGCAACCGTCTGCTTGTCCACGCCGGAGTGGAGCAGGGAGGTCACATAGTAGTGCCGCAGGGTGTGGAGATGATATTGCTTGGGAAATCCAATAGACTCATAGATTTTCCGCAGCCGTTTGGTGAAGGTATCCGGGTGAATGAGCTGCCCGAGGGCATCCGTGAAGAGATAGGGACTGAGTTCCCGATGCGCCTGCCGGGCTTCCAGCTGTTTCCGCCGGCGGTAGCTCAAAAAGATTCCTCGGATATCAGATGAGAGAACGATCTCACGGCTGCGGCCGTTCTTAGTAGAGCCTTCCACGACACCTTTTCCAGGGACAACGCTGCGGGAGCGGCTGATGGTCAGGAGCAGACCGCCTCTGCTGAACTTGAAATCCTCCCACTTGAGGGCGCACAGCTCCCCCCGGCGGCAGCCGGTACACATGGAGAGCAGATAGAACATCCGGTAGTGCCGAGGCTCCTTTGCCAGAGCATCCAGCAGTTTCTGAATCTCCACGGGGGAGGGAATGTACTGTGTAGTGCGGCGTGTTAGAGGCAGATCGATCATCCGGGCCGGGTTCTTCTGGATGATCTCATTCCGCTTGGCGTCGCTAAGGACAGCGGAGACCACAGTCAGGTATTTCTGCACCGTGGCCTCCCCAATGGGTTTGCCACGGTATTTCCGCTTCCGCAGTTCTACCAGCATATTCTCCAGAGCAATCGGACGGAGCCGATTCAACTGGATGGCCCCGATGAAGGGGTACACTCTCTCCAGCATCCGGCGGTAGCTCTCCAACGTGCTGGGAGCGTACCGGACTTGCCGGGTCAGCCAATGTTCTGCGAACTCCTCGAATGTCATATTCCCGTCCTCGGCGTAGCCGGACTTGAACTGCCGTTCCAGTTCTTCCGCCTCATGAGCCACATACTGCCGGATGCCCCGCTTGGGAATACTCTCCGGCACCCGATTGGTCTTGGCTTTGCAGATCTTCTTCCCGTCGGGGCGGTAGCCGTTGCTGACGGTGATCTTGAATCTACGGCCGCCCAGTTGCTTAATACTTGCCATATTTCAATATCCTTTCATCGTCATGTCAATTTCATCTTCGTGATCGTCCGGCTTGTGACCCAGGGCGATCTTCTTCGCACGCTCTCGCCGAAGCGTTTTCCGGTCAGCGTGCTGATGCATGGTGGTGGCGTCCCTCACAGAAACAGCATCTGGATTACCCTCCAGAGTGCGGCCAAGCCGGACCAGATCGTCTGCAAGACCACCATGCCAACCATGGCCGCCAGCAGGATCAGGGCCAGCCAGATCGAGACCGACAGCGCGGTCCGGAGACTGGGCGGCGAGATAGAAAGCCCTCTCTTCTTCCCAGCCTGTTGCAGGGCTTCCCGTATTTGGGCCACATCCCGCGTCAGTGCCTCCATCTGCGCCTGGGTGGGGCACTGCCCCGCCTGCTGGGACAGCGCCCGCAGCAGGGCCTCCTGTGTGCCAACGCTGGCCTCCAGACTGTCCAGCCGGGTCAGTAGCATATTCCAGTCCGCCGCGGGCAGCAATACCATCGGCGGGGGAGCTGCCTTGCTGGATTGGTTCAGCCGTTTCAATTCCTCTGTAGATAATCTCCGCTCGGATTCGGAACTCACGTTCCATGACCTCCTTCGTGTATTTCGATTCGTGGAGCCGGTCGTCCCGGCACTTCATGCCCTGGGGCGTGGTGTAGGTGATGGACTTCCGACTGGCCGCCCAACGCACCTGGTAGCCCTCGCTCTCCATCAGAGAAATAAATTCCTCTTTGGTAGAGGGGTAGCGCATACACTGGTCGATGGCGTTCATGAGCCGAAACTTCCAGCTCTCGCCTTTGGCAGCGGAGCGATACTCCCGGGTGCCCATCCGCTTTTCCTTGACCTGCTTCTGCGGCGGCGGAAGGATCGACAGATGGTGGGCGGCGCAGATCTCATCATTGGCCAACCGTTGGGCCTGCAGGTCCGCAGCACTCTGATGGAGCTTGCGGCCGTCCCGGAAGCTGACGCTGTTCACGATCAGATGGCTGTGCAGAATGTCGGTGTCGATGTGAGTCGCCACCAGCACCTCGAAGTCCGGGAACTCCCGTTGGGCCAACTCCAGACCGATGGTGAGAGCTTCACGGGGCGTCAGGTCATCCGCTGCCGCGAAGGATTGGACGAAGTGGTAGTACTGCCGCCCGTCTGTTTTCCGAAACCGCTCCTTGGTGAGCTGCATTTCAGAGAGAGCAGACTGGGCGGTGCAGTTCCAACCGCTCACCAGCCACTGTCCTTCCCGCAGCGTCTTTTCCTCCTGCTGCGTGTACCACAGCACTCCGGCGAGTGCACCCCGGCCTCCGCCCCGGTTTTTGATTGCGGTGAAGGTAGCCATCAGGTCACCTCCCGCAACAGCTGCCGGAGTTGCTCACAGACCTCTCCATACTTGTCTGCTAAGGCATCGCCGCGCAGGATCGTGACCTTGCCCATGTTGGCCAGAGTGGTGAGTTGGTTCAGGTTCCGTCCCTGGGCTTTCAGTTCGGACAGCACTTTGTCCAGACCATCCACTTGCACGATCTCCTTACCCAGGCCGCAGAGGCACAGGTAGTCGGTGACGGTCTTGTTTACGCTTTTCGCACGCGCCTGGATGACCGCCTTTGTCCGAGGCGTCACCCGGAGCGTGATGATCTCTGTTTTCTTTTCTCTCGGCATTCGTACTCCTTTCTCCCCTTCAGGGGCTGGGGGCGGGGCAGGGCCCCGAAACTGCGGCCGGCGTATAGCCGGACGCGATGCTTGCCCTCTCTATAGAGAGGAAACCCCAGTATCGGACGACCCTGCGGCTACCGCAGGATTTTCGCATTCATTATCTACAGAGAAGGAAGATTGCAAGGGTGCAAAGCCCTTAGGCAGTTACATCCTTACATCCTTGCTCCGGCAACCGCCAATACCATTGACCACCTCGCTTCTCCGAGATGACGCCCAGGTTTTTCTTGGCAACCATCAGCGTCCGCTCTGACACACCCAAACTCTTTGCACGGTTCAGAATTTCCTCGGCGGACACAAGGCCAGTGAGGATCCGCCCCAGTTCCTCCTCCATCTGGGTGGTCTTGGTCTGGAGCCTCCCGCCGCCGCTGAGCACATCGTCCACCGACAGGTCGCAGGCTCCCTTCCACTGGAAGCCGCGTCCCCCGTTCAGCTGGAAGGCGATGGACTTTCCCTCTGGCGCCAAACTGTTCTTATCCTGAGCGACCACACGCACCGTCGGATCCTCTTTCATCCGCCCTACCACAAGGACGCTTCGAGCAGCTGCCCGGAAGTCGATGGAACCAAGCCCCCGGTAACCGGATTTCAGTCCCTGGGCTTTGTTCATGTGCCCAATGAGGATCACAGCGCAGCCGGTGCGCTCCGCCATGGCCGCCACCCGTTTCAGAACGGGACGCACCTCGTTGGCCCGGTGCATGTCCACACCGTCCCCCAGGTATGCCTGGATGGGGTCCAGCACGATGAGTTGCGCTTTGGCCTGCTGAACTGCCTGCTCCAATCGCTTATCACAGAGGGTCAGCTCCCGCTGGCTCTCGTCGATGACCAGCACCCGGGAACAGTCCGCGCCGGCGGCGTCCAGCCGTGGTTTGATGGTGTCCGCCAGCCCGTCCTCCGCCGTCTGGTAGATCACGTTCAGCGCTTCCAATGCTTGCTCACTCTCTGGCAGAGCTTCCCCCCGGGTCAGGGCGGCGATGACCGCCAGCACGAAAGTGGTCTTGCCCTCGCCAGGATCGCCTTGGACGATGGTCAGTTTCCCTCTCGGGATATACGGATACCAGAGCCACTGCACCGCCTCCGCCTGGACATCCCGCATGGAGATGAGTTTCAACTCCGTTTTCATCCTTTCACAACCTTTCCAAAGAAAAATGACCGCTCTCCATAAAAGAGAAGCGGCCGAGAGATGTTTCCTCTCACTTGATTATTCTTCGGATTCTGATAAAATGTGAGTATCGCAAGACAGCACAAAAACGAATATGGGACAGGAGGCCGAGGCCATGCCGCTGGGGGGTGAGCAGAACAATCATCTCCTGAGTCTGACACTGGATGTCTGGCAGGATCAGATCTTCTTCAACGATTTCGCGTTTCCCGCCGGGTACTTTGCTGCCGACATCCTGAATGTCAGCGATGAGACGATGCGGGAGCTCCTTACACACGGCGGGGAGGTCAGCTTTCAGGTGGAGGCGCTGGCTAATGCCGGACGAGAGGCGTTCATCAAACTGCTGCCGGAGACACGTACCTCCATGGAGAAGGTGCTGGATGCCCTATGGAAGTGTCCACCGTACAGTTTGTTGGACAAGGGGAAGGATTTCCAGGCACTGGACGTCCTGCTCGATCCCGGACTTGTCGATGAGCTGATGAAGCCGGAGTCCCCGATCCGGCAGTTCTTCTTCCGCTATTTGACCGCGGGGTTCAGTATCCCGCTAGGGATCTATCATTTTGCAGCCGCCGGATGGTATTTTGAAGCGGGTTATCTGCACCGCTTGAAAAAACGGACGGAGACATATTTTGCGATCGCCACCCACGACTGCTTCACCAGTGAAGACTTCTGGACACATATGCAGCGGCTTCCCATGGCGGATATCGAGGCATTCACCATCTTCCCGAAGATTGCATCCTCCTATGTGTTTGCCCAGAGCCCGAGGAACGAAGAAGAGATGGTATTCGTGCAGAGGATCAACTTTCCCACGCCGATGCAGTTCTACTGCTTTGACCTGTTGAACGGGATGCATCATGTCCACGCGCCCAGCCGGTGCCAGAACTGCGGACGGTATTTCTTGACGACCAGTGGACATCAGCCCAAGTACTGTGACGGCATCGCGCCCCAGGACAACCGCATGACTTGCCGGCAGTACGGAGCCATGCGGCATCAGAAGGAGCTGAACAAACAGCACCCGGTCTACCGTATCTTCAGCACCCGGACCAACACCGTCCGCAAGCACCATCAGCGAGGGAAAATCTCCGACGAGCTGCGGCAGGCCGCCCTGAAGCTGGCAGAGGAGTATCGGGACAAGGCCCTTCTGGACAACGACTATGCGGAGCACGGCTATGCGCAGGACATGGAGCAGGAGCAGCTTTACGCGGAGGCGCGGAAGCGGCTGAAATGAAAAGGGGGCGGTCTCCATGAAAACACAGAAAAACGTTGCTGTTGGGGACCGCCCCACAAATGAGGAGCTGGTCCAAAGACTACAGGAAGGAGACGCCTCTGCGGCAGAGGAGTTGCTCCGCCAGAACAGTGGTTATCTCACGGCGCTGGCAAAGCAATATGACAGGATGGTGTGTGGCCCCTCCTTGGGAGAGGACCTGAAGCAGGAAGGCGCACTGGCACTCCTGAAGGCTGCTGAACAGTTCGAACCAACAATGGGAAACCGTTTTTTAACGTATGCCACGCCTGCCATCCAGGCGGCGATGCGGGACTGTGCTGCTCGGAGTGCCCTGCCGCTGACGATCCCGTCCGGACGGTATCACCAGTTGCGGCAGGTCCTGCGGCTCATGGCAGAGAAGGAAAAAGCATCGGAAGCGGAGCTGCTCCCATGTATCATGGAGCGCATGCAGGTCTCGAAGTCTGTGGCACGGTCTCTGCTGCTGGAGAGCCGGACGCTGTTCCAGAGTTGCGACTTGGGCGACCAGGTATTTACGGTGTCCTGCGGCGGCGATCCTGCAAAAGCCTATGACAACCAAATGCGGAGAAGGCTGCTTTTCCAGCGCATTGAGGAGGTCCTGTCCCCACGGGAGCTGAATCTGGTACGTTGTTATTTGGGGATCGGACAGCCGGAGGAGCAAGGCATGACCTTTCAGGAGCTGGCCATCCGGCTGAACTACAACGGTCCCAGCGGAGCGGAGAAGGCATACAAGCGTGCCATCCAAAAACTGAAACAGCACCTCCACGGCGGAGCCTACGGCCGGTGGCTGGACATACAACGGGCGCTTCGGGAGGCGCGGAGAGATGCAGAGCAGGAAACCGGTTACTGCACACCGCAGAGGACTTGGAGAGAGCAGAAACAATCTTAAGAAGAACACGCTTGAACGAAAAAGGGCTCTGCAAGCAATTGCTTGCAGAGCCCTTTTTCGTTCAAGCGGTAGGGTTCACATACTGTGAGCCTATTTTTATTGTCGCGATTTGAAACAGTTGACCTTTCAACCCCTATGACTGCGGCCTTTGGGCAGCACGAGCGTGTGTTGCAACTGCATTCGACAGCATCTGTACATTTTCCCAGCTGTCCATGAAGAAGCTGTGGCTCCCATTTGGAATAGCATAGAATTCAACAGGGGCATTTTCTAATGCCGCCAACAGCTTCTCTTCATCTTCTCGAGTGAACAACGGATCACTTTCCCCCCAGAAAATTTGCATGGGGGAATGTTACACCTCTCAGCAACTTACTGGAGTCGAAATTGCTTAGATGACTAAATTCCAACATTGTATAGGCTTTCACATAGTTTTGGTATCCTGCTGGATCTCTTCCAGAGGGTAGTAGATGTAGACCCGGCCTTGTTCGTCATACCAGCCGTTCTTGGCGGAGAGCCCCATGCGGTCCAGCAGAAGGCCGTACAGCAGTTTGGCGTCCGTAGACAACTTCTTGAACCGTGCCCCGGTAATCAACTGACGGGGGATGCGATAGAAGGAAAACTGGCTGCTTTCGTCTCCGTAGTAGTAATCAAATCCTTGCTCGCCCATGCTCTCACCTCCATACGGGCAAAAAGAAAGGCGCCCCTTTTCGGAGCGCCTTGGGACTGGGCTGTTCGCCCATATTCTTCCTGTTTTTCTGTTTCGAGGTGTGCTGTGTGAGCAAGCAGATTGCATAACAAGGATTTTTGTTGTTGGTTGTAGATGCACCTTGTTCCCCTAACTCAGTAGATTTTCACTGGCCGCCGTGCTCCACACTTAGATTTTTCGTAATTTTTCCTGACATTAACCCGCTATTTTCCTCAATTTTTGACTGTCATGCAACTGTTCCGGCTCTATAGCATTGCCCGTTTACTCTGTGCGGAATATCGATCCTTTTGGTGACTTTATGAATCAGGAGATCCTTTACTTCCTGGGTATTCTGATAATACTCGTCAAAGAGGACATAGTGGATTATTGCCTCGTAAATGGAGGCATACATCAAAATCTGCATCCGAACCTCAGCCAGAAGAAGCTCGTCTTTTGCGGAGAGGCCTTCAAATACTTTGTAAATAAAGCGCGCGTTCTTGAACTCTGCTATCAGACGATTTTTCAGCTTCTCATCTTTTATGAATGCGAAGGCGCTTTTGTACCAAGCGTCATCGGGCAGATCGTGGGTACAGTATGATAGGATCGAGTCTTTGAGAGTTTTTTCAAAGGACATCGCGGTTTTCTTCCTTTTCGCGGCCGCTTAGGGCTTGCGGCAATCAGGAACTTCTTTGCCAATGTGGGGCTTTACTATTTGATTTTACGATTTATCCCATAAGATGTCAATTACTGGAACAGTCTAAGTAATCTACGGAAAATGCGTGCTTGTTGCACGCCGGTGTGCATCTATCCTTTCCGAATTCCCTTTAAGCATGGGCACTTTCCAACGCCCAGATTACCTACACAGAAAGGATGTGCACATATGCAGCATACGACAAACTACGCTTTGACTCAGTGGGAACCAACGGACCGCATTTTAATGCAGGATTTCAACAGCGACAACACCAGGCTGGAGGCGGCGCTGTCTGCTCTTGCCGAAGCGGACAACACCGAGCAGCAGAACAGGACGGCCCAGAACGCGGCCATCCGGCAGGAATTTGCCGCGTCTAATGCCAGCCTGCTCCAGCAGTTGAACCAGCTGAAGGCGGAGATACCCATTGTGAAACTGCTGGACATTTCTGTTCCCGCCGCCGTCACGCGGGTGGATGTGGACCTGTCTCAAATCGACTTTACCCAATATGCGGCGGTCCGGGTCCTGTCGATGCTGTGCACGGGCAGCAGCTACATCCACGTGAACCCCTCGCCGGTGATCGACCTCTTCACCTCCGATTACTATCTCGGCCGCTTGTACAGCAACTCAACCGCAGGGCGGTATAAGAGTCTTATTCGGCTGATGGCGTATGCGGGGTATCTGCACAGCGTTGCGGAGACATTCGATGCTGACTACCGGGATCCGCAGTACGCCATGGCGCCGGTGACGCCCGATCAGATTCAGACGCTGTATTTCCAGCCGGACTCCGGCACGATCCTGGGCGGCGGCAGAGTTCTCTTGTGGGGTGTGCGGCTGTAAGAAAGAAATGATATGCACGAGCGGGCTGCTGGATTTGATCCAGCAGCCCGCTTCTGGCCGTATCCGGGCACCTGGCAAGCTCTTATATATTGCGCAATATTAAAAGAGGTGCTATACTGATACCATCATTGGAGGGGAGGCGTGCCTAAAGCACCTCTCCCGGAAAGGAGCAGTATGGTCGGAAAATCGGCATATTGTAACGAATGGATCGCTGAAAAGCTGGACCGAATCAACCTGACCGTTCCAAAGGGCAGAAAGGAGATCATCAAGGCCCACGCGGCGGCCCATGGCGAGAGCGTCAACGGTTTTATCAACCGGGCCATCAATGAGACAATGGAGCGGGAACAGTAACCCGCCAGAGGAAGGAGGCGGCCCCTTGCTGAAAATCTTGATCGTAGATGATGAGCCTGACATCTGCGAACTGATCCACAAATTGATCGACTGGAAGGAGCTGGGCTTATTGAGCCTTGGCTCCTGTCAAAACGGGATCGACGCAATGGAAATCATTCTCAGGCAGAAGCCGGATGTGGTCATTACAGATATTCAAATGCCTGGAATGACAGGGCTGAGTTTGATTGAAAAGGCATGTAAGCAAAACCTTCAAACGAAATTTATCGTGATCAGCGGATACCGTGAATTTGAGTATGCGCAGCAGGCGATCCGCTATGGTGTGGAAGATTACTTGTTAAAGCCCATCAGCAAAACGGATCTAAATCTAGTCCTGAAGCGCTTGATTCAGGAGAGCGGCGTCACGCTGGAGAAGGAAGCCCACGAAAACAATATGCGCAGTGAAATCTGGCAAAAGACCGCCATTCTGCGGGGAAATGAGCTTCGGCAGACTGTCACCGACTTCAACAGGGCATTTCATGACGAGTACTTTTCCTTTCAGCCCGGCACCTTTTTGGTGGTCTGCGTCCACGTAAGCTATCGGAATAAGGCAGAGATCGACCGGGGGATCATCGCAAAGGTCTTGGAGAACGTCTCTTTGAGAATCCAGGAGCTGTTCAAAAACGATGTATTTGATTGCGAGTATGTTCTGAACGACTGCAACTCCTACTTCCTGATGAATTACTCTGAGACGGTCCACCTCTCCTACAGGCAGCGCCGGGACTGCCTGCAGAATCTCCTGCGGGATGTTTCAACGCAGTATCAAAATCTGCGGATCACCTTCGCTATGGGGGAGCCCTGCCACAGCGTTGGAGAGATCTGGCGGGCGGTAGAGAGCGCGGAATACGCCAATATGCTTCGCCTATACGCAGGGACCGAGAAGGTGGTGGAGCACTGCAAACTCCGGGAGAGACTCCCCGATACGCCGGAGTGTAAGTTTACGGCGGAGGATATTCAAAACCTGCTGCGGAGAATCGAGACCCTGCAAAAAGAGCCGGCACTGGAGCAGATTCGGGCTGTCTACAAACGGTTCCAGGGTGTGGAGAGCTACAGCGTTGCGAATCTCTTCCAGGTGACGCGCACCACGGTCCTACAGATTCGATACGAGGTCGTGGCAATGGGACTGCGAGAGGAGCTTTCCGCATCGGAGGAAAAAGAAATCGGCATTCCAACGGAAAATGCGCTGCATAAGCGGCTCGCGAACTGTGATACCATTGAAGAACTGGCTGACTTTATGTGCGAGTATGTCGCTGCGGAGATCGACTACTGCTCTCAGCTTCAGGCAAAAAAGGTCGGGGAGCCGGTTCGCATCGCACAGGAGTATATCCGGTCTCACATTGACCGCCAAATCAGCTTGGAAGAGGTCTCTGAAAAAGCCTTTGTCAGCCCAGGCTATCTGAGCACTCTGTTTAAGGAGCGAACCGGAAAGAACTTTTCCGACTATGTAATTGAAATGCGGATAGATGAGGCAAAGCGTCTGCTGCGGTCTGCAACATACAGTATCAGCGAGGTGGCGGAGCAGGTCGGATATGCGGACGCCAGGCACTTCAGCAAGGTATTTCAAAAAATTGTCGGGATAAAACCAACGTCCTATCGGAAGTTCTATGTTTGATATGAAATATTCTTCCAAACAATCGTCCCCATACAAGCATTTCTTTATATGTGTGATGGCAGCCTGTGTGATCCTCGCGTTGATATTATTGGTCGCGGCCACGCAAACAGAGACGGAGCACGCGCAAGCGGCCACAGCTATGATCCTTGCCGTAGCGGTCGTCTTGCTGCTCTTTTCCCTGCTCCTTCTGCTGGCATTGCTCCTGGCCGAGAGGCCGCCAGCGAAAAGCCACGGCAAGAGGCAGGGAATGTTTTTAGTCGATTTGCTGAATGAGGAGAACTATTTGAACCACTCCCAATTGGAATTGACTGCTGAGGTTCTGAAAACGCAGGCCCAGATGAGCTCCCTGCAAAGTCAAATCAATCCCCATTTTCTCTATAATACATTGGAGAGCATCCGCAGCAAAGCGCTGCTGCATGATGCGGAAGAGGTCGCTGCGATGATCGAGACCTTGGCACGCCTTTTACGGTATAACATCAGCCGAAGTGACAAGGAGTCCTCAATCGCAGATGAGCTGGAAAATGTAGAGAACTACATCCAGATCCAGAACTATCGATTCCGAGGGAAATTCACGTTGAAACTGGAGCTGGATGCCTTAGGGGACCTGCCTGAAAACTATATGCTACCGACTCTGACCTTGCAGCCAATCGTTGAGAATGCTATTCACCATGGGCTTGAACCACAGATCGGGCCAGGGACCATTACTATTCGCGGATTCCAAACGGAGGATAAAGTGATCCTGCAAATCCAGGACGATGGCGTTGGGATGTCGCCGGAAGGCCTGGCAGAGCTCCGAGACAGGCTGTTCCGACCAGATCTGAACCAGCCTCTCCCCCATGCCGGAGAGTCCGGAGCCAGACGCGGAGCAGGAATTGCACTGAAAAATGTCCATCAGCGATTGCAGCTGCTTTTCGGCGCAGACTACGGCCTTGAGATTGTCAGCGCCGCTGGCGTTGGTACACAGGTCGAATTGTGCGTGCCGGCGCCGGGCAAAACGGAGAAAATTCACCATGAGGAAAGAACTGTTTGAGTTTCAGCATGTCTCAAAATATATCGGTGGTCACGAGGCCTGTCGGAATCTGTCCGTACGCCTTTATCAGAATGAAATCACATTTTTGATTGGACGGAGCAGCAGTGCACGGTCTGTAGTTACGCGTCTGATGATGGGAGAATTCACCCCAGAGGAGGGTGAGATGACCTTACACAAAAGGCCCTATCAGCCGCTCTCACAGGAAAGCGCACACAAGCAGGGGATTTTCTGCGTCTCACAGGATACGAAATTGCTTCAAAATCTCTCGATGAGTGAAAACATCTATATCGCAAAGCCTCTCTCCTGGGTCTGGAAACGTCACAGCGCAGATGCGTTTGCGCGGATGGTCTGTCAGGAATTTGATGTGCCCTTAGACCTGGAGCAGAAATCATCCAATGCGCAGCTGATCGATATTTTGATGGTCTATTTCTTACGGGCGCTTCTTATGCGGGCGCAGATCCTAATTTTAGACAATCTGCTCTATATGCTGTCGGACAAAGAGCTGGTACTGCTCTTTCAAAAGCTACAAATTTTAAAAGAACGTGGTGTTGGGATCCTAGTTGTGGATCCGATCTGGCGATACGCGATCCAATACGGCGATCGAACGCTGTTTTTTTCCAACGGATGCATCTCTGCTGACTTTACGAAGCGGGCGCATTCCGCAGAGATAGCGGGCGCCCTGCTCAGCCAGGAGCCTCCGCTTCTCAAAGTTGAGCGGAAAGAGATGGATGCCGAACTACCCCAATGCACCATGCTTTATCCAACTGAAAACGGAATCAGAAAAATCCCGTTCGCTCCCGGGGAGGTCGTCCGTGCCAGCTGCCGAAATCCTGAGTATTATCAAGGATATCTGCGCTTTTTTTCAGACATGGATTGGGTACGTGAATTGAACAGTGGGACTTTGTCTACCTGCAAAGCTAAAATTGCGGTCCTGACGTCCCAAAAGCTCCAGAGGGATCATTTTCTTAGTATGTCTTTTGCAGAAAATATTGCGCTACCTGCCTACCCAAGACTGTCATCGAACGGGCGGCTCTCTGCCGGTGCGGTCAAAAAGTTCCTTAAAAACGAGATGGCTGATTTGCTCCCCGTTCCCTATGAGCAATGGGGATACCATTTAAGCCGTTTTGGCGACGTAGAACGGGAACAGGCTGTTATTTATCGAATGCTGATGGAGGACGCAGACATTCTAGTCATCGTCGGGATTCTAGATCAGCCGAATATGACCATAAAGGAGGATATCTGGAAAGTCATTTTCCGAGCACTGGAGTGCCGGAAGAGCGTTTTGCTCTTTCACCGCGACTACACTTGGCCGCTCCAGCGGCAGGACCGGCTGATTTTCCTAGACGATTTTGGCCCTCCACGGCAATAGCACAAGTGGCTTTTCGATGAATTTTCAAGCGATAGATTGTACAAAATATACAATCTATCGCTTTTGCTATATAAAAAATAGTAGAATTTTTCTCTCTGCCGCAAGATGATTTTAGGTCGGTTGAGGGATTAGAAAACGCCGGAAACCCGCATAAACTCTATGTTTTTGCGCGTTCTCGGCGTTTCTTTTATCGCCTGTGTTAGTGGTGCTTTTTCGGTAAATGGTGCCCAAATGGTGCCCAAATCCCACGCGGGGCTATAAAACGGTATAAGAAGCGGTAAAGAGATACAGCGGTTAAAGCTCTAAATCGCTGCTCTTTTTCTTTGCCGCGCTCTTTGCTTTCTTCGGCTCGGCTTTCTCTGCCTTTGCCGGGTCTGCCTGTTTGACCGCCCCATGATAAGCGTCTAAGACTTCTTTTTTGCGTTCAAGCCGCACGTCCACATAACGGGCGGTAACAGCTTCAAAGTTCATAGACAGCCCAAGCGATACGCCGATACCCGCAAGTGTATGTCCTAACACTTCGCCTACGGTGTAGAAGTCGCCTGTCAGTTGGTGCATATTTGTAGCTGCTGTATGGCGCAAATCGTGAAAGCGGATATGCGGCATATCCAAATCTTCAAGCAGCTTTCCAAACTGGGAAGATACCCACGACGCGGAGATAGGGGAACCGTCCGGCTTCGCTACAACAAGGTCATTGTCATAGTAAGGCTTTCCGTCCTTTTCTGCCTGTTCGCGCTGCGCTTCCTGCATAGCAAACTGTTTGAGAAAGAACGGGCGGGCAAGCTCTGTGATAGGCAGCTTTCGCCCGTTGGATTTCGGCGGTGCCATTTCCTCAATGACTTTTGTTTTTGGCGGTACCTTAAAGGGTAGCTGCTCGGAAACGTCAAAGGTGTTGTTTTCCAAATCCACATTGCGCCAACGCAAGCCCAGGATTTCAGAACGGCGCATACCGTAAAGCCCGCCTAAGATAACGGGCATTTCCCAAACGGTACCCTCGACGCGCTGCATAAGGGCTTTTACCTGTTCCGGCGTGTACGGGTCGGGGGTCTTGTCGCTCTTTCCAAACTTCGTAAGCGTGTCCTTTGCTGCGTTTGTTTCGATATAGCGGTATTTCCGGGCATGGCTCAACGCCACGCTCAAAACACGCTTTGCCCCGGCTGCGGTGGACGGTTTCAAGCCTTTGTCAATAATCTGCTGAAACATTTTGTCTACCATAGCGGGGGTAAGCTGATTAAGGGCAACGCCGCCGATATATGGCGTGATGTAGTTTGCAATCGTTCTTTTGTACCCGTCGTAAGTAGAGGGGCGCAAGTTCACTCTTGCATAGCTTTCTACCCATTCATTCAGATAGCTTGCAACGGTCTGTTTCCGCTGTGAAGCGATAGACGCAATCTGTCCCGGATTATGGAGCTTTGCTTTCATCTCTGCTTCATGCTGCGTTGCTTCCTTTTTTGTTGGAAAGCCCTTTTTTGAATAGGTTTTCTTTTCCCCATTCGGGGCGGTGTACTTTATATTCACGTCGTAAACTGTACCCGGCCGCCCGGTCAGTACGCCGTTGCTGTCGCGTTTATTCTTAACCTGCCTTGTTGATATAGCCATAGCTTAACCTCCCTGTCGTGCCGGGGGCTTCGCTGTCGTCTTTGCCCTGTGGTACCAGTCCCAGATTGCAGCGTCAGCTATCAAACGACGGTTTCCATTTTGTATATATTCAAGCTCGCCACTATCCATAAGCTCGCGCAGTTTATTTTCCCCGATACCGCTAATCTTGCTCATTTGCTCAACGGTCTTTAACATAGGGAATACAGGGATAGCGGGGCTTGCTGTTTCCTTTTTTGCCATAGGAAAATACCCCCTTTCATAAATGGCTAAAAAGTCAAGTTACAAAAAGTGGGCTTTAACCGGGCGGCTGTTAGCACAACCTCGCGGGAATTGCACCCCTGCTCATTTAAGGCAGCTTTACCCATTGCCTGCGACGCTCTGAACGCTCGGACTGTGGCTGTAAAGGCTTATCTCCCCTCAATGCGTGTTGTCGCCCGCAAGCTGCTAACTTGCTTCCCGTCGCAGTGTTTCTCGCTCGGCTTTTCCCGATAGAGGAATAGCGTCATGGCGCACCCTCCGTATGGCTCGGCGCAAAAAGGACGTACCCGGTTTGCCCTATACTGCGTCGCCGTTATCTTGCGTCGCTTTCTTTGTCAAGGAACATACGGGGCTGCTGCGGATTGATACGAAACGGAAAAGGGGTTAAGACGTTTCGGTATCGGTGCAGTTATTCAACCCTAAATGTGAGGATTGCCCTCATTAGTCTTGCTTGCAGCCGTTGGCGAATATCCTCGTCAACGCCAAAATAGACGTTTCCGCGCTCGTCGCAGAGCTTCCGCATGGAAAGGCTCGCTATGTAACCACTAAAATGCTGCAAGACAATTTTCATAGCGTCCGGGTCGCCTTTGTCGCTGCCACAATGACAGGATAGGGAACAAGGGCAACGTCCGGGAAGTCAGATTGTTTACCATTCGTCCCATTCATCAGCGTGTTCCTCCAAATATTTCTTCAAGATTTCAAAAGAGCTTGTCCGTCTGTACTGTATCGTGCTGCGCGACGTATTGAATAACTTTCCAATCTCCACGTCGGTCATGCCCTCGAAATAGTACAGCATGATAGCTTTCCTTTTTTCTTCCGGCAAAGTGCGGATTGCTTCAAGCAGCAGCTTCGGCGTGATTTTCTTTCCTGCCTGCTGATAGCTCGGCTCGGCTTCTTCGTCTTGAAAATACTTATCAAGCGTATAAAGCTGTCGTTCCTCATGCAAGGCAAGGTCGGAAAACGACACTTCCTTTGCTCTGCGACGCCGGATTTCCTCGTGGGCGTTGCAGGCTTCGTTGTGCAGCACCCGTTTACAGAAACTTTGAAAGATACATTGCTTCTGAAATTCCACGCGATTAGGTTCCATGTTCTCACCTCCTTTCGTGTTGAAAGGTGGCGGTACCTCCCCTTTTCGCGGGATAATACAGGCGATTTTTTCAAACGCCGAATGAAAGCGAAACTTTTTTGAAAAAACCTCCCGAAAATGCAAAATGCGCCTGTCTGCAAGATGCAGACAAGCGCAAAGGAATTGTAAGCGGTATTTAGATGATTTGACAGTTCATATATGAGGGTAGAAGTGTTCCCGGCGGCGGTCGGGCTTTTTTTGATAAGCTAAAAGATATGGCGATATAGAAAAAGGACATGGCGATACCTCCTTGATACCGCCGTATCCTCAAAAAAGGGCGACTTTAATACACCCCCCGTTATCTTATTTTTCAAAAAGAAAACGGCGGTTTTGAGTAAATATTTCAAAACCGCCGTTTTATCTGCCTACATTCGGCAGTTTTGTTGTTTTACATAGCATTAAATCGCTATTTGAATTATTGATAATAAGGCGTAAATTTGATATTAAATTTATTTTTCGGAAACGATTTTTTGTAACAGTTTTTGCACGTTTTCTGTTTTCAGCACTTTCCCCGTAGATACTACTTTGTTGTTGACAACAAGAGCAGGTACACTCATAACGCCATATTCCATAACCTTTTTCAAGTCCGTAATATATTCTACTTCTACGGAAATCCCCATTGCTTTAACGGCGGATTGTGTGTTCTCATAAAGAGCATGACAACACCCTGAACCTAATACCTTGATACAGCAAATTCTGCCTTGTATGTCTTGACAACAGTTATTCAAATTTTCCGGTTCAACTGTTTCAGACACGGAACAGTTACCATTGCAAGTACAAACAGGAGCGTTTATTTCTTTTTCTTTCTTCTTTCCAAAACCAAATAATGTCATAATAATTACCTCCAAAAAATTTTATATTCGCTTATATTAACAAGTAAGAAATTGCATTGAAAAAATAGCCTATAAGAATAATTCCTATGGTACAAATTGCAATGAAGATACCGAGCAACTTCGGCTTAACTGCCTTTCGCAACATGATTACGGACGGGAGCGAAAGCGTGGTAACGCCCATCATAAAGGACAGGACAACGCCAAGCTGTGCGCCCTTTGCAAGTAGGGCTTCTGCAATCGGAATTGTGCCGAAAATATCCGCATACATGGGAACGCCCGCAATCGTCGCAAGGATTACGCCAAAGGGATTACCCGTACCAAGCACTTTGACAATAAAATCTTCGGGTATCCAATCATGGATAAATGCACCGATACCTACGCCAATCAGTACATAGGGGGCAACCTTTTTTGCTGTTGCTAAAACCTGCTCCCATGCGTATTTGATACGGTCTTTGAAGTGTAGTTCTTCCTGCGGAACATCAAGACTGTTTCCACCCCTTATAAAATCCTCAACGTAGCTTTCAAGATGTAGTTTTTCAATCAATGTACCACCTGCAACGGCTATCACAAGCCCAAGCACGACATAAGCAACGGCTATCTTCCACCCAAATATACTCATTAGCAGAACAAGCGAACCGAGGTCAACCATTGGAGAAGAAATCAGGAAAGAAAAAGTAACTCCAAGCGGCAGACCTGCACTTGTAAAACCGATAAACAGAGGAATGGAAGAACAAGAACAAAAAGGCGTTACCGTACCAAGGAGCGCAGAAATTATATTTGCGCCGATACCATGAAACCTTCCAAGAATTTTCTTTGTCCGTTCCGGCGGGAAATAGCTTTGAATATATGAAATAATTAAAATCAGAACCCCTAACAACACCATGATTTTGATTGTGTCGTAAACAAAAAATTGAATACTACCACCGATTTTGCTCGTTGCGTCTAATCCGCAAGCGTTAATTAAATTACCTATTAGACGATTAAGCCATGCCATACCTAAAACTTCATTTTGAAAGAAGTTCCAACCTGTTTTTAGCATATCCATAAATAGCCTCCTTGAAATAGAAATATTGAAATTTGTCTATATGTTGATGTTTTGATAAGTCGTGCGGAAAAGTAAGTAAACTTACCTATCACAACACGACTTATTTTCAAATGCTGCACTTGTAATCATAAGCGCTTGTAGACAATCTATTGCATACTGCACGCCATTCTCTGAAATAGAGTAGTGCATCCATTTCCCCTCTTTGCGTCCTATCACTATACCAGAATCACAAAGTATTTTCATGTGGTGGGAAAGCGTTGGTTGCGTAATGTGCATATCATCTAATAGTACACAAGCACACTTCTCTCCTGTAAGCAATAGTTTCAAAATTTTAACACGGTTTTCATCACAAAATGCTTTGAAAATCGTTGGTATTTTTTTTTCATCAAGTTCCATAATCTCACCTCCTGTTGACGTGCTTCTATAAACTATTATATACACAAATTGAAATTTGTCAATATGTTTTTATCCGGCAATAATATGAATTATTTTGGCTAATAGTAGGTACTGTGTAAGCATATCCAAGCAAAGAAAGGAACAGTAAAATGTAGTTGGGTGAATTATTATGGCAAAAAGACCAGTACCTTTGTATGACTTTGCAGCTTTCGGGCAAGCCATAAAAGCAGCGCGGACAGGCAGAAATGAAAGCCGCAAGAAAGTAAGCGACGAAATGAACATTTCCCCTCGCTACCTTGCGAATATTGAAAACAAAGGGCAACAGCCAAGCCTGCAAATCTTTTATGAGCTTGTAACCCGTTATGACATATCCGTAGACCAATTCTTTTTCCCGGATAAGACAGCGGAAAAATCGACGCAAAGGCGGCAGCTCGACACGCTGCTTGACAGCATGAGCGATAAGGGCATACGGATTGTTACCGCAACAGCGAAAGAAATTGCAGAAGTCGAAAACGAAAACTGAATAGGCTTAGGAAGCGTTGTAATCTTTTTGAGATTGCAGCGTTTTTCTTTTGCGTAAGTTTGGCAAAACGGGGCTTTCCGTTGTAGTAGGGAATAAGGAAAAACTTTCATAGCAAGCATAGGAAGCGGGTACCCACTTCCGTATTTTCGCCCTCCTGCGCTGCGGCGCGTCGGTTGAAAATGGCTTGTTGGGAAGTGTCCCAAACCCTCGGAATGGAAAGGAGCGAAAGCATGGACGGACGAAAAAGAACGGTACAAATCAAGTTTAGAGTAACAGAAGCGGAACGGGATTTAATTCTTGAAAAAATGAAGCTCGTCCCTACCCGGAACATGGAAGCCTATTTGCGGAAAATGGCAATCGACGGGTACATTATCCAAGTAGACCACACCGACATAAAAGCTATGACAGCGGAGATACAGAAAATCGGTGTCAACGTCAACCAGATTGCAAAGCGCGTGAACAGTACGGGCAGCGTTTATCAAGAGGACATAGAGGAAATTAAGGGGGTGCTTAATGAGATATGGCGGTTACAAAGATTAAGTCTATTAAAAGCACGTTGAACAAAGCCCTTGACTATATCCAAAATCCCGATAAGACGGACGGAAAAATGCTTGTGTCCTCCTTTGGGTGCAGTTATGAAACGGCAGACATTGAGTTTGAATATACCTTGTCGCAAGCTCTCCAAAAGGGGAACAATTTAGCCTTTCATCTGATACAGTCCTTTGAGCCGGGGGAAGTCGATTATCAGAAAGCCCATGAAATCGGAAAGCAGCTTGCCGACGCGGTAACAAAGGGGCAGCATGAATATGTACTCACGACGCACATTGACAAAGGACACGTCCACAATCACATTATTTTCTGCGCCGTAAATTTCGTAGACCACCGCAAATATAATTCCAACAAAAGGAGCTATTACGGCATACGGAACATGAGCGACAAGCTGTGTCGGGAAAATGGCTTGTCCGTCGTCGTTCCCGGCAAGGGCAGCAAGGGAAAGAGCTATGCGGAGTACCAGGCAGAAAAGACGGGTACAAGTTGGAAAGGCAAGCTAAAGATTGCCGTTGACGCGCTTATCCCCCAAGTTTCCAGTTTTGAGGAATTGTTGCAGCGGTTACAGGCGGCGGGCTATGAGATAAAGCCGGGGAAATATGTGTCATGCCGCGCCCCCGGACAGGAACGCTTCACCCGTCTTAAAACCCTCGGCGCGGATTATACAGAGGAAGCCATAAGGGAACGGATAGCGGGCAGACGGGCAAAGGCGGCGAAAGCCCCCAGAGAGCAGCGCGGCGTTTCGCTGCTTATCGACATTGAGAACAGTATCAAGGCGGCGCAGAGTAAGGGCTATGAACAGTGGGCGAAAATCCACAATCTGAAACAGGCAGCAAAGACCATGAATTTCTTGACGGAACATAAGATTGAACAGTACGCGGATTTAGTCAGCCGGATTGAAGAAATGGCAGCGGAAAGCGGACAGGCGGCAGACGCATTGAAGGACGCGGAAAAGCGGCTTGCGGACATGGCGGTGCTTATCAAGAATGTTTCCACCTACCAAAAGACAAAGCCCGTCTATGACGCATACCGCAAGGCAAGGAACAGGGAGAAGTACCGCGCCGGACAGGAACAGGCGATTATCCTACATGAAGCCGCCGCAAGGTCGCTGAAAGCGGCGGGCATTGCAAAGCTCCCGAACCTTGCCGCGCTGCAATCGGAATATGAAGCCCTCCAAGCGCAGAAAGAAGCCCTTTATGCCGACTATGGGAAGCTGAAAAAGAAAGTCCGGGAATACGATATTATCAAGCAGAACATTGACAGCATTTTACAGGCAGACAGGCAGCCGGAACGGGAAAAGGGAACAGAGCGCGGATAAGGATAGCAAAATCCCCGCCGCTGTGCTATGATAGGGCTATCAAAAAGCAGAGGAGCGTTGAGCATGGAAAACCAGAAAATGCCGGAATATGAAACCATACGCGCCGCCGTTGCCGGGGAAAAATGGGCGGTGGAGAAAGTCGTGGAGTGCTACAAGGACGAAATCGACAGGCTATCGACGGTAGCGGTCAGACAGCCGGACGGAAGCACGAAACAGGAAATCAACGAAGATATGCGCCAGTCCATCACAAAGAAGCTGATAGAAGCCCTCCCGCAGTTCCCGCTTGAAGAAATGGAAAAGGGAAATGTCAGATAGGCAAAAAAAGAACAGGGCGCGGAAGCCAGTATATGACTTCCGCGCCCTGTCTTTTTATGGGTGCTGTTTTCGTGAATGTTACGCAGTAGAACGCCATTTTTGGGGGTAAAGGTATAAAGTATCGCCTATCCGATTTTCACGCCCGGAAAGCCCTGTAAATCAAGGGATTTTCCGCGCCTACTGCGTAACAGGGGCGCGTCTTTTCCTCATGCGCTCGGCGGCTTGTCTGCGGGTGATACGTTTCCGGCAGACGGGGCAGTATTTGACACTGTTAGAGGTTGACGCAAAGAACGCGCCGCACTCGGTACATTTCTTCTTATCCCCTGTCTGGTAAAGCTCCGCATAAAGCAGCCTGTCGGCGGGAAGCACCGCAACCCGGAACCACTTGCAGAGAAGCGAATAGGAAATGAGCTGCGGACATACGCACTCGTCCCCGTCGTCCAGTAAGATACAGTTCCCGTTATCATAATTGCAGCACGTCCGGCGCACAAGGGCGTTGACTTTCCGGCTCTGGGGCGGCGTCAGCCGCTTAACCCCGTTCATACTTCATCAGCGGCGTAAATGGGAAGCTCTGCAAATTCCGCTTCGGTCAAAGCGTCCACTTTGGAAAGGGTGCGCTTTGCAAGCTCCCGCATATCCGCGTCCATGTAGGGCAGCGCGGCGTTGACATTCTCAATCAAAGCCCGCTTGCCGCCCTCGTTGTAAATGCTCAAAAGGTTTGTTTCTTCAACAGTCAGTCTAATCATGCTCATACCTCCATATCGTGATTTTTTGTTTTTGCCGCCGCCTTTTTCGGGGCGGTCTTTGCCTTGTCTGCTTTAAGCTGCGCCCGGATAGAGGGGCGGGGCTTCCTTATCTCCCTGTCCCGGTTCTCCCCCTTGTCAATCAGCGCATACGTCCCATGTCTGCCCTCGATTTTGGAAAAGGAAAGGGTCTTGTAGGGCAGCATGGAGAAAAGGCGGTCAGTGTCCTTTGTGGCTGCAAGCCGCATGAACGCCGGGGAAAGCTCTGCCATGAAATGGGTCTTGTTCGGGCTGTTCGGCTCGTAATGCCGCTTCATTTCCCGCACAATGCGCCGCGCTTCCGTTTCAATCAGCCCGTCCCGCAAAGCGGCAATATGCGCCTTGAAATCCCCCGGCGAAAGCTGCTCCCGGCTGCGCCGTTCTTCCTGTAAGAGCGATTGCAGCGCGTCCGGGTCGTTGGGTACGGCTTCAAAGCGTTCAAATTTCCCAAGCTGCGGGTCTGGGGTTCCGTCAAAATATCTCCCGGCTTCCTGTACCCTTTCCCCATGCTCATAAATCAGCTTCACCGTATCGGCGGGCAGCTCCTTTTCCTTGACGCGCTCATAATGTTTAGAGTAGTCCAGTTCGTACAGATTGCCCTTGATTTTCCCGCGCTCCTTTCCCGTCAGCTCGATTGCATAGGCAAGAACGCGGTCGCTTGTCTGCTCCATGTAGAAACGCCATGTGTTGTGGGGCGCGGTGTCTTTGAGGAAAACGTCGCGCTCCCGGAAACAGTGCGTCCCGGACGGGCGGCAGAACCACAAAAGTGTTTTGTCCTCCCTGTGGGGGCTTGCCGCCGCCTTTGCGATAATCTCTTTGTCAATGTCTAAGTCGCTCTGGTAAAAGCCTGTGTTCTGCTTCATAATCGCTTCAAGGGAAGCAAACAAATCCATGTTTTCAAATTTGCTCTGTTCCGGCATGGGTCAGCTCCTTTCCAAGTCCTGTGACTTCTGCTTTGCGTTTTTCTTCTGTGCCTTTTCCTTGTCGGCTCTAAGCTGCGCCCGGATAGAGGGTTTCTTTTCCGGCTTCGCTCCCTTGCCGCGCTCCTTGTCGGCTTTGACAGCGTTAGCCAGGTCAACAAGGGAAATCTGCTCGCCCGCCTTTACCTTTGCTTCCAGTTCGTCAACGGTGGGGGTGTTGTTGATGATACCGTCAATCATGTTCCCGTTCTGCTCTGTGGTCTGCTCGGCGGTTTTCAAGGGATTGTCCCGCTGCGCCTGTTCTGCGGCAACGGCAAACGCCCGCGTCCCATTCCCCATAATCAGATACTTTCCGTCGTCCGACTGGTGGTGAAAGCCATATCCGGCGGCTTCTATCTGCTCCCGGCTCATGGCGGTCACATGGAAAGTCCCCCTCGGTGTCTTGACAGTTTCGCCCGTTTCCAAGTCGTCCGGGGTAAGCTGCTTTTGCTCCTGTAAAAACTCCGGCACTTCCCGAAAACCTACACTGTCAACGAAATGCGCCGCGTCCTGTCCGTCCTGATGAAGCACTACCACGTCGGAAACGGAAAGGCTGTGTCCCTTAAAATCTTTGGGGTGGTCGATATTGAAACAGGTGTAAATATCTTCAAGGGAAGTTTCCGGCGCAAGGGGCGCGGAATAGACAAGCTCATAGTTCGCCCTGTCAACCACATTTCCCGCCGCCTGCAGGCGGTCGTATGGCTCAAAGCGGAAATCCCTTGTTTCGTCCCCGCCCTTTATCTGGTAAATGGAAAAGGTGTCTTTGTCCTGTCCGGCGGTCTGCGCCGTTTCCTGTGCCTTTGCGTAAAGCTGCTTCACGTCGCCCTCGGTCAGCTCGCCGCTTTTGAGCTGCCCCATAAGCTCGCGGCATTTCTCCGGCGTTCCCGTATAAAGCACGTCGCCCATTTTCGCCCGCCCGTTCTCCTGTGTCACATAGGCTTGCAAGAGGTAGCTGTTTTCCCGGCTGTCGCTGTAAGGGTTCCGGCGCACTCTGTAAATCGTTTCCGGGGTAAAGGCTTCTTTCGGGGCTGCGCCCGCTTTTTCCTGTGCGCCGGATTTTCCCGGTGCGGCTGCTTCCGGATCCGGCTTCTCCGGCGCGGCTTCCTGTCCCTCTCTGGTGGGCTGCTCCTGTCCGGCGGTCTGCTCCTTGTCCTGTGCCTTTTGCAGCTCCGCTAAGTTCTCGTCTATGGAATTGATAATCTCGGCGGCTGCGCTGCGTATCGTTTCAAGGGAGCTTTTCAGCTCGGACAGCTCCCGCCCGCTGCTCCACCCGGCGACATAGCCGAAAGAGTAGTCCGACGTGTCAAGCCCGTAATGTTGGCAGACAGTATAGGCGACGCTTTCCGCTTCGACTTCGCGGGTGCGGCGGTCAACGTGGGGCTGCTGCTCGTCCTTTGGCGCGTTGAGGTCAATGTCGTGCAGCTTCGCATGGGCGATTTCGTGAATAGCGGTCTTTAAGGTCTGTAATTCGCTCATGCCCTCGTTGATAGCAATGCGCTTGTCCTCCAAGTGGTAGTAGCCATGAGAGCCGCCCTCGATATTCTCAAAGGCGATAGGAACGGGGGAAGTCTTTTCAAGGGCTGCGAAAAAATCCTTGTAGCGGTCAACGTCGCCTGTCAGCTCGTCAACCGCAATGTCCGGCAGCTCCTTTCCCTCGGTCTGGGAAACGTCAAAGACGGATACCACCTTGTAGGCGGGTATGGTGACTTCCTTTTCCTCGGTGACGGGCTTCCCGTCCTTGCCGATAACGGGCTTCTGCGTGTGCGGGTCGATTTTCTGCATTTCCTGTTTGATTTTATAGGGTGACGGAGCAATGATTTTAATTCCCTTTTGCCCTTTCATCACGTTTCGTTCAAAGTTGTTCTTCCAAGCGGAAAAGCCCGCCACAAGGGAAGCGTCCGGCTTCTGCATGGCGATAAGGACGGTGTTTCGGAAGCTGTAATTATGGAATTTTGACATGACTTTCAGATATTCCCGGTAACGCTCGCTGTCAAAGAGTTCCGCAATACCCTGTTCCAGACGGTCGGTAATCTCTTTGAGCTTTTCGGCGGGCTTCTCGCTCGTCAGCACGATAGGGATAACCGGGCGCGGCTCCTGTGGCTGCTCTGCGGTCTGCGCCGTTCTCTGCCCCGGCGCGGCTGCGTCCATTTCTACCTTTGACGGGTCGGGTCTTTCCGGCTGCGGGGGCTGCGGCGTTACCCGGTATTCCTCCGGCACGTCGCGCCCGTCGTACCATTCTGTAAAGGTGTTGCGGTTGTTGTAGATATAGCCCTTTTCGGTAAACATACCGTCGTCGTTAATGGAAGCGTCCCGCCCGTATTCCTCATACATGAAATACTTTTTCGCTTCTTCGGGAAGTTCCGGTTCTTCCAGTTCATCAACCAGATAACGCCCGTATTCTTCTTCATTGTGGACGGACGGATAAATCCAGTAGCAGTCAAGGTTCTGTGCAAGGTTGATGATGTCCTGCAAGCTGTCCGTA
>ERZ827037.823-NODE-823-length-38176-cov-5.898980_pt1 | contig 38176 bp, 39 predicted proteins | sample MGYA00519924_ERZ827037 | MGnify/ENA primary metagenome ERZ827037 (study PRJEB31778, sample SAMEA3449250) | human gut metagenome | biome: human gut; feature: human-associated habitat; material: faeces | place: United Kingdom | collected 2010/2012 ...
TATACCAAGGCATACGCAAGGACCGGGAATCCAACCCAAATTAATGTATTAAACAGCCAATTACTTACTTCGCATAAAGTATTTTCTGCACCTCTTCTGTCTTAAGATTCTCTTTCGTCACCCAGGTATACCCCGTATTAACTACCGCTTCATTTCCCATATCAAGGGATGCTCTGGCTGCAGCGATTACGGTTGCATAGCCCATTCCGAATGGATTCTGTACGATCAGTCCGTCTACTTTTCCATCCTGCAGATCCTTGATCTCATCGGCGTTGGCATCAAACCCTACGACTTTTACCTTTTTTTCCATCTTATTTCTTTCCAGACCATCTACTGCCAGTTTTACTGCATCACCGTTGGCAGCGAAGCATCCTGTAATATTCGGGTGTTTTGCCAGAATATAGTCTACTACCTGGTCTTCTGTAATGCTATCCGCTGTTACAGCATTTTCTTCTGTCAGTACTCCATCCGGAAGTTCACTATCTGCCGGGCGGTAGGTTCCTGCATTGATCTCATCGGCAATGGTCTTCTGCATGGTGGTAAGTTCATCCATATGATACACATTCACTACTGAGATATTCGGATGATTGGCTGTCAGTTCATCTGTCACAGCTTTTTCTCTGGCAAGTGCTGCCTGTGATTTGGAATCCTGTATGAATAATGCTATTTCTCCGGTATCTCCCATGGCTTCTGCAAGTTTTTCTGCTGCTTCTTTTCCTGCCGCCTCATTATCTGTTGACACATCTGCGGCTACGCCTTGATAATCAGATCCAGAATCAAATGTAACTACCGGAATCTCACTGTCTGTTGCAAGGTCAAACTGTACCTGGCAGGCCTGTAAATCTACAATAGAGATCCCTATTGCCGCCGGATATCTGTCCAGTTCTTCATCCAGCAGATTTACCTGGTCATCTACATTATCTGCATTATCCGGCGCATTGTATGTGACCTTTACTTTATCTTTTCCCGTGTAACCAAGTGCTGTATTGATATCTTCTGCAGCCTGTGCCACACCTTTTTTTACTTCTTCCCAGTACTGGGAGCCGTTCGCTTTTCCTATAATGGAAATGTAATCTCCTTTATCCAGCTTTAATCCATCCACATTATTATAGGCTGCCGGGCTGATCAGGTCTAATTTTCCCTGATATGATTTTTCTTCTGTCTTTGTTGTACCTTTTTGTGCTTCAATCTTCTTTTCTTCATCTGTTGCCTCAGGCGCTTGCTGACATCCACATACGAGCAGTGCTGTTCCAAGCAGCATGGCAATGATCCTGTTTCTCTTCATTTTTCCTCTTCTCCTGATATCTATTTTATTCTTTACAATTCTTCTTTGGTTATACCACCAAAGCTTGTGATTCTTTAAAATAAATGTTCCGCTTTTATCAGCAACATATACTATACACCAAAACCGTGAAAATTTGTTGAAGATTTTCTTAATTTTGTGATAGTTCTTTCTAACGTGAGTTAGCTATAACTAAATATTTATGTATTTCTAAAAAAACATGCTTTTCCCTTGTTTATTCCATTTTTTTGTATTATTATAGGAGCAGAGACAACGAATTGGTTTTATGTCTAGAATTTTAAATCTCAAAAGGAGGGTACATACTATGGCACACGTAATTGGTGATGAATGTGTAAGCTGCGGATCTTGCGAAGCTGAATGTCCAGTAGGAGCTATCTCTCAGGGAGCAGAGCATTATGAAATCGATGCTGACTCTTGTGTAGATTGTGGAGCTTGTGCTGCTCAGTGTCCAGTAGGAGCAATTTCTGAAGGCTAATTATTTCAGAATGAATAATAAGATAAAAAATACACGGTACTTTTTGTACTGTGTATTTTTTTATACCTTAATATGCAAGAGAAGTTACAGATAGTATATACTTTTTATTCCTTCCTAAATGCAGTCTCTAAAATCAATTCCAACGCATTTATTTCTATATTTTTCTTTCCCCTCGACCTCTTCTGACGGATTCTGTAGTTTCTCCATGCTATGATACTCTTACCCGCGAGGGACAAGTATGTCTCCAGGAACCCATCTTTCTTACGTGGGCATCTGCCCCGCATCCACTTTCAAATACACGGATCACAGATGTATCTGACTTTTAAGATCAAGATGTATCCTGGTGACAGGTAAGGAGGTATTCTTACATGAGCAATCAGACAAACACGCTGGAACAGATCAGACGCGAGACCCGGGATGATGCCAGACTCTACTGCTGCATCAAAGAGCTCTACGAACAGGGCGTCCCGATCTCTGATCTGAAAGCACTACTTCCGGATATCAGACGCACCAAAGAACAGCTCCAGATCAAACGGATGCTGGAAAATAATAACGAAGTTCTTATGTCCATGATCAGCCAGGAGATGGCGTTTCTTCTGGACGCCAAAGAACGTCAGGAAGAGCTGGAATTTAAAAAACTGGACCAGCTGATCCGCCAGCAGCAATCCTACCGGAAAGCTGCAGCCGGGGCCGGTCCAGTCAAAAGACTAAAACGATTCTTCCTGCCTGCTTAGGTTGGCGAACTTTGTATACTCGCCAAGCCATGCCAGATTAACGGTCCCTACCGGACCGTTTCTTTGTTTTGCAATGATAATTTCTGCCTGTTTTTTGAATTCTGAATCTTTATTATAGTATTCATCTCGGTAAATGAACATAACCACGTCCGCATCCTGCTCGATCGCTCCTGATTCACGGAGATCTGAAAGCATCGGTCTTTTATCCGGACGGCTCTCTACCGCACGGCTAAGCTGTGAAAGGGATACAACCGGAACGTTCAGCTCTCTGGCAAGTCCTTTTAACTGACGGGAAATATCTGAGACTTCCTGCTGTCTGGATTCTGAGCTTTTTCCCACGCTTCCGGTCATCAACTGTAAGTAGTCGATGATGATGATATCCAGTCCATGTTCCAGCTTATATTTTCTACATTTTGACCGGAGCTCTGAGATAGAGATACCCGGAGTGTCATCGATGATCAGCTTGGACTGTCCGATGATGCCGGCTCCTTCAATCAGTTTTTCCCAGTCGGAATCTTTCATATTACCGGTTCTAAGTGACTGTGCATCTACCTGTGATTCAAGTGAGAACAGTCGGTTTACCAGCTGTTCTTTTGACATCTCCAGACTGAAGATTGCTACTGCTTTATTCTTCTTAAATGCCATATACTGCGCAATGTTCAATACAAACGCCGTCTTACCCATAGACGGACGTGCCGCGATCAGGATGAAGTCTGACGGTTGCAGACCGGACAGCTTATAATCGAGATCGATAAATCCGGTTGGGATACCGGTTACCGTTCCCTTGTTCTTAGATGCCTTTTCGATACGGTCCAGTGCATTTAATACAACCTGTTTGATCGGTACATATTCGCCTGTTGTACGTCTCTGCAGTAACTGGAACATGGATTTTTCGGTCTGCTCCATGATGGATTCCAGCGGCTCTTTTCCGGCATAGCACATATTTTCAATCTCTTCGTTCAGCTTGATCATCTTGCGCATCATTGATTTGTCTGCCACGATCTGTGCATAATACTTCACATTGGCCGATGTTGGTACTGCCGTAACCAAATCTCTTACAAACTCAAGGCTTGCAATCTCTGCCGGGACATCCTTTTCTTTCAGACGTTCCTGCAGGGTGATCAGATCCACCGGTTTCCCTTCATTGAACAATTCGATCATCGAATCAAATATAACTCCGTAAGACGCCTGATAAAAATCATCACCACTGATGATTTCTCCTGCAGTGGTGATGGCATCTTTATCCATTAGCATGGCGCCTACCACAGACTGTTCTGCTTCGATGCTGTGTGGCATGACTCTTTTGATGAGTGCTTCTTCCACGCCTGAATTCCTCCTATGCTTCTTCTTTTACAACAACCTTCAGATCTGCTGTTACCTTTGGATGTAACTTAATCGGTACGGTATGTGTGCCAAGTGTTCTGATGGCTTCTTTTAACTGTACTTTCTTCTTATCTACAGTCAGGTTCATCTGTTTTTTTACTTCTTCTGCGATTTCTTTTGAAGATACAGAACCGAATGCTTTTCCGCCTTCGCCGATCTTGATCGCTACTTCAATCTTACCTGCTTCGATTTTCTTGCCAAGCTCCTGCGCATCCTCATACTGCTGCTGGGCGATCTTATCGTCATTGGCTTTCTTTAATTTCAGATCATTTAAGTTCTTTCCGTTGGCTTCTACACCTTTTTTCTTCTTTAAGATAAAATTTCTTGCGTATCCATCGCTTACATCTACAATCTCACCTTTTTTTCCAAGTGCCTTTACGTCTTCTGTTAAAATAACTTTCATTATAAGTCTCCTCCTTCTATCATCTCGTCAATCACCTGTTTTAAGCAGGCTACCGCTTCATCCATATCTGTATGGTTGAACTGAGCTCCGGATGCGTTCATATGACCGCCGCCACCCAGACGTTCCATGATGATCTGTACATTTACCTCATCAATCGAACGTGCACTGACATATATTCTTCCATTATATTCTGTTAGTACAAATGATGCTTTGATCTCACTGATATCGAGCAGTTCATTTGCCGCCTGTGCGCCTATGATCGTCGGACTTTCAATGTGAAGGTCCACACCTCTTGCAATGGCAAATTTGTCACGGTAAACTTCTGCACTGCTGATAATCTCTGCCTTTGCCTGATACGATTCCATATCGTCACGGAATAACTTTCTCACCATTGTAATGTCTGCGCCACACCGTCTTAAAAACGCTGCTGCTTCAAATGTACGCACACCCGTACTATTTACAAAGTTATTCGTATCGATCATGATTCCGGCATACAGACTGCTGGCCTCGATCTTTGGAATCTTAATCCCGTCTACAATATACTGCAGTACTTCGGATACCATCTCGCAGGCAGATGATGCATATGGCTCAATATATGATAACAATGCATTGTCGATATTATCACTGCTCTGTCTGTGATGGTCCAGGACGACGATCGTCTTTGTTGTCTTCAGAAGCTCTTCACATTCTGTCATCATCGGACGGTTCGTATCTACAACTACTACCATCGAGTTCTCATCTGCCATGTTCATAGCCTGGGAAGATGTAAGGAACAGATCATCCGGATAAGCCGGATCCTGTTCGAACAACTCATATAATGGTCTGAGAGAAGCAGATACTTCATTGATCACGATATATGCCCGTTTTTCCAAAGCTGATGCCGCACGGTAAATTCCAAGTGCTGCTCCGAATGCATCTACATCTGTCAGTTTATGTCCCATAACAAAGATCTTATCTTTTACAGTTATGAATTCTCTTAACGCTTCGGCTTTGACCCTTGCTTTTACACGGGTATTCTTAGCGGTCTGTTCCCGCTTACCACCATAATATGTTACGCCGTGGCAGTCTTTGATAACTGCCTGGTCACCGCCTCTTGCAAGTGCAAGATCAATTGCCACACGTGCATAGTTGTAACTCTGTGCATAAGAATCAGAGCTTAAACCAAGTCCTATACTCAGTGTTGCCGGGATTCCATTTCCTATATTCACATTTTTTACATCGTCTAACAGGGAGAATTTATCTTCTTCCAGCTGTTTGAAGTAAGATTTGCGGATAATGATAAAATATTTGTCATTTTCCAGTTTCTTTACAACACCATCTACTTTCGCAATGTACTGGTTGATCTTACGGTCTACCAGTGCCATCAAAAGCGACTGTCTTACTTCTTCCACGCTGTCAATTACTTCATCATAGTTGTCGATATAGACAAGCCCCGCTACCATCCGCTGTTCTTCGTTCTCCTGAATGATGCGGTTCAGTTCTGTTACATCCTGAAGATAAACTGCTATGAAATATTCTTTTTCCTTCGGGAGTTCCATCAGTTTTTCTGTGTCACTGAATCCTTCCACTAACACTCTGCGTAACTCTGCTTTATATTCTCTGTCTTTATAATATACTTCCATCTCAACCTTCTGCTGGTCTTCTTTCGGAAATATGCTTCGGTTCAATTCTGGAATATACTTGCTGATGTAAGCTTCTCCCTTTGGTTTCCCGCCCAGAATTGCTTCAAATTCGTTATTCATCCAGATTGCCTTACCGTCATCTAACAGGATGGCGTACGGGATAGATAGTTCCCGCAGTAAGGTATTCTGAACGATACCGTACTGTGCAGCGAATTCTACCAGATCCTTCATAATGATGTTCTTGCTGTAAAAATACAGCCCGCCCACCATGACGATGTATACGACCACGAATACGGCCATCAGGATTCCGGCTTTGTGATCCAGCTTGTAGACCCATAAGTCCATGGCTATAAGGAGCAGGGACATGATTGCCGGCCATTGGATGTAGAGTTTTAGCTGGCCTTTTAGCTGCACGTTTCCTTTTTCGTTTTTGTTTTCCATGATTCTCGCCTCTTATTGTGTGAGGAGCTGTGTGGTTTCCCGGGCGTGCGGGCGCTTCGCTGCGCACTTACGTCTTTTTTGCCGGTGGGGATGGGTTTGGGTTCCCGGGCGTGCGGGCGCTTCGCTGCGCACTTACGTCTTTTTTGCCGGTAGGGATGGATGCTTCTCACTACTTCCGCGGTGCCGATCGGTAAAAACTTTGTTTTTACCGATCACGTGCTGTCGCACTATGTCTGAAAAGTTTGGCAGTCTTTTCTGCAAGCAGAAAGCCTGCCAATTTTTTCAGACGCACCGCTCTTTGCATACGTGGACATTATACCATTTTCCCTCGCAAAAAGAAAGATAGGAAATATGTCACGCTTTTTGCCATATTTCCTATCTTTTCTTGATTTATTTTACTTAGTTATGTACCGTCCTATACCTCGTATCCGTTTGGATTCTGTGACTGCCATCTCCATGTGTCTGCGCACATTTCGTCCAGTCCTTTTTCGGCTTTCCAGCCAAGAACTTTGGCGGCTTTTGCCGGGTCTGCGTAGCACATTGCAATGTCTCCGGCTCTTCTTGGTTTGATCTCGTATGGGATCTCTTTTCCGCATGCTTTTCCGAATGCTTTTACCATATCAAGTACAGAGTATCCTACACCTGTTCCAAGGTTGATCACATCAAGTCCCGGATTGCTGAAGATGTAGTTGATTGCTTTTACATGTCCTTTTGCAAGGTCTACTACGTGGATGTAATCGCGGACTCCTGTTCCGTCCGGTGTGTCGTAATCGTCACCGAATACGCCCAGTTTTTCCAGTTTTCCTACCGCTACCTGTGAAATGTATGGCATCAGGTTGTTCGGGATTCCCTTTGGATCTTCTCCGATACGTCCGCTTTCGTGAGCTCCTACCGGGTTAAAATAACGAAGCAGGATCACGTTCATATCCGGATTTGCCTTCTGCACATCTGTCATGATCTGTTCCATCATTGACTTTGTCCAGCCATATGGATTCGTACACTGTCCCTTCGGGCAGCTTTCTGTGATCGGCATTTCTTCCGGACTTCCGTATACAGTTGCAGATGAACTGAATACGATATTCTTAACACCTGTCTGCTTCATAACATCCATAAGTGTCAGTGTTCCTGTTATATTATTACGGTAGTACTCTAATGGCTTCTGTACGGATTCTCCAACTGCTTTGAGTGCTGCACAGTGGATGACTGCGTCTACACCCTCTTTTTCTAACATTTCTTTTAAAGCAGCTTCGTCCATTACATCTCCTTCATAGAATGTAATGTGCTTACCTGTAAGCTCTTCTACTCTTTTTAAAGATTCTTTTGATGAATTGCAAAGGTTGTCATATACAACAACTTCATATCCTTCATTCAAAAGTTCCAGTGCTGTGTGACTTCCGATATATCCGGCGCCTCCAGTAATCAATATTTTCTTTGCCATGACAGTACCTCCTAGTTGTCACTATACTTTTTGACGATTTCGTTCATAGTATACCACTTTTCTTCCATGTCTTCAACAAGCTTAAACTGTGTGCGGCATCTGTCGAGGTTATGTCCTTCTCTGTGGATCTTAAAATACTTATCTCCCTGCAGATAATCTGTAAGGAAACGCATACCACACTCGAATGTCATCGTCTTTGCTCCCATCGGCATCAGTTCGATCTCTTTTTTCGTGAGTTTACCATTGCATCCTTTTAAAAATCCCTTGGTATATAATTCAAATAATTCCATGCTGCATGATACTTTCGAAAGATCTGTCTCATCTTCCAGTGCTGTACTCGCACCGAACCGGATAGAATCTCCAAAGTCATTCATTGCAAGACCAGGCATTACCGTATCCAGATCGATGACGCAGATACCTTTTCCTGTCTTATCATCCAGCATAACGTTGTTCAGTTTTGTATCATTGTGTGTAACACGAAGTGGAAGCTCATGCTTATCTAACATTTCTGCAAAATAATTGGCAATCTCTTCTCTTTCAAGAACGAACTGGATCTCTTTTTGTACGGATGCAGCTCTTCCCATTACGTCTTCTTCCACTGCCTGTTTGAATTTTGCAAATCTGTCTCTTGTATCATGGAACTTCTCAATTGTCTCATGCAGTGTCTCTGCCGGAAATTCAGACAAAAGACTCTGGAAATTACCAAATGCTACCGCACTTTCATAGAACTGCTCCGGCTTTTCCACCTGGTCAAAGCTGCTTGCGTCTGTGATGAATTTGTACGATCTCCAGTAATCTCCCAGTGAATCCACATAGTAAGGTTTTCCGTCAACAGCCGGAATTACATTCAGAGTCTCTCTCTCTGGATCGCCACCACTTTCTTCGATTTTTTTCTTTAAAAATGATGTGACTCCCAGGATATTTTCCATTACGTCTACCGGCTTTGGAAATGCTGTAGAGTTCATTCTCTGCAGAATTACCTTGATTCTTCCCATCTCTGCAATCTCAAATACCAGAAGATACGTATCGTTAATGTGTCCGCTTCCGTATGGACAGTCCTTTACTAATGTTCCTTCAAATTTGAAATGTGCAATTGCTTCATCTCTTTGTTCCCGTGTTACAGGATTCATTTATTTTCCCTCCCAAAGATGCTGCGGGTACAGTCCTTCGTCTTTCATTTTCTGAATGGCTGCAACCACAACCGGTTTATCTTCTTTATAAGTTACTCCATACCATTTATCTGCGGATTTCAGTACCGATACTGTTGCTTTGTCTTCCGCAAGAAGATTACTTACTACAGTTGGCAGGAAATACTCGCATTTCATAGGATTCTCTTTGATTCCCTTATCAAGGAATGCCGGGAATCCTGCTTTGATCTCATCTAAGATACTCTTAGTGAATCCCCACATATTCATAGATACAGTTGTGTCATCCGGTACCTGTACCCATGTGTTGCCATCATCTTCTGTGTATGCAACGCCACCATTGTATTTTTCAATTCTGGTACGCTCTGTTACGGATACCAGTTCCCCATTTTCATTTGTCTCGCAGATACCTCTGGATACGTATCCATTATCTGTTACGGTATTTGCAAGGTGGTATCCAACCATTGTGTATCTGTATTTATCATCATCTGCATGTGTTGACAGATAATCGTAGATCAGCTTGAATGCTTCTACTCCGTAGTAATCATCTGCGTTGATTACAGCGAATGGTCCGTCGATCTGGTCGATACAGCTATATACTGCATGTGCAGTTCCCCAAGGTTTTACACGTCCTTCTGGTACTTCGTATCCTTCTGGAATGTTGTCGATATTCTGATAAGCATATGCTACATCCATGTATTTTTCCATACGTTTTCCCACATGCTCTTTGAACTCTTCTTCGATCTCGTGCTTGATTATGAATACGACCTTCTCAAAGCCGGCTCTCTTTGCATCATACATGGAAAAATCCATGATAATATGTCCGTCATTGTCTACAGGATCTAACTGCTTCAGACCTCCGTATCTGCTTCCCATTCCTGCTGCCATGATCACTAATACTGGTTTATTCATTATAATTACCTCCATGTCTTTAGGATCTTTCGTTTCTAGATTCATTGTAGTACAACTATTTCCAGAAATCTTTGTCCTATAATTTTCTTAATTTGCATTATTTTATATGATATCGGAAATGCTTCTTCGCCCATCCGTTATCTACTTTAACTGTTCCAGATATTCAAAAAATGTTTCTGCCATTTTCTGATTCTGGGCATTTACCATGATGGCTGCATATGCATCATCATAGGAAATGATTTTCTTCTTTTTCAGTATATTATCTTCTGAAAATTCTATTGTTTTCTGGAATCCATCCTGTTTGTCATATTCTTTATACACATCCCCGCCACATATCAGTACGTCAACCGCATCGGCGCCGACCAGTGTTGTAAGCGCTGTCTTTGAGGACAGGCTTCCTCCATCTTCCGGAATGTTCGCCTGTATCCGGATGATCCCGTCCTTTTCGTCAATGCCTGCGTATTTACAGAAATCTTTGTTCAATTCTTCCGCTTTCTGCGAATCGCCCCCTGTGACCGCTATATTCAGAAGAACTGTCGTATGTCTGCCTTTGTACATCGTACAGCCAAGGTAGATAACACCGATTATCACTGCAAGTATAACCAGCCATATCTTATAATACATCCACAGATATTCTACCTTTTTTCCAAACGGCATTGAACTGAAATTTTTGTCCAAATATACTTCCTCCTTTTTTCAATGATGACTCAAAAATGATCTGTTTGTTTGACATCATTTTTATTCTGACATCGTATGTAAAATTATAACATATCTTTCACATCCTATATATAATATGTTACAATAGTTAGAGATTTTTATTATTTATTTTCATACGAGGGATAATTATTATGAGTCGTTTTTTCAACCCCGATAACCCTATTATGGAGTTTATCGCAAAAATATTTGATCTGATCCTATTGAACCTGATCTTTATCTTCAGTTGTGTCCCGATCATCACCATCGGCGCATCCACCAGCGCACTTTCCTATGTGACACTGAAGATGGTCCGTGGTGAAGACCCCTACATCTGGCAGAATTTCTGGAAATCATTCCGCCAGAATTTTAAACAAGGCACACTGATATGGGTATTTTCCATTCTGGTCTTTATCTTTCTTGGAATGGATTTTTACATCATCAATTCACAGAATACAGTACTGTTTGCAGTGATACGCATTCTCCTCTGGTGTGTATGTCTCGTTGCATTATCTGTATTCTTATATGTCTTTCCGATCATCTCACATTTTGTGTGCAGTACAACACAGGCATTAAAAAATGCAGTTTTTATGACATTCGGCCACCTGCCGTATACACTGGTAATGTTGGTGATTGCCGGATTGATCCTGTACTTATGCGCCTGCTCTGCTAAGACATTTGCTCTGGTCGTTGTGATCAGCGGAATCTGCGGATTCTCTGTAGTAGCATTTATCTACAGTATTCTGTTTGACCGGATATTCAAAAAATATGAGCCGGAAAAACCAGATAATATCGAATAAATATCAAATATAAAGGGGGCTGTGAAAAATGCGGATATAATTTTTCACAGTCCCCCTTTTTGATCATCTATTAATTTTTGAAATCAGGACTACCATCAGGCATTGAATACATATTTGTCCAAGCGATCAAATGCTTCCATAACTCTGGATTTAGGAAGAGCGAGGTTCATACGTATATACCACTCTCCATGAAATGGTTTTCCACTCTGCCAGAACACACCTGCCTCAAACCCCATATTCAGGAGTTCCCTAAGACTCTTCTCATGTTTTTTACACCATTCCTCACAATTTACAAAAAGCATATAAGTCCCCTGTGGCCTTGACACGGAAACTCCTGCAAAATATTCATCAATATAATCGCACGCATATCTGACATTTTCTCCAAGTACTTCACATAATTCTCCAACCCATTCCTGACCTTCCGGTGTATAGGCCCCCATCAGTGCATGCATAGAAAGAACATTCATCGAATTGTAATGTCCCAGAGAAGATTCTTTCACCACACGTTCTTTCAGTCTCTTATTATAAATAATATGATAACTGCCAATCAATCCCGCCAGATTGAAGGTCTTGGATGGTGCATATAATGCAATCGTTCTGTTTTTAGCATCTTCGGATACCGATTGCGTTGGAATATGATGGTTCCCGAAAAGAATAATGTCAGACCATATTTCATCTGAGATAACAGTCACATCATATTTTTTATAGATTTCCATTGCTTTTTCAATTTCCCAGCGTTCCCACACGCGCCCGGTTGGATTATGCGGTGAGCAAAAAATTGCAGCATGGATTTTATTTGCTTTAATCTTTTCTTCCATATCTTCAAAATCCATTCTCCAAATTCCCTCTTTATCCATTTTCAACGGGCTGTGTATAATGTGATAACCGTTATTATTCAATGTTCCAGTAAAGCCAATATATGTCGGTGCATGCACCAAAACATTATCTCCTGATGAGCAGACTGCATGAAGTGCACTGGCTACTCCACCCAAAACTCCGTTTTCATAACCAATATGCTCCTTTTTCAAACCCGTCACATGGTTTCTTTCTTCATGCCATTTGATAATTCCATCATAATATTCCTCTCTGGTCATAAAATATCCATAAGTCGGGTGTTTTGCTCTCTCAATGATTGCTTCTGTGATTTTGGGCAATGCCGGAAAATTCATATCTGCAACCCACATAGGGATATAGTCCAACCCCTCCCTGACTTCTACTTTATCTTTCATTCCAAACATATTCGGAAGGATATCTACTGCCAGAGCATCTTTTCCTTTACGTTCAATAACACTTGTAAAATCGTACTTCATATTTTCTCCTCTACTAAAGATACATACACAACTTTTTATTTTTTAATCATACAAATGACATGCAACTTGATGTCCTTTGGATACTTCTTTTAATTCCGGACGAACTTCATTACATATGTCCATACATTTGCTGCATCTTCCACAAAATCTGCAGCCTTTCGGCGGATCAATCGGACTTGGTACATCTCCAGTAAGGAAATGTCGTCCTCTGCTTTTTGCAATATCTGGATCTGCGATTGGAATGGATTCCAGAAGTGCCTGCGTATATGGATGATACGGATTCTCATACAATTCTGCAGCCGGCGAGATTTCCACCAATTTTCCAAGATACATTACCCCGATATTATCAGAGATATGCTTTACCATCGCCAGGTCATGTGCAATAAAAAGCATAGTCAGATTACGTTCTCTCTGTAATTTCATCAAAAGATTCATAATCTGTGCCTGAATTGACACATCCAGTGCGGAAATCGGTTCATCACAGAATAGAAATTCCGGATTTACTGCAAGTGCTCTTGCGATTCCGATTCTCTGTCTCTGTCCTCCTGAAAATTCATGTACATTACGTGTTGCATGTTCCGCATTCAATCCAACCATTTCCATGAGTTCCATGACCTTTCTTTTTTCTTCTTCTTTACTATCTGTCAACTGATGAATCCGCATTCCTTCACTTACAATCTGATATACCTTCTGATGAGGATCCAGTGATGCATATGGATCCTGAAAGATTGTCTGTATTTTCTGAGTAAATATGCTTTTTTCTGCTTTACTCATATGATGCACATCTTTCCCCTGATACAATACCTGCCCGTCTGTTTTGGAAAGAATTCCTGTACATGTTTTTCCACAAGTTGTTTTTCCGCATCCAGATTCCCCTACAATTCCAAACGTTTCACCTTTATGAATCGTAAAAGATACGTCATCGACCGCTTTTAACATATGCCTGCGACCTGCCGGAAAATATTTTTTCAGATTTTTTACTTCTAATACAATTTCTTTTTCTATCATACGTTCTTCCTCCCAAACGGAACATCACATCTGTCTGCCCGTTCATCCATCAGCCAGCAGGAAACACTGTGATTCTCTGTAAGCTGTACTGTTTCCGGCTTTTCTTCTGCACAAATTTCCATTGCATATGGACATCTTGGGCAAAATCCACATCCCTTTGGCGGCTTTATCATATCAGGTATGTTTCCTTCGATTGTATTCAAAATACTTTTATCTTCACTATCAATCCTTGGGACAGATTGCAAAAGTGCCCATGTATACGGATGCTGTTGATTATAAAAAATATCTCTTGCAGTCCCTCTCTCAACGATTTCACCTGCATACATGATGATAATTTCATCTGCCATATCTGCAACTATCCCCAAATCATGTGTGATAATGATAATCGACATACCCGTTTTTTCCTGTAATTCCTCCATCAGAGCGATGATCTGTGCCTGAATTGTCACATCCAGTGCAGTTGTCGGTTCATCTGCAATCAGAAGTTTGGGATATGTGACCATCGCACAGGCAATCATAACTCTCTGTCGCATACCTCCTGAAAGTTCATGCGGATATTTATTCATACATCCTTCCGGGTCAGGTATACCTGTCAATTTTAACATTTCCAGAGATCTCGTTGAAATTTCTTTTTTAGATAATCCTGGTTCATGATTCTCAAGATTTTCCTCAATCTGTTTTCCAACTTTCATTGTTGGATTCAACGAAACCAATGCATCTTGAAAGACCATAGAACACTCTTTCCCACGAAATGCATTCCATTCTTTTTCTGTATATCCGGTAATCTCTTTTCCCCGATATAGGATATGACTTTCCGTGCTTATTTTTCCGGGTTTTTCAATCAATCCCATCAATGATTTGGCTGTGACAGATTTTCCACATCCTGATTCCCCTACAATAGCAGTAGTCTTCCCTTTTTTCACATCAAAAGAAATTCCTCTTACGGACTGTACCTCGCCTGCATAGGTAAAATAAGATACAGATAAGTTCTTTACTTCCATCAGCTTTTCCATTTTATACTTCCTCCAGGCTTACTTTACAATTTTAGGTTCCAATGCCGTTCTAAGGACATCCCCCAGAAGATTAAAACTAAGTACTGTACAAAGAATTAAAACTCCCGGGAATACAGCAAGATATGGTGCATCCAAGATGTGCCCCTGTGCACTCTGCAGCATACTTCCCCAGGAAGCTCTCGGTATCTGTACCCCCAGTCCTAGAAAACTAAGAGAAGATTCCATTAAGATTGCATTTGCAACACCAAGACTGGCTGCTACGATTATCGGTCCCATAATATTGGGAACAATATGTTCTATTGCAATCCGCAAGTTTCCTGCTCCCAGATTTCTCGCAGCAGTTACATAATCTCTCTCTTTGACAGACATCGTCTCTGCCCTTGTAATCCTTGCGACCTGTGCCCATGAGAACAAACTAAGTACGGCAATCAGAGTGAAGATTCCAGGTCGCAGAATTGTATTCAGCACTACCATTAACAACATGCTCGGCAATGCAAGAAAAATATCCGTAAACCGCATCAAAAGCATATCGATTTTTCCGCCAAAATATCCTGCTGTGATACCAATCACCGTTCCTATGATCACTGTCATAATCATAGAACAGAATCCGACAGAAAGCGAAATACGTCCACCATAAAGTGCTCTGGTAAAATAATCTCTCCCATATTCATCCGTTCCCAAAATATGTTTTGCCGAAATTCCCTGTAGTTTTTCCGTTACATTAATCTTATTCGGATCATACGGACTAAGTGGTGCCAAAATAGATGCTATAATAATAATCAGAAGAACGATAACACTGACTAATGCCACCTTATTGGAAAACAGTTCTTTTTTTATATCCTTCCACACACTGTGATCATAAGAAATCTGTTCTTCATTTTTTTCTTTTTTCAATCTTCTAAATCTTGTATCAGTCATTTGCCATCCCCTCCTTTTTAATTCTCGGATCTGCAAATGCATACAAAATATCTGCGATAAAATTTCCAATAACCAGAATAATACCTGAAAGCATAACGTATGCCATAATCACTGGATAATCTCTTACACCAATTGCTGTCATTGCAAGCGTACCGATTCCCGGCCATCCAAATACACTTTCAATAATGAAAGAACCACAGACAATAGATGCCAGATTCATACCCAGCAAAGTAATAATTGGGAGTAACGTATTTTTTAAAATATGTTTTTTCAAGAGTCTGCCTCCAGTTGTTCCTTTTGCTTTTGCTGCAAGAACATATTCTTCTCCTAACTGCCCAATTGTATTGGAACGGATATAACGGATAAACACAGCAAGATTGGAAAGACTTAATGTGATACAGGGCATGATCATATGTTTTACTGTATCCAGAAACGATTCATTTCCGACAGAATGCATACCTGACGACGGAAGAATATGAAGCTTTGCTGCAAATACAATAATCAGCACCATTCCAAGCCAGAACGATGGAATGGACATTCCGATATAGGAAATTCCACTGATGATATTGTCAATCCAGGTATTTTTACGGTATCCCGACCAAAGTCCCAACGGAATTGCAAGAAGAAGCGACAAAATAAGTGCAGCTCCCATCAGCTGTAAGGTTGCAGGAAGCCTCTTTACAATCTGCTCTGTTACAGAAGTATTATTCGCAAGTGAGATACCAAAATCTCCTTTCAACACTTCTCTTGCCCATCCCAGATACTGCTCTGGCAGGCTCTTATTCAGTCCAAGATTTTCTCTGATTGCTTCTTTCTCTTCATCCGACATCTGCTCATTAAGATACATTCCAGATATATCACCTGGTGCCGCATAGATAACCGCAAAAGAGAAAAAAGAAATTAAAATCGCAACAATAATTAGTTGTATTCCTTTCTTTGCACAATATTTCGCCATCTTTCTTTTCTCCTTTAAAAGAGGGACCCACACACAAAATATCATTGTGCTGAAGTCCCTCTTCGTTTACTTACATCCTGTTTATTAGTCTACTTTGATTTTCAGGTAATCCGAAAATTCCGGTACGATCGGTACTGCATTCAGACCTGTTACATTTTTCTGGGATACCATTACATAATTCGTATAAGTAAGAGGATATTCCCAATATTCGGATAATGTCAGATCCTGTAATTCATTTGCAAGTTTCTGTGCTTCCTCCTTATCAGTTGCTGCATTTACTTTTGCTGCAAGCTGTCCGGCTTCATCACTAAATCCCCATGCTTTTGAACTACTGTTAATATAACTGTAAGCCTGGCAAAGACTGCTTCCACGCTCAGAATCCCATCCATTTGAACCAAGATCCCACTGATCTTCTTCACCTGACTGGAACATAATAGCAAAAAATCTCTGGAAGAATGCATTGGAATCCAGACCTTCAACATCAAGTGTCACACCAATTTCTCCAAGCTGCTGCTGAAGAACTGTTGCAACTTCTTCCATATTCGGACGATCTGCATTATAAACGTATTTAAGTGTTGTTCCTTCGATTCCAGAACTCTTTGCAAGCTTCTTTGCTTCTTTCAGATTCTGTTTATATCCTTTACAGTCTTTATTATAAAGTGACTGGTCTGGTACCAGAAGACTGTTCGCAACTGTTGCAAGTTCATCACTTCCAAACGCTGTATCAACAACTTCCTTTGAATTTATAGCAAGGAAGATTGCTTTTCTTGCATCTTCTGTAAGTTTATCCTTTGCCGGTCCGTAAGGATTGATCTGAAGATAATTCAGTCTTCCTTCTGAGAACGAACTGACATTGTAGTTATCGTCACTTTCATATTTCTTCAATTCTTCTGGTGTCGTGATTCTCATATACGAGATCTCGCCATTTTCAAATGCAACCTGTTTGGTGCTTCCCGAACCAATTGTTTTCATAACAACTTTCTTTACACTTGGTGTTCCTCTGTAATAATCATCGCGTGCAGTATACACAATGCTGTCATCATTGATTTCATCTACTGTATAAGCTCCAGAAGTAGCCATATCTGTTGAATTAAAATATCCGCTTCCTTCCACCTTTGTATAATCGTTATCAAAAGCATGAGACGGATAAATAATCATTCTTCCGATTGCAGATGTATAAGTAGCATATGCTTCTGGAAGTACAGCTTCGAGTGTTTTATCATCTTTTTTCGTAAAAGTAATATCCTGTTTGTTAATCATTGTATAAGATGATTTTCCACCTGATTTTCTTCCTGCATAAGCCATCGTAAAAAGGATATCATCAACTGTAACAGGTTCTCCATCACTCCAGTTAGCCTTGTCATTCAGATGAATCGTATATGTTTTTCCATCTTTTGAGATATCAAGTTTGTCAGCCAGATAATATTCTACTCCGTCCTTGGTCTCTAAAAATAGTGGTTCATAAATTGGGCGGATCAAAGATGTCTGATCATCACTTGCCGTGTTCGGTTCAAGTGATGTCGGCATATAATTTAATGCGGCTGTAAATGTTCCATCACTTTTTTTAGCTTTTTTCGTCTCTTCCGTCTTTGTACTGCCGTCCTTCTTGTCAGAACTGCTTCCGCATCCGGTAAGCATACCAACAGCCAGAATTCCTGCACACAATAATGCGAGTGCTCTTCTTTTCATTTTCCTTTTTCCTCCATCGTATTTGATTAGATAATCCTTATCGTTAAATATTTTTCTTTATATTAACGACTTTTGAAAATATTATCAAAAAGCCAAATTCTGCACAAATAGCTTTTTTCTATTACTATTTTCTTATTTATTGATAGTATCTATCGTAATTCATAAAACTACCCCCAAATTTGAATCATTTTTTAATGTTTTAATACTTATCGAATTTTTCTATAAGAAAAATTCGATTTTTTTTGCAATTTATATGTTTTTTTTTGCAATCTATATTGTATAATATTCTGGGAATATAATGGATTGGATTCATAACAGAAACGCGGGTGAAACATGAAATACAGAGATTCCAATACAACTAATATACAACTTAAACATGTAAAATGTGTACATCATAAGGGTTATTTGAAAGACAACCTTGAAATGACCAAGAAAGAATTTTATGAAATCAGTTTTTGTAAAAACGGGGATTTTATGCTTCGTATCGGTCATAAAAAGAACTTCATTACCAAAGGAGATATCCTTATGACTCCGCCAGGTGTTCCTCACTGTTTTATTTCCAGTGATCTGCTTGGAAATTATTACGACCTTATCACAATCTGGTTAGAAAAGTCCTATATCCTTAATTTAAAAGGTCAGCTTCCGGCACTTGATACACCGGCATTTAATATAGATACCCCTCACATTTTACATACTTCTGAAAACCCAAACGACCTTAAAGAATGTTTTGAACATTTTCATCAGGAATATGCTGCTCAAGGTGATCTCTCGGAGGCTCATGCCTGTGGTATATCGACTTGTCTTCTCGTTAAAATTATAAATTATGCACTTAAATATTCTGACGAATCCACTGAAAACAAGCCTGATATAACAAGCCAACTTGTCAGTTATCTGGATCAACATTTTTTGGAAAGCATCTGTGTGGAGGAACTTGCACACACTTTTCACATGAGTAAAAGCAGTCTGAATAAATTATTTCAAAAGGAGCTCAATACAACCTGCCACCAATATATTTTGAAAAAGCGACTTGCTTTGTCAATCAAACTAATCCGCGATAATGTTCCTTTGAAAAATGTAGCAACCCAGGTTGGTTTTAAAGATTATTCTACCTTTTTCCGGGCTTTTAAAAAATTGTACCAGATTTCCCCGACGGAATGTCAGGCCGAAAACAAAAAAATTTAAGCATAATAAAGAGGTCGTCTTTCATAATGTAGTAAAGAACGGCCTCTTTTATTATTACTTATAAATATTCATATTCTAACCTTTAATTCCTGACTGTGCCACACCTTCAATGAACTGTTTCTGGAAGATGAAGAACAATACGATGATCGGGATAACTGCCATTACGGCTCCTGCCATCTGCATTGGATACTTGGTTGTGTACTGTCCCTGTAATGTAGAAAGCGCAGGTCCAAGTGTCATCTTATCCATAGATGTGTTAACAATCAATGGCCACATGAAATCGTTCCATGCGAATTTTGCTGTAAAGATTACTAATGATACGATACCAGCTTTTGTAAGTGGCAGCATGATCTGTCCAAAGATCTGGAAACGGTTACAACCGTCAAGTAATGCTGCTTCTTCCAGCTCCTTCGGTAACGACAGGAAGAACTGTCTCAGAAGGAATGTTCCGAATGCACTGAATAAGTTCGGCAGGAACAATGCCGGTATGGTGTCCAGAAGTCCTAAGTTCTGAACGATACGGTACTGTGGAATCAGGAAGATCTGACCTGGTACCATAAGTACGGATAATACCAGTACGAAGATCGCATTCTTGAATGGGAATTCAATTCTTGCAAATCCGTATGCTGCCATTGAACAGAACAGCACCTGTACAAAGGTAGTTACCACTGTTGATATGATTGTGTTCAAATATACTCTTCCAAATGGAAGTGCTGTTACAATTGATGAATATGCATCTGTCAAAAACTTCTTTGGGAAAATTGTTGGCGGTATCTGCATTGCTTCTCCGACCGTCTTAAATGAAGTCAGGATCATCCATACAAATGGAAATACCGTGATCGTAATTCCAAGGAGAAGTAAGACATGTACAATAATCTTTCTTCCTTTTACACTATTCACTTTTCTTCTCCTCCTCTTCTAATCGTAATTTACCCATTTCTTCTGTCCGATCATCTGGACCACTGTTACCAGCATGATGATTGCAAAGATCAGAATTGAAATTGCTGCTGCATATCCCTTATATCCATAGTCGAATGCCTGACGGTAGAATAACATAACAACCGTCTGAGTGTTCGCATATGCCGGGTTCGTCTTACCGATCATCATATAGATTACATCGAATACCTGGAATCCACCGATAATAGATGTGATCATTACGAAAAAGATCGTTGGTGTCAGCAGTGGAATGGTTACTTTGAAGAACAACTGGATCGGGCCTGCGCCGTCAAGCTGTGCTGCTTCATAGTAAGATTTCGAAATTCCCTGCATACCTGCAAGCAGGATGATCATGTTATAACCAACTGACATCCACAGTCCTACGATCATAACACTGAATAATGCGATCTTCGGATCTGTCAGCCAGCCGACACCTTTTCCGCCAAGTGCACGGATTGCACTGTTTAAGATACCCATCTTCTCGTTGTAGATCCATTTCCATACCATGGCAACAGCTGCTGCCATGGTTACAGATGGTAAGAAATACAACGTACGGTAGATGGAAGTTCCTTTAATTTTGGAATTCAGAAGTGCTGCGATCAGTATAGATAAGAATAATCCTACCGGAACTGTTACAACTACATACTTCAAAGTGTTTCCAAATGTTTTGAATACCTCTGCGTCATGGAATAACTTCACATAGTTATCAAGACCACAGAATGTCGCGATATTAAATTTGTTTACATCATTAAAACTAAACCAGATATTCTGGATAAACGGCCAGATATAGAACACCAGAAGGCCGATGGTAACCGGTGCAATAAATATATACGCCGCAGTCCAATCTTTCTTCTCTCTTTTACTCGCCCGTTTTTTCACTACGCCTGTTTTTGTTTTACCGTCAGCCATTTCATTCACCTACTTAATTACTATTTCTCCTGAAGTAACTTATCTGCCTGTTTTGTCAGACCCTTACAAACATCTGCAAGTGATTCTTCACCATTGTATGCTTTCTGGAGTTCTGTTGCTTCAAGGTCATAAAGTTCTGCTGCTTTTGTACAAACTGGAAGTGGATATGCTTCGTCAGAGTGATTTGTATAAGCTGCAAGGTTGTACTGTGAGTTAGCTTCTGCAAAGTATTTCTGAGCGTCTTCTCTTGCTGAGATTACAACACCAGTTTTTCCCTGGATTGCCTGAGCTTCTTCGCTTCCAAGCCAGATAGCGAAATCTTCTGCTGCTTCTTTGTTCTTGCTTCCTTCGTATACTGCGTATCCAAGACCATTGATGCAGTTAGCTTCTTTTCCGTTGAATGTAGGAATCTCTACACAATCAACCTTATCTTTGATTGCATCATTTTCAGCATACTCTGGAACCATGTATGATCCAGCGAAGTTCATTGCAAGCTGTCCACCTTCGAACATAGCGTCTGCTGTTGTCTCTGAAAGAGCAGATGCGCTTGGTGATAAGTCTTCATTGTACATATCGATCCAGCACTGGATACCTTCCTGTGTCTTAGGATCATCATATCCTGTAGACTTCTTGTCATCGCTTAAAATATATCCGCCATTAGCGTATACTGTCTGATAATACCATGTCTGGAAATCAACCGGGCAAGCGAATGGATATACACCATCTCCGAGTTTTCCGCTGTCTTTTAATGCTTTTGCTGTTGCAACAAGATCATCGTAGCTCATGTCATCTGTAGGATAAGCAACTCCACACTCATCAAAGATCTCTTTGTTATACCATAAAGCGTTTGTATCAAAGTCTTTTGGTACTGCATAGTTCTTGTCATCACGTACATAGTTGTTTACCAGTGTCTCTGAGAAGTTGTCGTTGATATCAGAATCTTTGATCTTATCTGACAGATCATCAAGGATTCCTCCATCTACATAAGAGTCAAGGTGAAGTACGTTCAGCCAGAATACATCTGGTGCTTTTCCACCTGTTGCTGCTGCTTCGAGTTTTGTCCAGTACTCTCCACCTTTGTATGGTGTTAACTGGATACTGATCTTAACATCTGAATTTTCTTTTTCATAAGCTTCTACCAGCTTTTCCATTGCTGGTCTCTGGTTCTCATCCCAGATACCAAAGCTTAATTCTGTTTTTCCTCCGGAACTTTTCTTGCTGCCGCTTCCTCCACAAGCTGTCAGCATGGTTGCGCCCATTGCTACACAAAGGCCAAGGGCTGCTACTTTTCTCATGTTCTTTTTCATAATGTTTACTCCTTTTTCGTGTCTGTTTCAGGGTTACACTTTATATGAACTTTTTTGCTGCTCTGCAAAAAATACATATACATATTAATTATATAATATTTTTCAATATATCTCACCTTTACCGGCTACTATCGGAATGTATCGATATCAACTACTTTACCTTCATGCAGTCTGGAATATTCTGCCGCCAATGCACAATAGTGACTCTGAAGAGATCTGTCAAGAGATGTTACGTATGTACTCTCTGTCTTCTCTCCGCTTATGATGTCCAGGAATTCTTCAACCATCTTGTTATCTCCGCCACCATGTCCGGAAAAGTCATTGGATAATGCTGCAACATCTATTACTTCTTTTGTCTTTTCCGGGTCGAAGTATTCAATCACGATTTTGCTTTCCTTTTCATACGGTTGCATATCTACGATCACTTCACCTTTGGTTCCCATGAATTTTGCATATCTGGAAGTTTCATATGTGAAACCACACATGGTAAAGCTCATCGTCGTGCCATCTGTCATCTGAAGGTTCACGACCTGATGGTCTACTACATTATTATTGCAGTCGAAAACGCATTTTCCATATGGTCCTGTCTTTATTGCATCCATCAGTTTTTCTTCTGTCACCCCGGATGGTACCAGTACATCTAACGGCCATAATCTGTTGCCTTTGCGGTAACCGATTCTTTCATGTTCCATGTAGATCTTTTCTGCATCAAAGATGCAGTTTTCTTTGGCCTTGCATCCATCCAGGCATCTTCCGGTGCATCCTTCCGGTGCATGCTCCGGTGTGAAATAATTCAGATCACCGTAGGAAGTCAACGATTTGCAGGTCTTATCTGCCAGCCACAGATATAAGTCCATATCGTGGCAGCACTTCTGTAAGATCATCGGGCTTGTCTCATCTGAGTTTGCCCAGTTACCTCTTACGAAGCTGTGTGCCTGATGGAACCATCCTACATTTTCAATTGCCATGATCGAGATTACATTTCCGATCGTTCCTGCATCCAGGATTTCTTTTACCTTCTGGTAGATCGGTGTGTATCTTAATACATGACAGACAACCACTTCCCTATGACATTCCTTTGCCACCTCTGAGATCTTTCTGCATTCTGAAAGATCTGGTGAGATTGGTTTTTCCAGTAACAGGTGATAGCCTTTTTTAAGTGCCACAATGGCTTGCTCTACATGCTGTCTGTCCTGTGTCGCTATGATCATGGCGTCTGCAAGTTTTTCTTCCTTAAGCATCTCTTCCGCGCTTGCGTAGCAGTGCGCTTCCGGAATTCCATATTCTTCAGCTGTCAGTCTGACTTTTTCAGGATCAATGTCTGCAATTGCAACGATCTTCATCTTATCTGGATAGATCTTTGCAGCTTTTGCATAGGTGTCTCTTCCTCTGCTTCCAAGTCCTGCGATTGCAATTGTCATCTGCTTACTCATGACTTTTATCCCGCCCTTTCTTCATCCTTTGTTTCTTCTATTCTTTGCAAATGTCTGTTTCCAGAATATTTACATTATCTTATGCTACTGTTTCAATATTATAAGTCTGTTTTTCAAAGTCTACCGTAACCTTTGTTCCATCTGCAAATGTAGTTCTCTGAACCTGTGGATTGCCATCTACCATTTCATGGCTTATCATCTCACATTTTGCAACCTTTTTATGAAGATCTGTGACAACTTTACATCTCTTAATATCTTCTTCGATGTGCATCTTCACATTTCCATCAAAAGAACCATCAAAGTTCGGATATGCACCGTCACGGATCAGGTAAGGTGCGCCGCCATTTAACAATGCATACAGCATGTAGTCTTCGGTGTCATCAATCTTTTCCATCATCCATGGCTCGATCAGGCAGTCATGATATACCAGGTTAAAAAGTGGTACCGGTATTCCATGTTTTGGACTTCCTGGCTTGCGGAGCATGAAATCGTATGGTGCATAGTGACAGAACACAAGGCTTCTTACGCTCCAGTCACTGACTTCTTCGGAACTTGGGAGAATGCCTTTTGACATCAGATAATCAAAACATCTTGCTCTGAAGTCATAACAGTCTCTTCTTGTCATACGGTGTCTTGGATTATTACATTCATCGCCCTCATTACATGTGAATACATCCAGGTAAGCTCCGTTCAGATGAATCTGGTTCTTTTCAATCTCCTGGAAGTTACGTTTTACATAATGTGGAGCCTGTGTTGCACACAGGTAAGACTGCTGTCCTCCTGCCCATCTTTTATGAGTCGGGATTGTTCCGTCTGTAAGTCTGCATGCATAATCTTCATCAAAACTTTCTGCTGCGAAATAATAATCACGGTACTGGTCATGGATTCCAAACAGGTCTCCCTGCTTTTGCATCGTATCTGCCAGCTCTTTCATCTCTTTCCATCCACCGGCTTCTTCACAGGCAGGTGTGTAATCTGGATGCTTGTTATCATATCCAGGCTCTGCCCAGCCATCCAGGTGGAGATATAATTTTCCAGCTCCTAGTTCATGAAGCTCTTTCATCTCTTTTGTTCTGACTGCAAATGATGTCAGGTTGTTGTTCTTATCTGGATTCTCCGGATCGAAAAAGTCTGATTCCGGCTGAACAAAAGTCTTAATTCCTTTGTGAATGAAGCTGCATCCGATCAGATCGTCTACAGAAGCAACTCTTGCTGCTTTTTCATTCAGTGTACACAAGTTACCCTGTTCTCTTACATAATCTCTGTAGATTTTACATGCATCGTTGTAATCTCCATCTTCGATCAGTGTATATCTGACAACACGCTTATAGTCCATCTTACCAAGACTTGGCTCAAATCTTACACCTACATGTGTATAAGGTCCGTTCTCCGGATGCTCTGCCTGATATCCTGCATTCCACGGTGTTGTACAGATCGCGATATATCCGTCGCGTCCCTTAAACTGTGAAAACCATGGCATATATCCACCTGCTGTCTCAAAAAATCCGTCAAACGGAATTGCTGTAAGCTCTGTCTCCCAGTCATTTGGAATCAGCACTCCCTGCTGCATGTTCAGTAGTGTGTACCAGTCATTTCTCTTTTCTTCTAATTCCAGCTCTCCCGGCCAGAATACTTTTTCTACTGTAAGCCCCTCTTCACAAAGCGGAATCCATTCAAAGAAAATGTCTTCTGTACATCCCTCAATCCATGCATAAGTTTCGAACGCATACGGAACTTTCGTTCCTCCTACTTCAAATCCTGCAAATGAACTGCGGATTCCTTCTCCGATTCCGTTATGTACCAGTTCATGATGAATCTCCAGTGCTTCGTCAAAGAAAAAGGTTCCTTCTTTACACTCCATCTTTGGACGGTAATCTTTCGTCCAGTTCCATTCCGTATTTCCTTTGCAGAATGAAAACTTTAAATTCTTATCGTCCATTCTAAGCTGTATTGTATTTGTCTTAATGTCCAACATATGAGCCACCTTTCATTGGCAAATTCGCTAATTTTCTCGTTTCTTGTCGTCTATTATATTGTATTTTGCACAACATTGCTTAGAGTTTCGTCCAGTGTTGTTGTCATATTGTCCATATCCTGTTACAATATAAGCTAGGAGGTACGATTATGACCTATATAAAGACCAAATTAAAACGATCTATTAATATTGAAGCAATCATCACCCTGCACTATTTTGAATATATGAAAAATTTTGAGTTCAAGGGAGAATCTCATAATTTCTGGGAATTCCTCTATGTGGATAAAGGAACGGTTGCCGTCCGCGCAGACGATAACTGGACTACACTTAATACCGGCGATATCATATTTCATCAGCCAAATGAATTTCATGCCATCAAATCCATTGGAAAAGATTCGCCAAATCTGGTTGTCATGTCCTTTACCAGTGACTCTCCGGCTATGTCCTTTTTTATCCAGAAAAGCTTTACTCTCAGCATGGAAGAACGTTCCATAATATCTAAGATCATTACAGAAGGACACCATACACTTGCCACACCGATGCATATTCCTTCCATTGAACAGGTACAGCTAAGAGAAGACGCACCTTTTGGTTCTCAGCAGATGATCCTTCTGTATCTGGAATTATTCCTGATCACTTTGATCCGGGAACACAGGGAAAACTCTGCCACCTCAGATCCCCACACCTCTTCACCGGAGAAAGAATCTGCCGAACACGAACGGATCAATGAGATTCTGAAATATATGGAATTTCACATCTGTGAGAAGCTGACCGTTAAGGATATCTGTGATGCATTTTCCATCTCAAGATCTGCTCTTCAGTCATTGTTCCATGAACAGCTGGACTGTGGTGTGATTGACTATTTTAACCAGATGAAAATTCAGCGAGCTAAGGATATTATCTGCGATGGTTCTATGAACCTGACGGAGATTGCATATTTCCTTTCTTATAGTTCTCTTCCATATTTTTCCAAGCAGTTCCGGATTGCTACCGGGATGTCGCCATCCGCTTATGCATCTTCTGTAAAAGGAATTACCGATGCACTGCGTAATGGTAAGGAACGGGGCCGGGAAGCGGAATAAAAAATGACGCAATGAAGCCTGTATTTACGCGCCCCATTGCGTCATTCTTATTTTGTTCTCAAGCGGATATCCGTAGTCCACTTCACTGCCTGATTTAGTTAAAATGATGCTTTTAAGAATGCTTCATAGCATCTTACAGCTTCATAGACATCTGCTTTGCTTGTTGTCTCCCATGGTGCATGCATTCCAAGCACTGCCACACCACTATCGATCACTTCCATGCCATAGACGCTCATCAGATATGCGATGGTTCCGCCACCGCCGACGTCCACACGTCCAAGCTCTGCTGTCTGGAAGTTTACATTTGCCTCTTCCATGATCTGTCTGAGCTGTGCAACGTATTCCGGGTTGGCATCATTAGATCCACTCTTTCCGCCAGATCCTGTATACTTGTTAAATACAGGTCCGCGTGCCAGAAATGCTGCATTTTTTTTCTCATATACATCCTCGTACATCGGATCAAATCCCGCACTTACATCGGATGATAACATCTTGGAATTAGCCAGTGTTCTTCTTAATACGATGTCGTTATATTCTACGCCATCATTCAGAAGTACATATTCTGCAACTGCATTTTCGAAAAACCGGGATGTCATACCACTTGCTCCCGTACTACCGATCTCTTCCTTGTCTACTAAAAGACAGCAGGAAGTTCTTGTAACCTCTTTTGCTCTCAATATTGCGAACAGGGATGTGAATGCACACACTCTGTCATCCTGTCCATATGCAAGGATCATGCTGTTATCCAGACCACAGTCTCTTGCTTTTCCTGCAGGAACGATTTCAAGCTCTGCTGAGAGGAAATCTTCCTCTTCAATGTCATATCTTGCTTTCAGAATACTCTTGATTCTTCTTGTCACTGCATTTTCTTCTTTGTCCTCAGGACGGTTACCGATCAAAAGATCCATCTGTTCCCCATCGATGAAATCTTTTGCCAGTTTTTCTCTCTGTCTTGCTCCCAGATGTGGAAGAAGATCATTGATGACAAGTACCGGATCTGTCTCCTTTTCCCCAACGCAGATCTCTACTTTTTCTCCATTCTTCTTCACTACTACACCGTGAAGTGCAAGTGGAATGGAAAGCCACTGATATTTTTTCACACCACCATAGTAATGTGTGTCCAGAAAAGCGAGTCCTTCATTTTCATATAATGGATTCTGCTTTACGTCAATTCTTGGCGAATCGATATGTGCTCCCAGAATGTTCATACCTTCTTCGACCGGTGCGGTTCCTGCCTGGAAAAGTACGATGGCTTTCCCCATATAGTCCATGTATACTTTGTCTCCGGCGTGGATCTTTGTACCTGCTTTGATCAGGTCTTTCATATTCTTATAACCCTCGGCTTCAGCAAGCCCGATGGTTTTCTTTACACATTCGCGCTCTGTTTTTCCTTCGTTCAGACATATGCGGTATGCTGCATTGACTTCTTCTAATTCCTGAAGCTGTGCCTCGCTGTATGTCTGCCATAAATTCTTACGTTCCATACCTCTCATATCACCTCGTTTTCTTTATGATTTTAGTTGTATTATAGACCAAGTTAACGGGAAAGGTATTATACTTTTGTCCAGTGAAGTTGTACAATCGTCCAGTGTTGCTGTGTTTTTCCTTCTCTGCACATTTCCACTTTGCTTTTTGTTTCTCCTTCATGTATGATAATATATAACAATAACATTGATCCGGCAGTGATATTTTTGTGCGGATCTACAACGTCAGTCCTTTCTATATAAATAAAACATATAGATGTAATGGGGTAAAAAGGAGTAACACTATGGCTTATCATGGAATCGAATTGCAAAATTCTATTACGATTGGGAAAATTTTCAGTATTCACTATTTTGAATATATGAGTAATTTTAGTTTTGCGGGAGAATCCCACAACTTTTGGGAATTTGTCTGTGTTGACAAAGGAGAAGTAGGCGTTACACGCGGCAACTCCTATACCGTTCTGAAAAAAGGCGATCTTGTTTTCCACAAGCCAAACGAATTCCATGACGTAAAAGCTACCGGTAGTATTGCTCCAAATCTGGTCGTCATATCTTTTGAATGCACAGATGATGCCATGTATTTTTTTAATGACAGACTTTTAAGGATTGATGAAACAGAACGGAATCTTCTCGCTAATATTATCATTGAAGCCCGAAGATGCTTTAACTGCCGTCTGGATGATCCTTATCTTCAAAATATGCCTTTAAAAACTTCCGATGTATTTGGCTCACAGCAGATGATCAAATTGTATCTGGAACATTTTCTGATACATCTGATCCGGCGCTATTCTAATCCAATCGTCCTGCACAAAACATTACCAAAAACAGACCCGCCAAAGGCTACCAAGAGCAAAAATGACGCTGAAGTTTTTAGCCGGGTTGTAGATTATCTTGAAAGCCATCTGACCACGCATGTTACGATTGACCAGATCTGCAAAGACAATCTGATCGGCCGTTCACAGCTGCAGAAAATTTTTAAAGAACATTGCAATCTTGGTATCATTGAATATTTTTCTATGCTGAAAATCAATGCTGCAAAAGAACTGATCCGTACCAATCGGATGAATTTCACACAGATTGCAGAACATCTGGGATATGCTTCGATTCATTATTTTTCCAGACAGTTTAAGAAAGTGACTGGGATGACGCCATCAGAGTATGCTTCTTCGATTAAAGCGATGGCGGAGGGGACATTTGGTGATGATGTTGATACTTAAAGGACCGAAACCACAATCAATACTATTTATATAATTTTCGCAGAAAAAGGCGGAAGAGAAGGTTCGCATCTTCTCTTCTGCCTCTTTTACCTGTTATTAATATTCAACTTCTACCGGCATTCCTGCCTCTGCAGATTCAAGAATTGCAATAATTGCAAGCGCTGTTCTTCTGGAATCTTCTAATGTTATGTATATTATTTAATATATATTCTTGAAACCACATAATATTTATGCTATATTTAAGCCACAAAAAAGGGAAGCCATCAGCGGCTACCCCAAAGTTAATAACTATTAATTATTTAACAGTCATCACTATTTGCGGTAGTGGCGACTATTTCTTTGTGTTCTTAAATATCTGATAACACAGACTTACAAGAGCAACAACAAATATACAAAACTGAATCATTTCAGAATATGTAATCATTTTATCACCCTCCTTTCTCTTATCTGGAGGGTTTCCCTCCGAAAGGAGGATAGCCGCCTGGCTTAGGTTTCCCTTCTCATATAATATCATGTCATATCCAATCAATATATATAATTTATTTTTCTATATTTTATAATTTAATTTTATAATCCAACTCTTCAGCATGTAATTCCATAACTTTCGAAAGCGCAGCCTCGTCCCCAACCAATGTCACATCGTTATGCATCTGCAAAATGGACGCTGGTACTTCCGGTGTAACCGGGCCAAAAAACGCACGCTCTACGATATCTGCTTTTCCTTCGCCATTCACTACGATCAGAATTTTCTTTGCCTGCATGATTGTCTTAATTCCCATCGTGTATGCCTGTTTCGGGACATCATCTGCCGATTCAAAGAATCTCTTATTTGCTTCAATCGTACTTTCTGTCAGATCTACACAGTGTGTTTCTTTTTCAAATGCTGCTCCCGGCTCATTAAATCCAATGTGTCCATTATGTCCAAGACCAAGAAGCTGAAGATCAACTCCTCCAACCGAACGGATCAGTTCTTCATATCTTCCACATTCTTTTTCTGCATCTGGTTCCATACCATTTGGTACATTCGTCTGCTCTGGATTAATATTCACACGATCAAACAGATGCTGATGCATGAAGTAATAATAGCTCTGATCATTTGTACGTGGCAGTCCTTTGTATTCATCCAGATTCACTGTTGTTACCTCCGAAAAATCCAGGTCGCCTTTATTGTACCATTCTACAAGCTGATCATAAGTTCCGATCGGAGTTGATCCTGTTGCCAGTCCTAGTACACAGTTTGGTTTCATGATCACCTGTGCAGAAATGATGTTGGCTGCCTTTCTGCTCATATCTTTGTAGTCTTTTGCTTTATAAATTTTCATAGCTTTTAACCTCCCAGTCACCTTTTTAATTTGTCCTTTATTGTTTTTTACTATCCGTCGTAATAACCGCCTCTGCGAAAAATTTCGGCAAGTGAAAATCCGGAGAGGATTCTTCTCCAGACATACCAGTTTGAGATAAAATCCTTCTCCTTTCGCAAATCCACTGTAGTCTTATGCTTCCCCATTGCTTTATCAATCTTTGCTATCTCAATCTAACAAATTGATTAGAGAAAGGCAAGATTGTACAAAAGGAAAGAAACAAATGTACAAAAAAATAAATCAATTGTGACACCTGCTGTTTGACAATATTGTAGCGAAAAAGCTATGGCCTTCCATAGCTTTTTCTGTATATGTTTTCTCTTATGTTTTCTACCGCTTATTATTACATATCTATCAATTGCCACTGACTTGTCCACCATGTATCCGGACACTCTCCGTACTGAAGAACCGATTTCAAATCTTCTGTATGTATAGATTTATCTGTTTGCCATCTATTAGTAAATTTCAAATAGTTGTCAACCTGTTTGACTGACCACTGTGCACTCCTATAAGTACTTGGCACCTTACCATGTTCTACATATCCGGAAAGATTTTCAATATGCATATATTCATCTGTTGCAACATTTTTTAATCTCACATATCCATCTACGTTTTCAACTTTCCATTTAGCATAGTCTTCATTTTCTGGTATGTCTCCATACTGTACGTTTGCTTTTTCAGGCTCAATATATGCATACTTACCTGTCTGATGATTTCTCAATAAATATTCTTCTGCCTCATTCTTGTCATATCCTTTATCAGACTTGTAATATAGATAAAATAAAAATAAAAATCATCCCTATAATGACAAATATCCCTCCCTTAGGTTCCATAATACACCTAAAGAGAGGGGTGTTCATTATCTAAAATTTCATTTCCGTTTTAAGTTCTTGATTTCTTCTCGCAGTCTTTTTATTTGTTCTTCTTTTTGATTTAATTGCCCACTCTGCTGCCTTATTTACTCATTCCGCTGCCTTATTTGCTCATTCTGCTGCCTTAACTCCTTGTCTAATTCTCCCAGTTCTTTTTCCTTTTCTTCCAGTTCTTTCTGCATATCATCAATCATTAACTTCACTGTATTCCTATCCATTTCCAGCAATTCCTTCGAGAACATCTGCATCACCTCTTCAATATTCCGGCAGACATCGTAAACTTGCTCATATATTTTTTGAAGTCCGGATATTTTTCTATTAGTACTATAACAGATACCGAATCATCCAAACAAAAATGCAAGCCCTATGTGCAGCCAATTTTCTAACTTTAAACTTCCATCTTTATTTTGCTAAATATTTTTAAATTTGTCAATAGATATAGTTGTATATTTTGAATATAGTTATATTTATCCACACATTATTTCTCTATGTATAAAAAATCGCCAATGCAATGCATTGACGATTTTATCCATTCAATATTAGTCCTGTACGTATGGCATAAGAGCGATGTGACGTGCTCTCTTGATTGCTACTGTAAGAGCTCTCTGGTGCTTAGCGCAGTTTCCAGTAATTCTTCTAGGAAGAATTTTTCCTCTTTCAGAGATGTACTTTCTTAATTTTGCTGTATCCTTGTAATCGATTTCGTTATTCTCTTTTCCACAGAATACGCAAACTTTTTTTCTTCTGCGTCCGCCGCCTCTTCTTTTGAAGCCGCCTTCTGGACGATTTCCTTTATCGTAAGCCATTTTGGTTTCTCCTTTCAACAAAATGAAATTCCGGCTTGTACCACTCGTAGTACGAAAGCCTAATTAAAAGGTAATTCCTCATCAATTCCATCTGGAATATTCATGAAGCCGTCACCTGCATCAGATGCTGGTGCTGGAGCCGGTGATGGAGCTGCCGCACGGAAACTTCCTGCATTTGCGTCGCTTACTGCCTTGCTTTCAGCAAATTCCTGATCTTCTACTACAACGTCTGTTGTGTAAACTTTCTGTCCATCTTTATTGGTATAGCTTCCTGTCTGAATACGTCCGGTTACGATAACTTTCAGTCCCTGACGGAAATATTTCTCAGCAAATTCTGCACTTCTTCCGAAAGCAACACATCCGATAAAGTCTGCGCTCTGCTCTCCGTCGTTGTTACGTCTGAATCTGCGGTCTACAGCCAATGTATATCTGGCAATTGCCATAGAGTTATCTCCCTGAGAGTATCTTACTTCAGGGTCTCTCGTTAAGCGTCCCATCAAAATTACTTTATTCATATAATACCTCTACTTCCTGCTTATGCATCCTGTCTAACGCATAAAAATCTGATTACATTATCCATGATGCGAATTCTCTGTTCGATTTCGCTTGGAGTCTCTGCATCAGACTCGAAGTGGATGAAATAATAGTATGCTTCTTTCATCTTCTGAATCTCGTAAGCTAATCTCTTCTTACCCCATTCATCAACGTCAGAGATCTGTCCACCGAAACGTTCAACTAATGCTTTCACCTTTTCGATTACCTGAGCTCTTTCGTCGTCTTCGATTTTTGCACTGACAACAACAGCTAATTCATATTTGTTCATGTCGTCTTGCACCTCCTTCTGGTCTTTTGGCCCCCGCTCATCTTATGTGGGAGCAAGGATTTCTGCCTCTTATTTAAGGACAGAATTATTGTATCACGAGTTATTATGATACCATAAAGTCCTGATTCTTTCAAGCCTTTTTCTTCAATTCTTTTGTGTTTTTTTCAACTAATTTTCTTGCGATCATAATCTGATGTCCGCATCCCATACATTTTAACCGGAAATCAGCACCCACTCTTAAGATTTCCCATTCTTTACTTCCGCACGGATGCTGTTTTTTCATCGTTACGACATCGCCTACTTCGTAATTATATTCTTTTTTCATTACTGCTGCGTCTCCTCTTCTTTTACTCCTCTTACGACAAATCTGTGATTATCGCTGGCGCTGGTACAGGTTGATAATGTAACGATCTGGCTCTGTGTCGTCACTTCCACACCCGTATCATAAAGAGCTGTAGATTTCGTCATATCCAGAAAGCTCTGATATGCCTCATCAGACTCAAATGCTGTCTGATACGAATCCGATGTATCCAGAACCTGGCCCGCAGAATAGATATGATATTTCAGTATCCGTCCATCCACCGTATAGATGTAAAAATACGGATTCTGCTCCCAGAAACTCTTTTCTTCGTAGTCCTGCAGATGCCGGAACATCGAACCATCTTTCATTCTGTGACCAAAGATCAGCGTATTTCTGTCTGAAAAATCTTTGTTATTATCTACATTTAAAAATATCGTTCCGAGCGTATTTTCATTTGCTGAAAATGTTTTTTTCAAATATTCGCTGTTATTTTTTCCCTGTACGACCGGATAATTGATCTGGCTTGGTTCCTTCGGAAATCTTATCCATCCGATCGTATCTGCATTAATCTCCAGAAGCTTCGAAAAATCCACACTGAATCCATCCGTCTCCGGTTCCCCGTCTCCATTATTATCTGTACTGTTACTGTCATCCTGTGTGATCGCAAGCTTTCGTACTTTATCGTATTCGCTCCTTCCACTTAAGTATCCTTTTCCAATCATGCCTAACTGGAATGCCGATACGGCAAATACTACCAGCGCAACAATCAGTATAATATTGGTGATAATTCTGCCTATGCTCTTTTTCTTTCTTCTTCCTTTGTGATAATGTTTTCGACCATGTCTTCTTCTACTCATATTCTCACATCTTTCTATTCTTTGCTATTTTCTATTTTCCCATATATTCCTGCGTTTGAACAAGCCTCTGCACCCTGTCCCTGCGTTTTATATGACTAACATTTTTATTTTACCACACTCCGCTTACATTCGTCACTTCCTCGAATCAAAATCTTTAGAAATTTTAATACTCAGTTTATTGTTTTTTTCCCAGTCTGGCGTATCATTAAATGTATATTATCGCTTTATATCAGGACTTACACTATCTCCTGTAAAAGCACATGCCGAAAGGCTATGAAAAGATAGATTTTTTATTAAGAGGTGACACTATGAAACTAAAAGACAAATTTATCCGTTTTATGTATGGAAGATACGGGATAGACTCCTTTGGAAAATTCACTATCTGGGGCTCCCTGATCATTATGCTGATTGCCGGATGGACGCATAACAATCTGCTTTCCCTGATCGCCTGGGCGGGCATTATCTATTCTTATTACCGCATGTTTTCAAAAAAGACATACAAACGTGCTACAGAAAACCAGAAATACCTGCAGATGACCCGCGGTATCCGCACTTTCTTCTATAAACAGCGCAATCTGATGACCCAGAGAAAGACACATCGCATTTACAAGTGTCCGACCTGCAAACAGAAGATCCGTGTTCCAAAGGGAAAAGGAAAGATTGAGATCCGCTGCCCGAAATGCAACACAACATTCATAAAAAGAAGCTAATGAGGTTATTCTATGTTCGGTTATATTTCAATTAATAAAGCGGAAATGAAATTCAAAGATTACGATGTCTACCATTCCTATTACTGTGGACTATGCAAAGTTTTAAAAGAATGTTATGGTAGAAGAGGTCAGGTAACTTTATCTTTTGACATGACATTTCTTGTGGTTCTGCTCACTGGGTTGTATGAGCCAGACACAAAGACCGAGATGGTCCGCTGCGTCGCACATCCAACGCAGAAACACGCTACGAAGACCAATGAATTTACAGAATACGCCGCAGCCATCAATATGATTCTCTCTTATTATAAGTGCGAAGATGACTGGATAGACGAGCGCAAAAAGAAATCTTTTGTTGCGGCAAGGCTTCTGAAATCAAAGCTAAAAGAAATAAAAAAAATATATCCTGTAAAATGTAAGGTCATTTCCGAAAATCTCGCTGAAATATCCAGGCGTGAAGCCGAAAATGAACAGAACCTGGATCTTATGTCCGGGCTCTTTGGTAATATTATGTCTGAGATTTTCGCTTACCGGCATGATGAATGGGAATCTTCGCTTCGTAAGATGGGATTTTTCCTTGGCAAATTCATCTATCTGATGGATGCTTACGATGATGTAGAACAAGACATAAAGTCCGGAAGTTACAATCCATTAAAAACCGTTTATCAGGAAGATCCATCATTTGCAGATGACTGCCGTGGACTTCTGACGCTTATGATGTCGGAATGCTCCAGAGAATTTGAACAGCTTCCTGTTCTGCTTCATGCAGAGATTATCCGGAATGTACTCTATTCCGGTGTATGGAGCCGTTACACTGCAGTGACAGCAAAACGCATAGCCGCAAAAGAGAAATCAAAAGCCTCTGAATCAGAAAAAAATTCCAATAACTGTGCTGACACTGCTGATTCTATGACTTCAGATAATCACACCGAAGATAATACACATCCTGACACAGAGAATTCAACAACAGGAGATCAAGAACAATGACAGATCCATATAGCGTCTTAGAGATATCTCGTGATGCCTCAGACGATGAAATAAAAAAAGCATATCGTAAACTAAGCCGGAAATACCATCCGGATGCGAATATCAACAATCCGAACAAAGACCAGGCCGAAGCCAAATTCAAAGAAGTACAGCAGGCCTATCAGCAAATCATGAAAGAACGTGAATATGGCACTTCCGGCAATACCGGATATGGTCCGTATGGTCAGAGTGGATATGGCACCGGCCAGGGTTCCGCAAACGGTGATTTCGGAAGCTTTGGTGGTTTCGGTGGTTATGGTCCGTTCCGTGGATTTTACGGCGAATACCGCCAGGCCGGAAGCACTTCACAGGAAAGTGAACAGGACCTTCACATGAGAGCCGCTGCCAACTTCATTAACAGCGGACGTTACCAGGAAGCCTTAAATGTACTGAACGGAATCAACGAACACACTGCACAGTGGTACTATTACAGTGCCATTGCCAATTCCGGACTTGGCAATAACGTAACTGCCCTGCAGCACGCCAAAGAAGCATTGCGTATGGAACCGGATAATTACCAATAACAGATGTTAGTGAATCGTTTTGAAAGTGGCGGAAGCTGGTACAGACAGCGCCAGAATCCTTACACTACAACCTTCGGCGGCGGCAGCGACTGGTGTGTAAAATTATGTATCGCCAATATCGTCTGCAACCTGTGCTGTGGAGGCGGAATGTGCTGTGGCGCACCGGGTGGTTATACCGGTGGCGGCGGACATTATATGTAAGCGGCACAACTTTAAATACTTTGTATTTTTAGCAATCACAACATGCACAGTAAAACTGTGACACCCAATATACAATGTACTTTCAGAACCTTTCTTCATCTGCTTTTGCGAGTACATATTACCTGAAAAGGAGGAAATTTTATGCTGGATTACCTTGTTTTATATCAAAGTGAATCCGGGAACACCAAGAAAATCGCCGCATCTATCTTCTCACGTCTTCCCGGTAATTCGAAAGACCTGATCGATATAGATACGGATAAAAGAATTCCGGAAGCCAAAATCTATTTCGTTGGTTTCTGTGTACACCGCGGAAGCTGTAGTATGGAAGTCAGTGATTTTTTAAGTGATCTCAGTGGCAAACAGATTGTTTTATTTGGCACCTGCGGTATGGGCGACTCACCGGAATATTACAAAGACATCGCCGGACGTGTCAGTGCCTGGATTGAATCAGACAACGAATACCTTGGATATTTTATCTGCCAGGGAAAGATGCCTCAGAAAGTACGAATGAAATATGAATCTATGCGGACACCTGAAAACACTGCACAGATTGACCGATGTGTCCGTAATTTTGATCTTGCACTTACCCATCCTGACAGTCTGGATGTGGAGCACGCGAAGGTGTTTGTGGATCATATGCTTAAGAAGATTGAATTGTAATACATTACACGTTAACAAATAAAAAGAAGAAGTTTAGCAACGTACGTAGTACCTCTCTAAACTTCTTTTTCTTATCTTACTACTTCACTCAATTCTGGTATTGCCTGTGCAGCCCCTGGACGTGTCACGGCAATTGCTGATGCCTTTGTTTCTTCAAATACATTATAATCTACAGAACCTGCCACTGACAGCTTCTCTTGCATACTTTAGCATTGAAAAAAACCTCGAAAACAAACGTTTCCGAGGTTTTCATAAGAGGCGCCAACCAGAT
>ERZ827037.824-NODE-824-length-38162-cov-20.049046_pt1 | contig 38162 bp, 26 predicted proteins | sample MGYA00519924_ERZ827037 | MGnify/ENA primary metagenome ERZ827037 (study PRJEB31778, sample SAMEA3449250) | human gut metagenome | biome: human gut; feature: human-associated habitat; material: faeces | place: United Kingdom | collected 2010/2012 ...
CACACAGCCCTTGGAGAGGGGCTCTAATAACTACTACTCTATTATACAAGGAGTAAACAACATTGCCCGATTTTGAAGTTCTACAAACTTACGCATCCTGGGTTGGCATTGCTGTGCCGGATAAATTACCGGGGATACCTTTTGCAAACCTAGATGTCTTTGAGGATGACAAAAGCCTGAGAAACCGGCTCTTTTATCTTGTACCGGACACCTCTTCTGGAGAGCTGCGCTACTTCTTCTACTTTGAGGACAACCTGTTCGCTAAGAAATCCAATGGGGACTTGATTCTCTTAGAGTCTTCTCTCCATCCTTTTACCTTGTAAGCCTGAGACTACATACGAAGGAACCAGCTATCCCGCCCAGGGTAGCTGGTTCCTTTGTCTACTGCCTTGCTGGAGTTGACGCTTTCGGCAAGAAGAAACAGAAGTGCAACATGGTGAAGATCACAGGAGAGAACATCATTGTAAAAGAGCCAAAGACAGCCGCCGGCGACCGGTACGTGTACTTCTCCTTGGAGATGGCCAGCCTGATAATCTCCGGCAGGGCGGACGTGGCCACGGCGTCAGGGATTTTAGGCCACGCCTAGGTATCCACCACGCTGGACATTTACACCCATGCTTGCAATGAGAAGAAGCGGGAGGTCAGCGCCCAGATGCAGAGACGGGTGTGGGTGTAAATATTGAGTCCCTCCGCTTTCAACAGTTCTTATTCTTTAAATTTACTTGAGAGAATAGGACGATGCTTTTGCCCAAAACTCCCGATTCTTGCCCTCGATCCACCGGTCGCCGTCGATTCGGAAGCTGCCGGAAAGCCGCACGTCGTCGGAAGAGGCGGCGGCCTCTACGCGGATCTCCCCGTGCTCGATCTTCCACTTCATGTCCTGGTCCAAGAAGGCCAACTGGCTGGTGTGCAGGGAGAAGGACAGTCTCTTTTTTTCACCCGGCTCCAGATAGATGCGGGCAAAGCCGGCCAATTCCTTCACAGGCCGGGTCATGCTGGCGTACACGTCGGAGACATAGAGCTGTGCTACCTCCTCCCCTGGAACAGTGCCAGTATTCTCCACAGTGAAAACAATCTCCACGCTCTCGCCTGCCGGGACTTTCTTTCGGGAAATCTCCAAGCTAGAGTAAGCGAAGCTGGTGTAGGACAGCCCAAACCCAAAGGGGTACCGGGGCCGGTGGGGGCAGTCCACATAGTCGGGAAAGCCGATGCTCTCGCTCTGGTGCCAGCCGGAACCCCAGGGGTGCGCATAGTACACCGGCACTTGCCCGGCGTTATAGGCCACAGATACCGGTAGCTTCCCGCCGGGGTTGTAATCCCCCAGCAGTGCGTCGCAGATGGCTTGGGCGCCGGCCTCGGCAGGGCTCCAGCACTCCAGGATGGCGGCGCAGCATTGGTCCGCCGCGTCGCTGGAGATGGGCCGCCCATCCAGATGGACCGCCACAAGGGGCTTTCCCGAAGCCGCGGCTTGGCGGAGGAACTTCTCCTGACAGGGGGGCAGGTTGATGTTCGTGGCATCCACGCCCTCGCCCATGGAGGCGATGGAGCAGGTGCCATGCTTGCCGCCCAGGGTCAAAATGGCCACATCAGCTTGGGCGATATGGGCCAGCGCCTCCTCGTATCCGGAGTCGTCCTCCCCCGCCACAGGATAGCCATAGGCATAGAGAATGCGGGCCCCCGGCAGCCTGTCCCGCAGCTCCTGGAGCAGGCTTTTGCAGCCCGGCTTCTGGCGCTTCAGCACTGCCTGGATCTCCGGGGTTTCGTCCGACTGGATCTGGGTACCGGAGACAAGCTGTACCCCGTAACCGTTGGCCCCTTCCTGATCCACCCCGGCGATGGAAGCCCGCACCGCATAGGTGGACTCCGCCATGGCCACGTGGGTGTAGCCGCCGAAGAATTTGTTGGCGTAGTCCGCCTGGGGGCCGATGAGGGCGATGGTCAGTTTCTTCTCCCGAATGGGCAAGGTGCCGTCATTTTTCAGCAGCACCAGGCTTTCCCGTGCCGAGCGGAGGGCCAGCTCCCGGTCGCCGTCATCGAAGAAGGAACTGTCCAGTTCCTCGCCTTCCAGTGCGAAGGGATGGTCGAACAACCCGGTGCGGAACTTGGCGGTGAGCACTCGCAGCACCGCTTGGTCCAGGATAGCCATGTCCGCTTTGCCTGCGGCGAAAAGATGTTCCAGCCCATCGCTGTATCCATGCTCGCTGGGCAGCTCTACGTCCATGCCCGCTTCCATGCACCGCAAGGCGGCCTCTTCCATGGTCTCCTCCACGTGCTGGTCCTCATGGGTGTGGGCCACGCCGCCGTAATCGCTGACAGTAACACCCGTAAAACCCATCTCCTCCCGCAGCAGCCCGGTGAGCAGCTTTTTCGAGGCGTGGACCGGCTCGCCGTCGATAAGGCTGTAACAGGGCATCACGCCCTTCAGCCCAGCCTTGGAAATGGCCGCTTGGAAGGGCTTGCCGTAAACCTCTTGCAACTCTCGTGACGTAGCCATGCTATGGGTGCCGTGGATGCCTCCCTGGGAGTTGTGGAAAGCAAAAAAATGCTTGGCGGCTCCTTCGGTTTCCCGCCCGGAGGTCTTTTCCGCTTGCAAGCCCTTGAGAAAGGCAGCGCCCATGGCTGCCACCAGGGTTGGGTCCTCCCCGTAGGGCTCCCCGTGACGGCCCATGCGGGGGTCTCGGGCCACATCCAGCACAGGGGCCAAGGTCTGGGTGATACCGCAGGCAGCCTCCTGCCGGCTGACCACCCGGCCCAGCCGTTCCTCCAGGGCAGGGTCCCACCCGGCACCCCGGGCAATGCCGGAGGGCAGGCTCAAAGAATCCTGGATAAACGCCCCGCACAGCCCTTCCATATGGAAAGCGGCAGGAATATGATGGGGGCTGTTTTCCATGGCAATCTCTTGAATCTTCCGCTGCCAGGCACAGCATTCCTCTTTGGTGTGGAATTCCCGCATCTGCAAAGTGCTCACCTGGCCGATACCGTTTTTCGTTTGGCGGGAGATATCCTCCCAGTTATCTCCGCCGGGGCCAAAGGGGAAAATACCCCGTACTTGGGCCATTTTCTCAGGAAGGCTCAGCTCTTCAAGGAGAGCCTGGGCCCGCTGCTCCGGTGGAAGCGTTTTATTTTGATACAAATCGCTCATACTCTATCCTCTTGATGGTTTTCCCCATATCTGCCAAGGCTTGCCAACATGGAAAGCAAATGGCCCACAGCCAGTTCCAATTCCTGACGGGTGACCCGCCCCTCCTCCAGGCCTTTCAAAATTTGGGCGATGACAGGAGGACCCCCAGGCATGACCACATCGTTGCCGGCAGCGACGGCGTCCGCGCCGTCCACAACAATGTCCATGTCACCCCAGTCGGTAACGACAGTTCCATCGAAGCCCCATTCCTCCCGGAGGATATGGGTGCACAGGTCCTTGCTGCCCCCGGCAAAGGTGCCGTTGATTTTGTTGAAAGATGTCATGATGCAGCGGAGGGAGGCGCCCTTTACAACCATCTCAAAGGGCTTGAGGTAAAATTCCCGCAGGGCTCGCTCGCTGAGGATGGAATCCACAGCATCGAAGGTGAACCTGCCGTTTTTCTGCTTGGCACTGCCCCGGCGGTACGTTTCCTGCTCGTTGGCAGAAAAATGTTTGACGCACACCAGCACAGGATGACGCCCCTGCACACCTTTTGTCACAGCACAGGCACACGCGCCGGTGAGGAAGGGGTCTTCGGAGTAATACTCAAAGTTCCGGCCGCCCAAGGGGTGCCGGTGAAGGTTCAAAGCTGGAGCCAGCCAGATATCCACCCCTTGGGACTGGCATTCTTCCGCTACAGCGCTGCCAAAGGCCCTGAGTAAATCCTGGTCAAAGGAGCAAGCCATGAGCATCTCGCTGGGCCAGGCGGTTTCCCCAACCCCCGCTGGGCCGTCCTTGTAGTAAACAGAGTGGATGCCCTCCTCTGGGATGGCAGGGGATACATACCCATTGACCCCCTCTGGATGGTCGTTGACCGCAATAGGCCGGCCGTCTTCATCGAAAATGGTGTTGGGATCGGGGACATCCCGAAAAGCGGAGAAGGGGATCCCGGGACCATATCCCACACACAGGGCTGCCAGCTGCCGGTCGCTGAGCCGGGAGCAGTCTAGGACGGGCACCGCAGGAGTTTCCCAGTGGGGAACGTCCTGGGCTGTTAACACAAGACAGGGCAGGTCTTTTTCTAGAACTGGAACTGCCAGGGGCTGGCGGTGGAGAAATTTCACTTGGGCCGCATAGGCCGGGTCCATAGAGAGCCGGTTAGAAGTCTGTTCCACCAGGATGTCCTTGTCCACCTGCACGGCCCCCACAATTTGGGTGGCACGGGAGGAATTTCCCACCCGCAGCAGGTAGGTTCCCGCCTCAATAACCCAAGCGGCTGTGTCCTCCTCATAAGTGGCCAGTTCCCGCCAGGGCACCGTGAGGGTTAGCGCTTCTTCTTCCCCGGGAGCCAAAAGGCCCGTTTTATCGAAAGCTTTCATCGCCTGGGCAGGCTGCTCCGATGAAGTACCCATGGAGGAAACGTAGAGCTGCATGACCTCCCTTCCCTGGCGGTTTCCCACGTTTTTAACCGCTGTGCTCACTGAAACCCCCTCCGGCTGCTTTTTCACACCGTCCGGTTTCCAGCTGAACGCCGTATAGGAAAGGCCGAACCCAAAGGGGTAGAGGGGTTCTGCGCCAAAGGCGTCAAAGTAGCGGTACCCAGGATAGACGCCCTCCCGGTACACGGTCACCGGACGCCGAAGAAAGCCCCCTTTGGCGGGGGGAGGGGTCAGGCCGTAGTCCTCATAGGTGAGGATGGCTTCTGGATGGTCTTTATCCCAGGAGAAATCCCGGCAAGCAGGATAGTCCTCATATTGTTTGGCGATGGTAAACGCCAGCTTGCCAGAGGGATTTACCTTGCCTGTCAGCAGGCCGGCCAGAGCCATTGCGCCCTCCTGTCCAGGGATGCCCAGAAAGAGAAGCGCCTTGACCTGGGGATATGCCTCCATCCAGGAGAGGTCCAGAAGGCCATTGACATTGAGCACTACTGCAACCTTTGAAAACCGCGCGCACATCTCCTGAAGCAGCGTCTCCTCCTCTGGGGAAAGTTCAAAGTCATTTTTCAAGTGGCGGTCGCATTCCTCCCCGCCGGATTTCCGCCCGATAATCCACAGGGCAGTGTCCGTTTCCGCGGCAGCCTGGTCCAGCAAGTCCCCTGGCAAGGAAAACTCCCGCGGGGATGGCTGGTATTTGCCAAAGATCTCATACATCAAGCCGCTGGTGACAGCGTGCTTTATCTGTGTGAAATCTATTTCTGGAGGCAAGTTCTTTTGATCTTCCTTCACCAGCTGAACATAGGCCCCTTTTAGAGGGTCCACAGGAACCAGACCTTCTTGTTCCAAGGCCGTGAGGAAATTTCCAGTTTTGCGGCTATGCGCGGCCCCAGAACCGTTGCCGGAAAGCGCCGGTTCCAGCTGAGCACGGCCGAAAACCGCCACTTTTTTACCAGGGGCAAAAGGCAGCAGCCCCTCATTTTTTAGCAGGACAGCGGACTCTTCCGCTATTTGACGGGCGAGCAAAGTGTGATCCATCATTATCCTCCTGATTTTTCAAGAAACGTATGCCTTTATAGACGGTGTTCCAGGCACACCCGCAGCAGGGAGGGGCGGCCTCCCAAGTGTACCCGGAATTCGTCCCCGTTTAAGCGCCGGCCAGGGATCCATTGGCCGTTTTCAAAGCTTCCCTCGGTGATGGAGAGCACGTCCACAAAGCCGGGATCGTCTCTCTTGAGCTTGGGGGCCGCTTTGTAATTCAGCCCGGCCAGCAGGAATTCCCCTTCTCCCAGCTGGAGGATGAGACCGCCGCCCTTGGGGCTTTCCGGGCTCTGGGTATATTGGATGAGCCAATCAAAGCCCGAAAAGGAAAGGAGGGCGCCCTCTTGGCGGCCATTGCGGGTAAAGCCCCGCAGGGCAGGGGTCAGGCGGTACTGGAGCAGCAGCGGCTCAATGCTTCTGAGCAGGGCATAGCTTTCCGCCAGGTATTCCCCAGAACGGTACACATCAAAGGCTTCCGCCATGATGTTTAGCTGGGCCAGATCCGGGGCCAGGGGCTGGGGGGAACCCTTGCCTACGCTCTCCATGGCAAAGGGGGAAAATCCCAAAGCGCCGTGCTCCCCAAAAGCGGCGAACACGTTGGAGGCGGAATCCATGCAAGGCCGCGCCTCGGGGATGAACAGGGGATTGCCCTGCTGGGTATATTCCCGGCAGACAGCTTCAAAATCCGGCAGGTAAATGTCGGGAGCGAAAAAGTCGATGGAAGGGGCCAGGGCTTTCCACTGGCCCATCACCTTGGCGATGGGCCCGCCGCTGGGGTAAGTGCCGGGAATCCAGGGGTACTGCTCCAGCCAGGCGTTGACGTACAGGGGCAGAGGATACTCCGCCTTGCCTGCCGCTGCAATTTTTTCCACGGCTTTGGCGTAGTGGTACACCATGAACCGCTCAGGAGCATTTTCCCCAAAGGCTTCGGCCCAGGTGCCGGATACCTGATACAGGTCGGCCATCTCCTGGGGAATGGCCAAGGCGTATGCGGCTTCTGCGTCAGGACCGAAATCCCGGCAGTCGCCCAGCAGGCCCATTTCGTTTTCCACCTGGACCATCACCACAGTGTGATCCGTGTCGGTATCCCGAAGGTGCCCCAGCAAGGCCCGGAATGCCGCTGCGTCCCGCTCTACGCCTGCCTGGCACAAGGGGGAAATGGCATCCACAGCCCGGCCGTCCCGGGTGCGCATTAGAACGTAGGTATCCCGATCTTGCTTCATCCAAGCGGGGATATACGTGCTGGCCCCGTTCTTCCACAGGCCGAACCAGAGCAGCACCAGACGCACCCCTTCCCGGTGAGCCTGGGACAGCAAACCGTCCACTAAAGTGAAATCGAACTCCCCGGGCCGGGGCTCTAAAAACTCCCAGGAAACAGGAGCAATGACAGCGTTCAGGTGCAGGTCCCGCAGATGGGGCCAGACCTCTTTTTCCATGTAGTCCAGGCTGGAAGCACTGGAGTTATGCAGTTCCCCGGCAAAAAGCAGGGTGGGGTTTCCGTCAATCATAAGGGTGGGGCGTCCGTCATTGTAAGACAGAGTGGGGATAGGTTTCATAGGGATCCTCCTTGTAAGCGGTTTGGTTGAGCACAGTGTTCCAAAAAAAGCGGGAAAAGCGGGCAGACAAATGCCCGCTTTTTATTATAGCATAGTTTTTAAAAAACAACTATTATAGGGGAATTTTTTCTAAAATACGCCCAATTATTTTCACCGCTTTGGGCGATGGGGGCAGAGAGTTTTCCCACCGGGACACCATAGCAAACAGGCCTTGGGCCTGCATAGCCATGGGGCGCGGATCTTCAGCAGAAGGCTTTTTAGCCTTTCACAGCGCCAATGGCAATGCCTTTGACGAAGTATTTTTGCAGGGAAGCGTACACAACCAGCACAGGAAAGATACACAGCACCGTAACGGCCATTCTCACGGCGTTGGAGGGCAAGTCGGCGGTAGTTGCCGCTGCCCCCGCCTGGGCACTGGCTTTCATTGCTTCCATTTGGCGTTGGATGTTCATCAGAAAGACCTGCACGGTATAGTAATGGTCATCATTGATGTAGTAAAGCCCGTTGGTCCAGTCGTTCCAGTAGGCCAACCCCACCAGTACCACGAGGGTGGCGATGATGGGCATAGCCATGGGAAACACCACACTGCGCAGGATACGGAATTCGTTAGCGCCATCGATGCGGGCGGCCTCGATCACTGCATCGGGAATGTTCGATGTAAAGTAAGTACGCATCATGATGACGTTAAAGGCACCCATTAAAAGGTTGGGGATCAGCAGGGCAAAGATGGTATTGGAAATGTGGAACGTTCTGGTCCACATGATATACGAGGGCACCAGCCCTCCGGAGAACAGCATGGTGAAGAATAGGAAGAACGCGAACGCCTGGCGGCCGGGCAATTCCTTCCGGGAAAGAGGATAGGCGTACAGAGTCGTTAAAGCCAAGTTGCAGATGGTTCCCACAATGGTGACAAGGAAAGACAGCCCATAGGCGGAAAGAATAGACGTGGAATCTGTTAAAATATAGCGGTAAGCTTCCACACTGAACTCTGCCGGGAAAAAAGAATACCCGTTGGCGATTAAGGCGTCTTCCGCTGTGACCGAGGACATGATTAGCAAGAAGAAAGGCGCGAGACAGCACAGAGAGAGAAAAACCATTAAGACGTGGGCAAAAATTTGAAAGCCCTTATTTTTTTCGACCATCGTGTGCTCCCTCCTTAAAACAGCGCGCTGTCATTGTCGATCTTCCGCACGGTCAAGTTGGCAGCCAGCACAAGCACAAAACCTACTACCGATTGATACAGACCTGCCGCGGAGGACATACCGATATTGTTCGTCTGGGTTAGGCCGCGATAAACGTAGGTGTCGATCGTTTGGGTGACCTCCAGAAGCGTGCCGGAATTCATAGGCACTTGGTAGAACAGCCCAAAATCCGAGCGGAAGATATTTCCCAAGCTCATCAGCGTAAGGATGATAATGGTGGACTTCAGGCAGGGCAGGGTGATATGAACGATGCGCTGCCAGCGGTTGGCCCCATCTACAATGGCAGCTTCGTACAGGGAATAATCGATGCCGCAGATCGTAGCGTAGTAGAGGATGCAGTTGTAGCCCAAACCCTTCCACACGTTGATGAGGATGAGGATAAAGGGCCAATATTGAGGGCTGTTGTACCAGCTGATGGGTTCCATGCCCAAGGCGGGCAGCAAGGTATTATTGAAGAAACCGTTGCCATCGCTGAGAAACGCAAAGGCAAGATAGCTCACCACCACCATAGAGATCAGGAAGGGAATCAGGATGACGGTCTGGTACGCCTGCTTGGAAGCCTTGTTTTTAATCTCGTTGAGCACAATTGCCACTGTGATCGCCAGCACTGTACCAATGACGATAAAGGCCAGATTGTACAGAAGCGTGTTCCGGACCATGACCCAAGCGTCGTTGGTCTTGAACAGGAATTCGAAGTTTTTCAGTCCGATATTCGGGCTGTTATATAGCCCGTCACGCACATTGTACTGCTTAAAGGCCACCACAATCCCCGTCATCGGAATGTAGTTGTTGATGATAAGGTACACTGTGCCGGGGATGAGCATCAAATAAAATGGCCAGAAGCGCTTTACAGCTTTTACCGCTTTTGACATAGCCGCTTTCCTCCTCTATTGGAAAATAGGCGAGCCGCGCGCTCCGCGGCCCGCCCACTTTCAACGGTTGATGGGTCAATTACTTTCCAAGGAACTTATCAAGCTGAGCCTGCTTTTCATCGATAATGGTCTGAAGGCCCGCGGCATACAATTCTTCATTGAGCTTGGGCAGGGCTTCAGCGGGATCCAGCTGACCCCAGCGCAGGCCCACTTCATACTTAGCAGTGACGTTGTTACAAGCGGTAATCTCGTTCATCACCATGGAGCTGTCAAACTTGAAGCCCAAAGCCGGGGAAATGGCAGCGGATTCCCGGAAGGACTTGTTCTGATCCCAGATATCCACGTCAACACCCTCCACAACGGCGGCGATGGATTCGTTGGGCCAGCTCCAGCCGATGTGGCCATAGGTGGAATCTGTATCGCGAATGACCATCTCGTGGGTATCGTCGGTAAACTCGTAGTCTTCCCCTTCCACACCGTAGGTCAGAGCGTTTGCCAGGTCGGCGTCGGTGTACATCAGGTTCCAAAGCTGCATAGCCTTTTCCGGGTGTTCAGACACATAGGGGATAAAGTAAGAAGAACCACCTGCGTCGCAGGGAATGAAGGGATCCACAATTTCCACCGCAGTCCCTTCTTTGCCCTTCCAATAAATCCCATTGGCCAGCTCTTGCTTCTTCTGGGGCGTGAAGTTTTCAATAGACGCGTAACCCACGGTATTGATCAAGTCTTTCGTGCTTTCCGTAGTAGTAGTGGCGCCAGGCATCAGCAGGCCTTCCTGATTCCACTGATACATCATTTCCACAAACTCCCGGTAAGAGTCGGTTTCAAACATATTCACTACAGTGGTGCTGCCCTCGTGGACATTTTCCAGAATACCCAGGCCGTCCCAGAAACCGGTGCCCAGATTGTCAAAGGCAAAAGCTTTTTGCATACCGCCGCCTCCCCAGGCCGGTACCAGCGGGTACATATCCGGATGGGCTTCCTTCATCTTGAGGAATGCTTCGTGGACGTCGTCCCAAGTCTTCAGGGTAGAAGCGTCAATGTTCAGTTCATCCAAAATAGCGCTGCTGATGGCCACGCCGTAGCTACTGGCCCACACATTGATGGAGGGAATGGAGTAGAGCTGCCCATCCACCACGCCAGCGGCCATCATCTCTTCCCCAACAGCCGCCGCGGCGTCCTGGCCGTACTGCTCCACCAGGTCGTCAATGGGTGCGGCCATGCCGTTGTGAACCAGGGTGCTCAGGCCGCCTGAGAAGGTGTGATAGTTCACCAAGTCCCACTGCTCGCCGGAGTTCATGGCCAGGTTCAGCTTTTCCGCATCGCTTTCCCGCACGATCTCCACTTCCACGCCGATCTTCTCCCGAGTGATCTCACTGACAGCCTGGGAAACGCGGGCCAGATCCTCCGAGGTGGAGGTATAGTCAAATCCCCACACTTTCAAGGTAACGGTCTCCCCATCATCCGCCGGGGCAGAAGTCCCGGTGGATTCCGCCTGGGAACTGGGGGTAGATCCGCTTTCGCTGCCGGAACTGGAACCGCCGCCGCAAGCGGTAGCGGTCAGGGCGATGGCGCCTGCCAGGATAACCGCGCTCATCTTTCTTAGATACTGATTCATAGGTACGCTCCTCTCATATCTGCTTGCTGCTGCAAGCGCTCTTTCTGCTCCCAATGATAACAAATCAGGGGAGGTATTTTCTACTAAACAACCGAGTAACTGATGTAGAAAAAACGATAAAAACAACAAGAATGATTGGAATTGTATTGATAACCCGAGCACCGAATGTTGTTTTTCCGACTTCAGGTGCATCACTGGCACATGGTCTTTTGTTTGGAAACCACTTTCTTATTGAAAGCGATAGCAGCCAGCAGCACTAGGAAGGAAAGTATGGCAAGAAGCTGCTGCCCATGGATGGGAAGCCCAAGCACCCTGTTCCCGTTGGCCTGGACTTCCGCCAAAATCCGGCTTCCCACCAGGGAGGCCCCAAAGCCCAGTGTACCGGCGATACTGCAACGGATGGCCTGGGCTTGGACAAAGTAATCGATCGGGACATAGCTGTAAGTCATGTTGTTGGCGTTGCCAGCAATTCCCGCCATGGAAACATTGTAGCAAATGGTGTAGCCAATGACCAGCCACCAGGAGTTTTGGGTGGTACAGGCAAGAAGAAGGAAACTCCCCGCGCAAAGCCAAAGCCCCTTGCGGTACACGTAGGCGAAAGATGTACGGTCGGCCCAACGGCCGATGGGGCGGGACAGGACGCACCGCAGTGTATTCGCGGCGATGTTAATCAGCTGCACGGTTCCTACAGAAAGCAGCAGATCTTGGGTCTTAAAGGTGCCTAAGAACCCAATGGTCAAATAGCGTGCGATGTCATACAGGGAGATCATAATCACCACATTCCGGAAATTCTGGTTCCCTAGGGTGTTCCGCAGCACATCCCGAAAGGGCTTTTGCTGCTTGACAGCGTCCTTCGTGCTGTACTTTTTAATCGTCAGCAGCATACAAAGGTCTATGACGGCCAGGACCCCGATGACGCAGGCTATGATAAGAAAACTTGTTTCCAGATGGCCGGCTTGCTCATAGCGGTCCACAAGGTTCCCCATCACCAGGGTAAACACCACTCCAACCCCCAGGGAAATAGCCTCGTTCCTGGCCGAAAACTGTCCCCGCCCTTCTGGACGGACGAAGGAATTCCCCCATTTGTAATAGAGATTCAACTGTAAATATTTGAAGAGGAACCCTCCTCCGATAGTGGCAAATACCAGGGCCGTTCTCACTTCGGAAGATACCGGGATAAAGGGCAGGAAATAAGTAACCATGAAGCAAAGCATACTGGTGATATCAATGAGGATGACCACTTTCTTCACGTTGCTGATATGCTGCATGAGAAAAATGGTGCACAGCTGCACCAAAAACGCCAAGGACATCAGCGATGACACGATACCGATGCTGGAATCAGAGAGCCCGATCTGCTTGAGCAGCTTCGCTAAAAAGGCATCTGCCACTAAAAGCGTCACCAAATATTCCGTGACACACTGGATGTGGTAAGCCACTCGAGAGCGCTTGTAGCTCGGGGAGTCAAAAAGGTCGTTCATAACGTTCCTCCTAAACCTACTGTTCATTACAGGCTGTCTGAGCCTCTGCCTATTATATTTTACAGAAATGCCTCATTCTTTTCTCCCAGGCCTTCGAGAGACTGCTGTCAAAAAAACGTGGGATTTTAAAATAGCCGAACGATCCTGTTGTAAATCCGACTTCCTAGTATCACTTTTCCGATTTCTGTTTTACGCAAAACCACTTTTGTGGTAAGCTATAAATTGTACATACTTGACCAGAACCGAGGTGCCCGTAATGAGTAAACCGCCTGCTCCTAAGGTAGTCTCCTTCCGCAACACGGCCATTCGCACTATGGCCATTGTGGCGGTCCCTCTTTTTTTCTCTGTCGCATTGTTTATAGGTTTTACGATCAACAACCAGCGGGAAGCTGTAAAAAGTTCCCACTTAAATACACTGGCAGCCTACCACGCCCAAGTGGAAGAGACAGTCCAGCTTGCCGGTCAATATCTGCAAAACACTACGGTTTCCAACCAGAACTTTCAAAGTATCATTTATGCCCGCACAAAGACGGAAGCGTTTGCTGCATCTCATACATTGGCTGAAACGATCCGCCCGTTAATGCAGGCAAACCGAATAATCAGCGGGTTTTACACCTACTCAAAACCCTTTGACTATTACCGCCCCAATAATCTGGAATCGTATCCGGCGGCAGACGCGGCTGTCATCAAAGAAGCTGTGGTTTCAGCAACGGAACAAGGGAACCAACCCATGGGCTGGATGTTCTTAACGCTTTCCGACAGGACCGTACTCTTGGCCGTCTCTGTGTTCCGGGACACTGCTGCGGCAGTCGTACTGGATATCGGTGCCCAAGAGGTTTCCGGGCTGGAAACAGAGAACATGATCTTTTCCGTTACCCCGGACGGGACACTGTACAAACCCACCGGCGGGTTTCAAAGCGTAGCCCTTCCGCGGGAAAACCAGGATTTTCCCATTGCCGCCAATAATTTTGGCCGCCGGTACGAGCTGGTGTCCCTTCCCTACAAAGAGATCGGGGGATACATCCTCTATGCGGCACCGGTAATGTCCTTTTTTCAGCAGCTGAACCTGCTGCAAAAGCTTTTGCTTCTGATCATGGTGTTCCTTCTGGCGGTGATCCCATGTTATTGGCTGGTCTTTCGCCGGATGCTGTTAGAGCCTTTAGTCAACTTGACAGCCACCATGAAGGCACTGAAAAAAGGACAAACCGGCCTGCGGGTACCCCAAAATTCCAGGTTGGAAGAGGTAAACCAAATTGCCTGGACAGTAAACGCCATGCTGGATTCCCTCCAGGAGCAGCAAACCGTTGCTTATGAGCAAAAATTGGAGATCCAGCGGGCCCAGATGCAATACTTACAACTGCAGATCCGGCCTCACTTTTTTTTAAACTGCTTGAACATCATCTTCTCCTTGGCGGAGGAAAAAGACTTTAAAACCTTGCAGCGGGTGGTGTTGGACCTTTCTGCTTATCTGCGGGGGATGTTCCGGGATAGCTCTAAGCTCATCCCCCTCTCCACCGAGCTGGATTTGGTACAAAGCTATATCCGGATTCAGCAGGCCAGCGCTCAGCAAAAACCGCTGCTCCACTTGGAACTCAGCGCCGAGACAGCGCAAGCTATGGTGCCGCCGCTCTGTATCCTCACCTTTGTAGAAAATTCCTTTAAGCACAATACTGTAGCTGAAAGCCCTGTGGAGATCCACGTAAAATGCGGGAAACTCCCCAGCCCCGAAGGGGATTGGCTCAACATCGTGATCTGCGATAACAGCGGGGGGTTTTCCAAAGAGCAGCTGGAACATTTCAACCACCCCACAAAAGAGATTTACCGAGAAAACCATGTGGGAATCTTCAATGTCATTCAAAGAATGCGTATGCTGTATGACGATCGGGCGGCAATCACCTTCCGCAACCGCGACGGCGGGGCTTGCGTGGATGTATTTCTCCCCCTGAAGCAAAACGTGACAAAAGATGGTGAAACAACATGACAGTGCTTTTAGTAGACGACCAAATCAGTATTTTAAGCGGACTGATCTCCGGTATTGACTGGAACGCATTGGGAGTGGACGCTGTCCGCACGGCTGGCAACGCCGCCCAGGCCAAAAAGATTTTGGGTCAGGAGCAGGTGGATGTTTTGCTGTGCGACATTGAAATGCCCGGCGAAAACGGGCTGTCCCTTCTCCGCTGGGCCCGAAGCAAAGGCATGGACCTGGTATGTGTGTTTCTCACTTCCCACGCCGACTTCCTCTACGCCAAAGAAGCCATCCAGTTGGGCTGCTTCGACTACATCTTACAGCCGGCCCGATACGAGGATATCCAAGGCGCTGTAAAAAAAGCCCTAAACAGGGTACAGGCAGATCGGAAAGACAAGGAGCTGGAATACTACGGGATTCTTGCCCAAAGCCACCCGGAAGGAGTCTTTCAAAATTTGTTTAGCGGGTGGCTAGCGGGCGGCAGCCTTTCCCTTCCGCGATTGAGGGCCATGCTGGGCCGCTTCCACAAGGAACTCCCTGCCCAATGCAGCTGCGCACTGGTAATCGGCCAGCTTTTGCGCTGGCGGGCTCCCCCTTGGCCTATGGAGGAATGGAGCTATGGGCTTAATAACATCTTTGTGGAATTGTTTGGGAACGCAGGGATGGAAGCCCTCCCCTTCTCTATTGACCAGTCTTCCCTTGGTTGGTTCGTCTACGCGCGGGAGCAATTTTTCCCCCAGAAGAGCCAGCCCCTTCAGATACTGGAAAGCGTCTATCTCCACCTTGCCCAATATTTCCCTGTGACTTTGCCTTTTACCTTGGAAAATCCCTGCCAGTGGAGGAAATGGAACCCCAGGCCGGAAAGCTGCTGCACGCCAAGCGGGACAACGTTCTGCAAAAAAGCGGCGTTTTCCCTTTGGATATGGCAACTTCCAGCGGAGCCCCCCTGCCAGGGGTGGATACCGTCCAAATGCGCCGGTGGGAAGAACTGCTGGCAGCCGGGGAGGGGCATCTCTTACAAGAAGAGGTCGTCCGCTATTTGGATGAACTTTCTGAGGAAGAAATATTCGATTACCAGTTCCTACACAGCCTGTGGCTGCAATTCCAGCAAGCTGTGCTCAACGTGATGTGGGAGAAGCAGCTCGGCGAAAAAGAAATTCTCGCGGCGCTGCGGCAAGGGGAAACGGCCCAATCCCTACAGGCAGTAAAAGACGCTATCGAGAAAACCGCCGCCCATTTTGTTCGGGAAGATCCGGAACAGGACAGGCAAACGACCGTGCAATCGATCGAACAATATGTAGAAAATCATCTCGATTCCCCACTGGCCGTGACCGACATCGCTGGCGCTATGTTTATGAACCCCGACTATCTCTCCCGTTTGTTTAAAACGGAACATGGTATTTCTTTAAAGGAATACATCGTGGCGCGAAAGATGCGCGCAGCCCAGGTTCTGCTGAAAACCACGGCCCTGCCTGTCGGGGTCATCGCCTCTAAAGTGGGGTATGACAATTACTCCTATTTTTCTCAGGCGTACAAAAAAGCCATCGGACATTCACCTTCGGAAGAACGAAAAAAATAAAAGACAGGCCGTATGGCGCTTGCTTAAGCAGCCAACGGCCTGTCTTTTTATCACAGTGGGAATTTACTCCTTCGCCGCCGCCAGGTATCCCCAGTTGTACAAGTTGGGGCCGATACTGCCCTGGACGGTGTATTCGTTCTCTACCGCAATCCGGTAAGCGTCGAAATAGCTTTCGGCGGCAGGCCAGGCATAGACACCGGGCCAGAACCGGTCGTTGCGCAGATTGGGGATAAAGCCGTCCCGATTGCTGAAGCGCATATTCTGCGGTCCGGCAACGGTGATGCCCGCCGGGGCCGGCTGGCCGGTGATGCGGCTGTCATGGTGGAGGATGTTTACCACGTTGCGAACACCCGCGCCCGTGGTGTAGCACAGGTTGTCTGGGTTGGCGCCGCTGCCAAATCCACAGGAGGCCACCGCCGCCGCCAGATAGCAGCTGTCGCCGGTCAGATAATGGGCCCGGGCCAGCTCTGTCATCTTGGAGACAGTATAGAAAGAGCTGAAGGAGCCGGTGGAGGTGATCTCCGGATCGGGGGTGGTAAGGTGATAGGGGGCCTTCTCCCCAAAGGCTAGGGCCCGCTCCGCCGCCTGGAGGATGGTGTGGACGCAGGCCTGGCGGGTCTCACCGTCCCCCATGCCGCCGGGCAGGGTAGCGTAAACGAAAGCCGCCTCATAGCTGTGCTCTTGCCGCAGCTGCCGGTAGAGGGCGTCGTACTTTGCCTCCCCGGTCAAACGGTACATATCCACCGCGGCCAGTTCTCTTGTGTCGCGGATGCGCTGGTGGGCAGAGGGTGTCCACTTATGGCCTTCGCTGGCAAGAAGCCGGGGGTACTGTTCCTCGGCCCAGTCCATGGCCCGCTGGGCGCTTTCCTGATAAACGGCACTCTTCTCCGGGTCAATGGGGCGAAGGGCAAATGCCATTCGCGCGGCGGCGGAAGCATACCAGTGGCTGCTCCAAAAATCAGGGGCATAGGCCCAAGCAGGCCAGCTGTCCTGCCAGCCGCACTCCCCTAAAATGGGGTTCTCCTCTGCTTCAATGCCGCCCCGGATGCCGCCGTCCGGCAGCTGGAGCCTCCGGTAAAAATCCACGTTGTACTGGCCCTCGTTGAGGATGTCCGGCAGCCCGTTGCCGGATTCGGGGATGGGCAGGCGCAGCTCACCATAATAATCCGGGAACATGAGATAGAGCTCCGTCAACAGCTGGGTGGCCCGCAGGTGCTGGATGCGCCGGTCCCAGTCGCAGGCGTCGAAGGTGCCGCCCCAGGCGTTCTCCACCACTTCATCGGTGGCCTTGCGCACCAGGTTCCCAAAGTTGTTCACATCGGTGCCGTAACAGTTCAGGCCGTTGCCGCTCTCCATCAAGGAGCACCGGGACTGACGAATCACCCGGCCGTCATCGGGATGGTATACTCGGGGCCGGGAAAAACTGGTGTATGGCTCCCCGGTAACAGTGCCGCTGCGCTGGCAATACAGAGCGTTCATGGAGAGCTTAAAGCCCCGCAGCCAGGTTTCCCGCTCATCGATGGCAAAGGGGAAACCGCATCCCAGGCCGGGCACAAAGACCCGATAGGTGCCGGGGGTGTTGAAATCGGAAAAGTCCATTTCGTAGACAGAAGTGTGGGTAGTGAGTTCATCGGACTCCCCATTTAACCGGCAGTGGTTGTGGAACACCACCGGCTCCCCGTCATGTTGGAAGCGCACCTTGCCTGTGTACACGATCGTGCCGGTGGCATCCTCCACCAGGTGGAACTGCTGGTACCGGTCATAGCGGATGCCGCCGCCCAGGCCCATCCACTGGGACAGGTACGCCACCTTGGAGGGGTCGCCGGGCCGAAAGCCCAGCTGGGACACGTGCACCGCCTCGGACCGCTGGGAAGCGGGCCGGAAGGTGAAGCGGGCCGTCTCCGCGTCCAGCAGGCCGGACGCAAAGCCGAGGGCGTACTCCTTCCCCTCCTCCAAGGGCTTTTGCAGCACCAGGTACAGCACATGAAGCAGCGTTTCCTCGTAGGAGGGGTCGGCGATGTTGTTTGCCTTGGACTTGCGCCACACCGCCAAGGGCCGTTCCCCATTGACAGTATAAGACGCCGGATTGTCGGCCAAAGCCGTGTCCAGGTCGGCCCCTAAGCGGGTTTCCAGAACAAAACGCTGGTCACCCTTCTGGGTATCCTTTACCAAGGTGGCCACAGGCTTGCCGTCCTTCTCGATCCAGGTCAGATAGGGGATCCGCGCATCCTGCCGCAGGGACTCTCCCTCCTGGGGTACATAAGGCTCCTGGATGCCTCCTTCCACCCAGCCTTCCTGTACCCGCAGGGCCAAGATGTCCTCTCCTACGGCGCTGACCTCCAGCAGCCAGGGCTTTCTCTGTTCGTTCCTTCCCATGATAATTCCTCCTTGGATATATTTGGTTCAATAGCAGCCACTTTACAAAACCGCTTCCACTTGGTGGATCTTTCCATCCCGCAGGTCTGGCAGCAGCGAGCCCTCGATGGGGCTGCCATCCAAAAACAGGCGTGCTGGGGCCGCCTCCTTATGTTCTTGGTTGCGGATGGTGATGTGGTAATCTGTTCCCCGGAAGCGGCGGGTGACCTGAGCTTCCTCCCATGCGGCGGGGAAACAGGGCTCCACCCGCAGGCCGTCAAAGTCCGCCTTTACCCCCAGGATGCCCTCGTAGAGGCCCATCAGGCACCAAGCGGAAGTGCCTGTGGTCCAGGATTGGTAGGATTTCCCGTAGTAGCCCGGATTGGTGGAGTAACAGTTGGTGAACACATAGGGCTCCGCCCCAGAGCGCATAGAGGGATTCAAGGGGCTGTCCGGGGCGATCTTTTTCAGGGTTTCCACCGCCTGGGTAGCCCGGCCCGTCTGGCAGTCCATCAAGATTTTAAATCCTGTGGCATGGCAGTAGACGCCGCCGTTTTCAAACAGCCCCGGCAGCATCCCGGACATCCGCCCTGCGTGGGGCGTATAGCCGGCATAGGGCGGCAGGTTTAGAGGGAATCCAAAGTCCTGCTCCATACTGTCCACCGCTTCCAGTACCTGAGAGAGCCGCTCACCTTCCGCTACGCCGGCAAGTACCGCCCAAGTCTGGGCGTTCAGGTAGATTTTGCTGCCCTCGCTGTCTTTCGATCCGATGTTCTCCTCCCGGCTGAGAGCCCGTATATACCATTTCCCGTCCCAAGCTTCCCGGTTGATGGCCTCTTTCATCTGGCGGTACATCTCCCGCACCTGCCCGGCGTAGCGTTTGTCCACCCGGTCCATCAGGGGCGCCAGGTCTTGCAGGGCCAGGCAGAACTGGTGGGACAGCATGACAGATTCTGCCTCAGGGTCGGTGGTGATGTTCAACGCGTCGTTCCAATCGGCGAAGAAGATCTTTGTCAGCCCGTGGGATCCCCGATCCTCCCACAGCCGGTTCACCCCGGCTTTCACATGGTCCAGCACCGTAGCTTCTCCCCCATCCTGCCAGGGGATGACCTCATCCAGAATGGATAGATCGCCTGTTTCCCGCAGGAGCCGGCACACCGCCCAGACGATCCAGAAAGGCTGGTCGGAGTACCGGGTGTCATCGTAAGGGTACCAAGTCAGCACCCCGTGGCCGTCCTGAAACTGATGGCGCAGGCACTCTAAAATCTCCTCCCGGGCTTTATCCAGCCGGTAGTCCAGCAGGGCTGCGGCGATCTGCAAATTGTCCCGTACCCCTTTTTTCCCCACAATGCAGAAGTCTACCTGCTTTTTCACCCAGTTGTTCATCAAGTGGTTCAGCCGTTGGTCTGGGGTGCGGACAGACAAAGTGCGGTACTTTTCCAGATAGGCATCTTGCGTCTCTTGCAGCTCTTCCTCTACTTTTCCAGGGGTTTGATATGCAGCCACGGTTTTCCGGGCTTCCTCCAGGGATTCTGCCACACCTAAGAACAGGTGCAGCTCCTTTTCCTCCCCCGGTTGGAGAGTGAGCTTGTGCTGCAATCCCCCACCTAAAATAAACAAGCTGGCCTGGGAGTTGGTACAGTCCCGGCCCTCCATCACCACGGCTGGCCGCTGGAACAGAGCCGCCGCGGAGGCGTCCGGCAGGGTGAGGGTGCTGTCTGTGCCGCAAAAGGCTTGCAAATCCCCGTCATAGGCGAAAGGTGCCTCGCTGGCAGCCAAATACCCTTTGTACCGCTTGTGCGGGGCAAAGGGGTGGGCCGAATCACAGAACACCCCGCCCAAGGCTTGGTCGTAAGAGGTACTCATACAGCGGTACATCTCGTAATAGCGGGGATAGGAGAACCCCTCCATGTAGAAGGTCACAGCGGAGAACACGCTGAGATTTCTGGGCTTGTTCCCCTGATTGTGGAAAGAGAGGGTCCACACCTCGTGGAAGCCCCGCCGGGGTACAAAGATGCGCCAGCCGTTGCAGATCTCTTTGTATACGGAGGTAAGCTGTGAATAGGCGATAGCGTGGGTGCATCTGTACTCCTCCACCGGCGTGTTCACCGGGCCCTGGCCGATATTCCACACCTCGCCCGTGTCGTCGTCCCGGACGAACACATAGCGGGCGTCATCCCGGTTGATCTGGCACATATCGGCCTTTTCGTTCAGGTAATAGCTGCGGCCGTGGCCCATTTGAGACACCTGCGCGCAGTAGCGGTCTTCGTTCCACAGGTAGTTGTACCAGTGGCGGGGCGGGTTTGCAGTCCGAATCGCGCAGGAATTTCCATCCTCCGAAAAAAGATAGGGTTTGCAATGAGTTCCATCATGCTTCATGGTGATCTCCTCCTTGTATGAACGATATAGCCAGGTGCTGCGTTGGTTTTATTCTAACAGGCTATCACTCTCAGTTCCATGCGATGATCCGAGAAAGCATTGTTGAAAAACCGACTTCTTTGGTCTCGCCCCGGCGGGTCGGGAAAACTCAGCCCGGCCGCTCTACCTTGCAAAAAGGGCCCGCCTTCTGCTTAGGCAAGCCCTTTCCTTCAATTCCGTTTCAGAAGATAGGCGGTGGCTGGCAGGCCACCCGTGAGATTAAATCGTGTCCCGTCAGCTGCTGCCTCCCCGGAGATCGTCCCCAGCTCGCTGCCGTACACGTCCAAGGCGGTAAGGGCGGCATCCCCCGCGATTGTCAGAGAGCCTTCCCAGGTGTCGGCGTACAGCTTGCCCTGGAAGGCGCAGGCGGTGAAGGGCACGCCGGGAAAAAGCTCCACCGGATTCATAGTAGTCTCATCCATGCCTGTTTCCCCAACGGCGGTGAGGAGCACCTCTTTCGCCTTCGAAAGGGGCTTGCCGTCCAGGGGAAGGGCGGAGAGGGACAGCCGCCGGTTTTTCGCCTGGGCGGTGATCCCCTGGCCCAAGGCAATGTCGCCGTTGGGCTGGCCGCTGAAATAGGCGCACTTTTCTGCATGGATGGCAAACTGGGCGTGGTCCGGGTCAAACACCAGCTCCCCGGTCTGGGAGATGAGCTTCCCATCCACAAAGCCTGTGCCCTCTGGCAGCACACCCCACCGGTGCATGGCCTGGGTCATGGCCTGGGCGAAAGCCCGATAATCCCCGGCCCCGGAAAGGGCACGGATGTCCTCGAACACCAAATCCTTGCCCAAGGCCACGCCAGGTTGGAGCTCCTCTCCCCCCTTTACGGCGGCGGGCAGGCGGGACTCATCCCGGAACCTCCGGAAAGCGTCCCGCCAGGGGGACCAAGCATAGGTTACCCCGTGATTAGCCTGGGACAAGTCGCCGGTGTTGACGAACCCAGCGTTCACCGCCACATCAGCGGGACCTTTATAAGCCTCGCCCCCGTCTAAAAACACGCTGGCAGTGTTCATCACATAGGGAAGGAAACAGTTGGGCATCATGTGGCCGTTGGGCAGAGTCAGCAAATCCTCCTGGGTATAGACGATCTCCGCCGTGGCGCTGGCGGGAGCCACCAGCCCCTTTAAGAACACTTCCGCCAGAAAGCCCCACTGGCAGATGAGGGAGGGATCGTTGTAGGCGTCGAAGATGTTGTGGATCTCATCGGCGGGCTGGTTGTCCCACTTTTCGGAGGTGTGGTGGGCGTAGAGGATCAGACCGTCCCAGTCGTTTAAGCAGGCGTAGGCCGCCATCTGCACAAAGGCGGTGGAGTGGAAGGGATAGGCCCCGTACTCGTTCCACTCGCTGAGGACAAAAGGCTTCCCCGCCACCACGGCGGTGGCACCCAGGCTTAACAGGGAGGTGCGGGCAGCCCCGTAGCCCTGCTGCATAGTCAGGGGGTTCATGGAGACATATTCCTGCAGGCCCCCTACTACATACGTGTTGCCCTGCACCGGCAGGATGGGGTGGTTGAAGTAGGAGTTGTTCTCCATTAGGTCACCGTCGGTGTGGCCGTACACGTCCGCCGCCCCGCCCAGCAAATTGCTGGTGGCGATGGGCGCTTTGGCCCCCAGGGCTTTGAGGAAGTCCTTCATCTCCCGGTAGAACCGGCGGTTCAGCTGGATGCCGAATTCCATGGTGTCGGCGTAGCGGGCGGGGCCGTTCTCAGCTCCCCAGTCCCCGGCGGGCTCGTTCACCGGCTGGACAAAGCCCCCTTCGGCAATGCGAACAGTGCCCGCCGCCGGGTCTTCCTCCTCCCCCAGGGCGCAGGCGCCCTCATAGGTCCATGCCTCCTGGAGCTTTTCCCTGCTGCCGTATTTCGCCAGCAGGAAGTGCCCAAACTTCTCCAGTAGCTCCTTCCGGTAGGGCGCCACGCCGGGCAGGTCTTTCACGTCCGCCGTGCCCTTGATGGCCGAGTCCTCATTGTTGATCTGGATGGTCATCACCGCCGGGTCGTCCAACAGCCGGGTGCCGGTGTAGGGGTTCACATGGCACAGCAGCTTTTCTGCGTACTCCTTTTGCAGCTCGATCAGCCGCCGGTTCACCATGGTGTAGCACTTCAGGCAGGAGCCGGGCTGGCCGGGGTAGTCCAGGCCATCGCCCTCTTGGAAAGCACGTGCCACGATCAGATCGATGTGCAGGTAGATGCCCCGCTCCTTCAGCTTGGCCCAGAAGTAGTCGAACCGGTCCAGGCCCGCCTGGGTGAAGTTTCTTGTGGAGCCGCTCTCATAGTTCAGCAGAGGCGCCTCCCGACAGGAGGACCAGCTGCCCGGCTCATCCCCGATGGGGGCGTCGGCGGCGTGGAGGCGGATGACGTTTACCCCCAGGCTGGCGAAGCGGGCGGCCAGCTTGCCGGCGGTCTCGTGGTCCGGGGTGTTGGAACGGGTGGGCAGGTTGAACCCGATGAACCGAGCCCGCGTGCCGTCCGCAAAATAGAAGTGGCCGTCCTTTACGGTGACGTGGCCGTGCTTGCCCGCTGGGGCGTCTAGCAGGTGGGAGAAATCCAGTGCCCCCACGTTGGGGGTGGCTTTGTCAATGGCGATGCGCTGTTTCATGTGTGATCTCCTTTCAACGGTGTTTCCGGGCGGCCTTGGCCGCAGCTTTGGCTTCTTTTTTTACCTGTCTATCCAAATACTTCTGGTTTTCCGTGTCAAAGTCCAGGCCCTTTCGCTGGCAGAGGGCTTTCAGGTCGGCGATGCGGTCGGCCTCATGCTGAGCGGCCAATGCCTCCCGCTCCCGGCGTTCCAATTCCTCCGGCTCGATCCACTCCCCTCCCTGGGCCAAGACAGCCCGTTTCTTCCGGTCCAAAAGCTCCTGGTTGATCTGGGGCATCTTCTTCTCCACATCCACAAAGGGCAGCAAAATCAGATAAGCCGTGGCGCAGATGAGGTCGAACAGATAAAAAGCCAGCACCATGAACTGTTTCACATCGGTGCCGGGCACCACACCCTGGGCGTCCACAAAGCCCATCTTCAAAATGGTGGACTCGTATCCCCCGGCGAAGGGGGCGTAGATCACCGTCTGTACCGCCCCAATGATGGCCACCCCCAACAGCCCTTCCAGCCGTAGGTGGGAGCGGAACTCCACACTGTCAAAGGCAAAGCACAACAGGGTAGCGAACACGTAGTTGTTGGGGATCAGACCGCCCTGGCGCAGGAATCCGGCGGCAATTGCGATAGGCAGGTTGGAAGGGAACAGCAGCCCCAAAATACTTCCCGCCAGAATACAGGCATACCCAATGTAGGTAAAGTTGCGGATGCCTATCTTTCGGGCAACGGGATAGGCAAAGATGGCCCCCAATCCCAGGGGGATACCGGTGGCAATCTGGTAGACGGTGAACATCATGGGATCGTCCGCACCGCCCAGCAGGAACTTCACATAGAAGTACTGGACATTGCCGCCCTTGAAGTTGTCCACGATGCCGGTAAAGGTGGCCAGCACCGTTAAAATAACGTAATACTTGTTGGTGAGCAGGGCCCGTATCTGATCCATCAGGGGGATGCTGTTCTCCCTGCTCAGGCCCACCTCCACCGCCATGTCCTCGGTGATGCGCTCCCGGGTGTAGAAATACTCCAACAGCAGCAGGGGGATGGCGGCGATACTCAAGCACAGCATGAGGATGGGGTAGCCGTTGATGTCCTTTTCCAGCCACATGGGCAGCAGCACCATGTTGATGACCATGCCGATGACAACGCCGGAGAGCAGCGTCCAGGACATCTGCCGGATGAACTGCACCTGGGTCTTTTCCCTGGGGTCCCGGGTGGTGAGAGAGCAGATATTGCTGCGGAACAGGTAGAAAAAGGACGACCCCACCGTGTTGTAGCAGACGATTAAAAAGAAGAAGTAGTACCAATAGGAGCCGCCCAGGTCATTCCCTGGGAACAGGAAGATTAGGCACCCGATGGCAATGGTGACAAAGCCAAAAATCAGGTGCCAGGGCCGAAAGCGCCCCTGCCGGGACTGGGTGTGCTGGATGAGCCAGCCCATAAACAGGCCCCACGCTACCGCCAGGATCTTGGTGAAGGTCATCACCACCTCGTACTGGTGGCCCATCACCCGCACCATGTCCAGGTTCTCCACGCCGTAGATGGCGCCGGTCTGCTGGGTGAAGAATTTTTCCACCAGGGCGGCGATGGTGTTCACCACGAAGATGAGCCCCAGAGGTCCCACTAGATGCCCCAGGATTTCTTCCTTTTTTGACAGGGTCCGGGACTTTACCCGTGAGTCCATAAAGGGCTTTTCAAACAGGCCGTGGCTGAGCAACTTGATTGTTTTTGTCATGTCGTCCTTCCTCCTTCTCAGCCGTATTTTCTCCATTATAAGAGGCAAAGCTTGAAATGTATTTCAATGGAAGCTATAATTTTATAAATTCGGATAAGGGAGGCACAAAATTTGGAAGTGGATCTGTTTTGCCAGCTGTTCTATGCCAGCCATTATATTCCCATGGCCTTGCTCCAAAAGGGAGCAATCCAAAAAACTTATTCCGGCTTGGAACGACCTTTGCCCCTCTATGGGAAAGTTCTAGAGCAAGCAAGGGGATTCTCCGGGGCGTGCAAAGTTATCTCCGCGGAGGAGCTGGGCCTTTACGGATTGGTGGAGGCCGGGGAGCAAGCGCTGCTGTTGGGGCCGATATACAGCCAGCCGGTGACGGAGAAAATGGTCTCCGCCTTTGCCCGGAAAAACGGTATCGGCAACCGGGATTGGTCGGTCCTCTACTGGCTGCTTGCCGGGGTACCCCGGTATACCTATAACCAATTTTCCAACCTGCTGCGGTACCTGGATTTCACCTTGAACGGGCGTGTTCCCCCAGAGAGCGCCGGGATCCCACAAGAGATTGCCGCGGCCTCCCAACCAGAGCCGGTAAAAGCCCGGCGGGCCATGCGCAGCCCTGAGGAGGAGTGCCGCCACGAGACTTTCCGGGTGGAGAATATGATTTTGGCCACGGTGCGGGACGGGGACGTACAGGCCCTGGAACAGCTGCTGGAAACTTTGGGCAAGGTGGCCAACCTCCGGGAGGGCCAGGTGGCCCAACCACCCCTGCGCCAAGCGAAGAACATCTTCCTGGGGCTGGTCTGTATGGTAGGGAAAACCGCCGCCATCCCCGGCGGCATGGACGACGAGGGTGCCTATTCCCTTATCGACCTGTACTCCCAGGAGTGCGAGCAGGCCACTACGGTGGAAGCCGTCCGTCTGCTGCAGTACAATATGCTGCTGGATTTTACCCAGCGGGTGGCACGGGAAAAGCTGCCTCCCCACCTGTCCCCAGAGATTGCCAGGTGCGTGCAGTTTTTACGAAGCCGCCTGTCCAGCGACGTGGGCATCGACGAGGCTGCCGGCCTGGTGGGTAAAAGCAGAGCCTGGCTCACCAGGAAATTTAAGGAAGAGATGGGGCTGAGTTTGGGGGAGTATCAATCTTACCTGCGTCTGCAGGAATCCAAGCGCCTGTTGCGGTACACGGACATGACCCTCAGCGAAGTTGCTGGAGCACTGGGATTTTCCAGCCAAGCATATTTCCAGTCGTTTTTCAAAAAGGCTGCCGGTATTACCCCGGCGAATTTTCGACAAGGAGACAACTAATGATGCGAACATAAGCTGCAATGATCTTCCACATTTGTTTTGAAAGAATTGCCTTCCCTTTTTGAAATCCATGTCACTTTGATGAACTAAAAAATACAACACTAAAATCTTATGTTTTTTGTTTTTCGCCATCCATCGAGGCATAAAAACCACAAACGGGTCATTCCTTTGTGGGTCAGCTGTGCCGGTGTTTTGTGTCTCCCGCAGCGCAGGCAAAAAGTTGGGTGCAAGGCGGAATGTCGTGAGGTCTTAGCTGCCGCCTCGGGTGCTGGTCCCCGGCAGGGACGGCCCCACCCCGGCGGAGGTGGTGTCCATCCAGAAGCACCGCCGCGACACCGCCCCCTACTCCGTGGGCCACGCGAAATTTGCGGTGGGGAAGGCGAGTGGTTTTTCATCAAGTTGAAATGGGTGAGAACAGTGTCCGAGTGCCCTCGGAGATGACCATTATTCGACTACTACAGAAATTTTCTCTAATACCCAAATCCGTATCTATATTCCTGTACACTTTGCCTTTTTCAATGTTATTATAGACATAAGAAAACCTCCAAAGGAGTTAATCCTTTGGAGGTTTTGGTGCGCCCGACTGGATTCGAACCAGCGGCCTACAGAGTCGGAGTTATCAGGCCGTCAAAGAAGAAACCCAGGTTCTATGCGGGTTTCAGGTATATCCCACAAATTCAAAGCCTATTTACGAAAACCGTGGAAGCCTTTGGTACGCCTGGGCTCCCACGGTTTTTCTGGTTTTTGGAAAATAGTAGTCAAACAGTAGTCAGAGGGCGGGCAGAAAGAAAAATTGACCAACATCGAACACCGAATTTTGCGTTCTATTCTTTGTCCTTGTGGGTAGTATTTTGCAGCAGAACCTTATTTGATCAGTGGTTCACCAGACATGACATCACACCAGCAATATCTGCTGTATCCGAAAGATCCTCCTCAACGCACTCCCGCATTAAAGCATTCAGAATTTCTTGAAAACTAGTATAGCGACGCCACTAATGTAAACGACACCCAGAAAGCCTTATTCCACAAGGCTTTCCGGGCTTCGTGCATGGACGGGGTAGCACTGCGGTTTTTGTAAGTGGATAAAATTTTAGGAAGATAAGCTGCTGTTCATTATATTAAGATAAGAAAATATCCAAATACTCGCTTTCGTTAGAAGCTGCTGTAGACTCCAAATGTTGAGCTAATTTTGTCACATCCATTTCTAATGTGGACTTCCATAGATTCGGACTATAATCTAAAACACGCATAGAATTGTCAACATCAAAAATTGCGCTTGTCCCCTTCGCTCTAATAATTGCTACTTTTTTCTTAAATGCTATTGCCAACCCTAATTCAAACAAGACATTTGGATTATGTTCTGTTAAATCAGCTAAAATGAGTTTCGCATGATAAATACTGTTTACTATTGTTTTGTGAATAATATCGCTCCCACTTTTGTTGGCTGTTTCAGCAATAAAACCAGCTTGTGCTGCAGCAGGAACAATTAAACTGCTAAAAACTTCGTCAAAATAGCCAGTTGGATATTTTCCTGTTTTTTCAGAAAAGGGCATGATAACGAATAATTTCGCTGTTGGTGACTCAATATCATTAGTTCTATTAGGCTCGATTTTCTCGATGTTTGTAGCGCTTCCTTGCGGTGGAAATACCACTGACGCAGACGCCTTTTTCTTTATAAAATCCACGTTTGAGGTATAAATTTGAAGAAATTCCTCATGATACAAAGAGTCTAATCCAAATGTTTCCTGTAAAGTATTAAAAACAAATCTTTTTTCAGGGAGATTTCCACCTTTATAATAGTCAAATACTTGCTTAAATATGTCGACATTAAAAAATGCCTGTTGTAAGCGCTGTACTCTCTTCTTCTGGATTCACAGGATACACTAGCTTACGTCCAAGGGCCGTCAACTCTATTGCCTTTGCGCGACTAGTACCAGTGGTCATTCCATAGTCACGCGATGCTGTCGTTAAATAATAAAAACTAGAAGATTTTTGACTCATTGACATTGCAGCAGCGACTTGATCACATCCCCACGGATTACCAGCATTATTGTGTGCAATTGATTGTGGGATTTTCAGAGCTTCTTCCAAACTGTAATTAGGAAACGGTTTTGGTGTTCTTGATGATCGTTTCGCTTTGGGACATGGATGATCTACAGATTCAGTGGGTTCGGCACTGACATTTTCTTCATTCTCAGCTTCTAGGGCTTTTAGCTCAACAGCGTTTTTTTCCATAAGTATGCCTCCGTTGTATTTTATTATTTTACGATATTACAATTTTAAATTTTCGATTAATGTTAATAATGTTGTGTATCAAACAACCTGTACACCCAGTGCCCATTATTCCTACATTTAATAAGTTTTCTTTCCCCAATGCAGTTTACGAATATTCTGTTTGCTGTTGCAGCCGACACCCCACACAGCTCCCATACATTGGCATTCATGATATGGTCGTGGGTTTGGAGATACTCCTGAATCTTGTTCCAACGGAAAGCAGCCTTATCCATCTTTCCATCGCTCATTTCATCGCTCAAATCGATGGTTTCTATGAGCGATGCCTTGATGGATGAAAGCATGAACTCGATAAATACCGTAGACTCTCCTGCGTCATTGGAGGCATTGATGGCATCATAATACTCCTGCTGGCGGTCATGGATGATGGACTTTATGGGGAGCCAGGCAACCGCCGGATTCCATTTAGGCAGTAGCAGCGTATGCCACAAGCGGCCCACACGGTTATTCCCCTCAGCAAAGGCAGGGATCAGTTCCAGTTCACAAAATTCTGTGTTCTATTCTGTGTTCTTCCGTTATTGAATTGGGATATTATTTTGAAGCAGATAGTTACTTGACAAGTAGTTGAACAAGCTTTGCCACATCGGTACGAGGGTTGCAATCCGCAGAGGGCCAATCGAAATCTTTATACTGCCTCTCTTTCACCTTGCATCTCTCAATGGCTTCCTGCGTGTGATCTTTCAGTTTCCGATAGCAGTCTCTGCCCTTGTCATAATCGGGAATCTGACGTTTCAAATCCTCCAGCACCTGGCTTGATCCCGAGTATGTTCCACGCAGCTCATGAAAGTGAGCCACAAACCAAACCTCAAAACAGGGGTTGGAAGCGAAGGCTTCACAATGCTTATATTCCTCCTGGCTCAACAAATCCCGCAGCTGCTTGGCTCGTTCTTGGCTGCAATCTAAATCTAAGATCACACCTGCAATATCCTCTGTGTCTGAAAGATCCTCTTCGACACACTCCCGCTTCAAAGCATCTAACATTCCCTGGGGACTGGTTTCCCCTCTGGAAACCACCTTTACCGCATATTTGCTCTCAGGCGTGCTGAAGTGCTGAAAATAATTTTTCTCCGTCTTATTTTGCCCTTCCGCAACAAGAAGAACCACCGGTTTTCTCTTGCGCCGAACTTTACCTCGCTGTTTGTCCTGAAACCGCCGTTCGCTTCCTTTGGCCATCTCAGATCCCTCCTTCCGGACGCAGGTAGGGAATGGCTCCATACCGCCCCAACAAGTATCCCTTCTCGATGTTCTCATTCTTCCTCACAGAGAATTCATCCAGAGAATAGAGCTCCGTGGCTGCGGTGTGGGGATCTTTCTCTACAAAGTAGATCTGATCCCGCCGGAAGGTGTCCAAGGACAGCAGCGTGGTATCGTGGGTGGTAAAAATCAGCTGAGCGTTGTTTTTGTTTACTTCCGGCGTGTGGAACAGTTCTACCAGAAATTGCACCAGGAACGGGTGCAGGCTCCGGTCCAGTTCATCGATCACCATAGTTTTTCCCTTCCCAAAGACCTCTTTCAAAATGGGAGAAAGCCAAAAAAGCTGCCTGGTACCCAGGGATTCCTCATTGAGATCCAGGAAAAATTGTGCCCCCTCACCACTTGGGGACTGCACATGATGGCCCGCGTGAATATGAACCGCTTTTACTTGGCCCTGTGGTACAGGATTTCCCGCTTGATCTGTAAAGACAATCTCTTTTGTCTGGTTATCTAAAGGGGTGATGTCTACTTGAATATCGTCAATGTTGATATCTGCCTGCCGAAGCAGGGAAAGAGTGAACTGTTTTAACTTTCCCTGCTCATCCTGCTCAAAAGCTTGCAGCGCAGTGGGCTGGATAGCTAACTCGGGATTGTAGACATCAATAGCATTCGCCAACCACTGATACGCTGGAGCAGTTTTGGCATTTCCCCAGTTGGTGGCTGTGGCAAGGAAAAATTTATTGGATGTATTTTTCCCTTCATACTCTGAAAATGTGCTTTTGCTTGCCTGGTTAAAGTCAAAGCCGTCGCCGGTTCTCTCGAAAACACGGGAAGGACGAGCGCTGGTATAATAATACAGGTACTCCTCCTGCACACGATCGGAATCGGCTGTAAACCCATAGCGGTAGGGAATTCCATCGTTTGCCACAAAGAAAAACTCAAAGGAACAGGGGGCTTTCGCCGTCTCCTCGTCAAACTTAAAGGGTACCATTCCGGGAATCTTTTGGGTGATGTTCCGGGTGTCCGAGGTGCGCACAGCCATAATGGCCGCTACAAAGGCGCGGATCACCGCACTTTTTCCTGCGGCGTTTGCGCCGTAAATTGCAGCTGTCTTGACGGTCTCCCGGTTTCCCTCCTGAGCCAGATTTTCCGGATGAGAGCGATCCGTGGAAGGAACCATGCTCAAGATTGCCTCGTCCTTAATAGACTGAAAGTTTTTCACTTTGAATTGTAGTAACATGGGTATCTCACTCCCTCTCATATATAGGATACTCTTAAAAACGCAAATATGCAATCTTAAAACGTATTTTTTGAATAATTTTTTCAAAATATCAATTTTAATATTTAAATTAAGAGGGGCTATTTGCTTGTAGCGTTGTGGATTTGTCAACAGCTTGCCAACTAGTTACCAGCTTGAGTTGGCAAACTGATGAACGCTCTCCCTCCAGTTTTCCCTGCTCATTCAGAGCAGGGATTTTTCTTTTTCTGTCTAATTCTAGCCATCTTCCTTTATGCGGGGAGATTCCTCATCACTGAGCACGAATTGATACCGTCAAAATTGCTGAAAGACGATGGCTTTCTCTCTATCCATTTGTGCGGCGACAATTTAACTTTGAGGCTCCTTTTTTCTTCAAAAACCGCAAAATAGAAGCAGACTATTTTGATCACACCCCCACATATGGGGGTACCCCCCTGTCATGGTGACAGGGGCCCCCCTTGTTTTCTTTTGGACTTCTCTCTACAATGAGGAACACAATTTGAGGCAGAGATGTGTTCCCTGCCCAACAAACTTGCGAGGTGTTGGAAATGATTTCTCAATAACAGGTTCTGGTTATATGGATACTGCTCCCACCTTTTCAAAAAAGAGGTGGGTGTTTTTGTATCCCCAGCAAATGCGAAAAGGCACAGAGAAAAAGCGATCTCCTCTACGCTTATAGGCAGAACAAAGCAGTTGATCCTCCCTTCCTCCCACAGCCCGGCAGCTTTGCCTGAAGCCGTCCAATCTGTGTCATTTCGCAATATAAATACTACTCCCACCTTTTACCCGGGAGTCACGAAAGGAGTGTGAAAACTTTGCCGAAAAATCAACCTGAATTGAAGCTCATCTCCCTGGAGGACGTAGTGGTGGAGCCGGTGCGCTGGCTCTGGTATCCCTACATTCCTCTGGGGAAACTCTCCATCCTCCACGGCGATCCGGGGGAAGGCAAGACCACCCTGGCCCTGTGGATCGCGGCAGCCTGCAGCCGGGGACTGGCCCTCCCCGGCGGGGAAACTGGGGAACCCCTCACCGTCCTGTACCAAACTGCCGAGGATGGTTTAGGGGACACCATCAAACCACGGCTCCTGGAATCCCAGGCGGACTTGCACCACATCTACACCATTGACGAAACGGATTTCCCTCTCTCCATGCTTGACGAGCGCATCGGGAAGGCCATTGAGAAAACCCATGCCCAGCTGATGATCCTAGACCCCATGCAGGCGTACCTGGGGGAGAAGGTGGACATGAACCGGGCCAACGAGGTGCGCACCGTGATGAAGGGCCTGACCAAAGTGGCAAACCAAACCGGCTGCGCTATCGTCCTGGTAGGCCACCTGAACAAATCCCAGACCGCCAACAGTGCCCAGCGAGGACTGGGCTCCATGGATTTTCGAGCGGCGGCTCGCAGCGTTCTGCTGGTGGGCCGGGTCAAAAATGACCGGGACATCCGGGTGATGGTCCACGACAAATCCTCTCTAGCGGAGGAAGGGCCCTCCCGAGCCTTCTCTCTGCAGAACGGCACCCTCCACTGGCAGAAGGGATACGAAACCCTCACAGCGGACCAGCTGCTCAGCGGAAGGAGTCAGGACTCCAAACTTACCTTGGCGGAGGAGCTGATCCTGGACACCCTGGACAGGCGTCCCGCTGTTCCTGCCAAGGAGATGTTCTCCCTGGCGCAGCAGGCGGGCATCTCCGCCCGGACTCTCAAGTCCGCCAAGGGGAACCTGCGTGACTATGTGCAGTCTGTGCGGGTGGCCAACGACTGGCTGTGGCGCAGGACGGATGGAAGCGTGCAAGGGGGTAATCTGTGATGGGGACTTCTTGCTTATTTGGTGTTCACAGGCTTGAAATCGTCTACATCTTGTGTGATTTCTCAAGAGTGTTCCATGGCTCTTTGCCTTCTTGCACCCTTTGGGGAGGAGCAAAAGGACGCACAACAGCCGCTCCACCTGGGGAAGCCAGGAAAGGTCACACTGGCCCAAAATCCACCCTGTGCAGGCCTGTGTGTCGGACAAGCCTGCGGCTTGGTCCGGGAGAAACCCTCGGGTGCGAAGCCCCTGTCTTTTCCTGACGGAAAAGCTCCGGGTTTTTCCGCCCTGCGTGGCCCCGTGTGGCCGGTTTGGGCCCCAGGTGGGGGAACGACCCGTCCCCGCCCGTTCCGGGGCGATTTAGGGCCCCACAGGGCCCAGTTTGGCAGAAAGAAACGAAACCGCCCACCGCCCCGGGTTTGGGGAGAATTTGGGGGTGTGATTCTCAAGCAGGACAAAGGCTCGGGGTCGCTGGAGCGTCCCCAGCCGGATCACTTCGCCCGGCAGAGCCGGTCGTGACCGGATTTTTGCCCTCTTCTACCACCCAAAAAATCCGGGGTCAGTTTGGAGGCCTTGGGGTTACGACCGGGGTCAGAAACACGAAATTTCCCGGTGGCAAGCCATTTTTCCGGGTGTCACCGCCGGGGTCAACGAAAGGATGAAGAAAAAATATGGCAGATAAAGATTTGAAACGGAAATTCGCCCTGTGGATTCGCCCCTCTCTTCTGGAGGAGGTGGATTCCCTCTACAAAAGCGACAACTGCGCCAGCCGCAGTGAGTTCATGGAAAAGGCCCTGCGGTTCTACATGGGCTACCTTTCCAGCCAAGCAAACCAGGACTACCTGGCCGATGTCATCCCCTCCACGGTGAAGGGGATCGTGGACGAAAGCTCCAACCGCATGGGCCGCCTGCTGTTCAAAATGGCAGTGGAACAGGCTGTGACGTCCAACATTCTCGCCGCCGTCTGCGAGGTAGACCAGCAGGAGTTGGAACGCTTGCGCAACCAATGCATTCAGCAGATCCGCAAGACCAACGGCATGATTTCCTTTGACGAGGCCTTGCGGTGGCAGAAAGATGTCTGACGACATCTTCCCGAGTTTTGCTTGGAGGTTTGAAAAACTTCCATTTTGCTTACGCAAAACCGCAAAACATCGCACTGCAAATTCTTAGAAAGGAGAAAAGTATTTGGCAAGCATTAAGAAACTATCCGACCGGAAATTTAAGATCACCATCAGCAACGGCTACCGCTCGAACGGGAAGAAAATCTGCAAAGCTAAGACCATCACCGTGCCGGATTCGGTGAAGCCCCGGGGCATCCCCCAATACGTTGCCCACGAAGCGGAAGAGCTGGAACGCCTGGTGAAGTCCGGCTACTCCGAGGACCGGGACACCACCTTTGAAACATACGCCACCCGATGGCTGGACCGTCAGGTGAAATACGCCCCTGGCACCCTGGCCAGTTACCGGCGGATGCTGGAGTTGGTTTATCCCTACATCGGCTCTATCAAGCTGGGAGAGCTGCGGCCCATGGCCCTGGAAAACATGATGATAGAGTTACGAAAGAGAACCAGCCATGGCAAGCCCATCCAGGAGGCCACCGTGCAAAAGTACCTGACCGTGGTGTCCGCTGTGCTCAGCGACGCTAAACGCAACGAGATTATTTCTAAGAACCCCGCCCGGATGATCGACCTGCCGAACACAGAACACCGCCAGCAGTTCATCCCCACGGACGAGCAGGCACAGGACTTGATTCTGGCTCTGCTGGATGAACCTTACCACTACAAGCTATTCTATGTGCTGGCCATGTACACCGGCTGCCGCCGGGGTGAGTTGTGCGCCCTGCGGTGGAATGACTTTGTGATCGTGGAGAAGTACCGCTCTGTGCTTATGGTTTCCCGTTCTCGCACTGTGGTGGCCGGGCAGGGTGTGGTGGAAGGGCCTACCAAGAATGGCCGCTCTCGTTCCATCGCTCTGTCCGAGGACATGACCTCCTTGGTGCAGGGGTTCTGCTATTATCAACGGGAGATAGCGATGGAAAACGGACGGGAACTGAGCCCTTACCTGTTCGTCAACGAGAAGGGCCAGCTCATCCACCCGGACACGTTCACAAAACATTTGCGCCTGATCTTTGAGGAGAACGGCTTCCCGGATACCTTCCACCTCCACACCCTGCGGCACTATTTTGTCTCCGCCATGCTCCACGAGGGGGTGGACAAGCAGACTGTGGCCGAGATGGCGGGCCATGGGGATACCTCTTTCCTGGAGCGCACTTACTGCCATCCTCAGATGGCCTTGAAGGAACAGGCGGCAGAAAAGATGGATCAACTGCTCCTCCACAGCCCGTAATTCAGGTACCTTGCTGGAGGTTGCGGGCAGGCTTACCTGCTCCTCTTGTCCAAAGGGTAGAACGTGAGAAAAGCGCTGGACTTTCCAGCCCACGTGGAGTAGTGTGTGGTTGCCTCCACAGGGCAAATCACAACAGGAAAGAGGTTCTTTCTATGGCAAGCATCCGCAAACGGGGAAACAGCTACCTGCTGGTGGTGTCCATGGGCTATGACCCGGAAGGACACCGCCGCAAGCCCCAGCAAAAAACCGTCCACCCGCCCGAGAATCTGACCCCCAAAGCCAAGGAAAAATGGCTGGAAGAGGAGGCTGCCCTCTTTGAGCGGCAGTGCAAAAACCAGCCCCTGCCAGTAGATAAGAGCATCACTCTAGCGGAGTACACCGCCTACTGGTTGGGACACATCGCCCCCGGCAAGCTGGCCAAATCCACCCTGGCCAGGGACAAGCAGGACATTGATCGATTCCTGCCGTGCCTGGGCAGCTACAAACTCACTGAACTAAAGCCTGAGCACTTCCGCAACCTTTACGCCCAGCTGCGGAAACAAAAGAACTCTGTGACTGGAAAACCGCTCTCCGAGAGCACCGTGGAAGGAGTCCACGCCTGTCTGTGTGGAATCCTCAGTGATGCCATGGGGGGCGGCTTTTTGTCGCAGAATCCGGCCTGGCGCACCTACAAATACAGCGGCAAGAAGAAAAAGCAGCGCCATGTGGCCGACGAGGAAACCACACGGAAACTCATTGCCGTGCTGGAGGAGGAGAGTATCAAGTACGAAACATATTTCAAACTCATCATCGCCACGGGGATGCGCCGGGGAGAGTGTTGCGGTCTGAAATGGAAGGATGTGGATTTCACCGAGAAGTCCATCCACATCTGCCGTAACGTGGTGAAGGTCACGGGAGAGGACATCATCGTCAAAGACCCCAAGACTGCTGCCGGGGACCGGTATGTGTATTTCTCCTTGGAAATGGCAAGCTTGCTGAAAGAGTACCGCTCCTTCTGCCAGGGGGAACTGGAGCTCCACGAGGGCAGAGATCTGACCACAGAGGACTACATCTTCCGCCGTCATGGCGCCGACCTACCCATGACCCCCAGCACCTTCACCTGGCGGTTCAAATTGATTTTAAAGAAGCATGGCTTGCCCCTGGATCTGAACGTCCACAGCCTCCGACATACCGCCGCCAGCCTGATGATCTCCGGCGGGGCGGACGTGGCCACCGTGTCCGGGCTGCTGGGACACTCCCAGGTGTCCACCACACTGGATATCTACACCCATGCCTTTGACGAGAAGAAACGGGAAGTCAGCGCAGAGATGCAGGGGAGGGTGGGGTTATAAACAGGCCGTGTAGAAGTCCAGATTACTTTCCTTTTTCGCGTTCCTTTCGGTCAACAGGATTCACGTTTATACACCATCGAGAGCAAAGGTAGAAGTAAAGTAAATTAACTATATCGTTTTAAGAAAAAGTGTACAGTAGCGACCCGCCTTTTCCAAATACACTTATCTGATAGTTCGGAAATTTTGCTGAGGAAAAAACGTATTCATCAGAAACATATTCATTTCCAATCTATACTCGTTGAAGATTTCCATCTATTGACAACTCATAATATAGAGCAGCTTGATTAAAATTTGAACCAAAAATAGCTAATCTGTAGTCATTTCCTTTGCTTGAAGTTAATATGGAATTAAGGTGATTTTGTTTTCCTCCAGCGCTCAAAACAAGTTTGTATCGGTTTCTAAAAAAAGATGACCTGGTAAATTCACAATAATATAATGAAGATTGATTAGTAATTATTGCAATTGTTTCCTGCTCAATATTTTTTGTAAAAACCACTTTTCCTTCCTCGCCATATCTATCTAAAGCGGCTAAATATAAGGTGTCTTTTGTATATTTATATGTTTTTAGCTCTGGTAGTATAAATAATGTTAAAAAAAGAATTAGTATGATCCCAAACAGAGCAACGCACTTCTTTTTGCGCATATTGTTAGTTATCTCCTCGATTACTTCTTAGAATATTAGTTAATAAGGATATTCATTTACCGAAGTAACAGCAACGGACCATTGTTTATCACAATTTGACAGAGAAAATCCCAGTGAGGGACCAGAAAGAGAAATTGAAGCAGATAGCGATCCGGTAATTGTGCCATATGTATGAGTATATTGCATACCAAATTGCGTTTCATTTCCTCCACCAGTGAGAACATTTTTACTAATCTCACAGAATGTCATAATGTGTCCCTCAAATCTATGATTGTTTGGCCGCAACCAGGCTTCATAAAAAGACCACACATATCCTTTATTTAGGTCAAATGATGACAAGGTAGGAGTTTGCGTTAATGAAGACATAGGTGTGTCCATCTGCCCCTCAAAATACTGTACAACTCCACCTTGAGTGGAACCATTAAACTCTCCGCCCCATGTAATCCCTATCAAATCTTCAGTAGATACCTCAGCATGGCTTGAGGCTGAACCGGGATATGTAATGGAGGGGGGGGGCCCATTCCGCATTTGCAGTTAATTGATACCTGTTTCCGGTGGAATAACCCATTACAGTAAATCGGATTGTTAGCAGTTCCTTACTAGCAGTTCTTTCTTCCGAAGACATCAACGGCTGGATACCAGTGCCAAACGCATCAAACTCTTCTTTTGTAACAATTTTACTGTCAACGATAATGTCTTCACCATTTACAACCTCGTGTGTTTCGATGCAGTACACATTGGCATCTACATATCCTAACACATAGGGCTCATCATCGGTTGCACTTCGTGACATGGGTTGGGGAACAGCAGTGTAGGTCGCTTCAATTTCCACGTCTGGGAACTCAGGAGAATACACAATAAAATAGTCTGGAGTATCTCCACTGCTGGTTCCATTCTCATACGCCATAGCACTCACACTGCTGGCGAATACAATCATGATTGCCATTAAAAAGCTTACAAACTTTTTAAATGCCATTTTTGTTGCTCCTTGTATAATAGAGTAGTAGTTATTAGAGCCCCTCTCCAAGGGCTGTG